>Ga0257106_1000154_pt1 | contig 42753 bp, 30 predicted proteins | sample LP_taG_3_FD_190177 | JGI IMG/M metagenome (GOLD analysis project Ga0257106, IMG submission 190177) | Marine microbial communities from Northeast Subartic Pacific Ocean, Canada - LP_J_2011_P26_10m | ecosystem: Environmental > Aquatic > Marine > Oceanic | place: Canada: Northeast Subartic Pacific...
CCTTCGCCTTCATGCAAATCAAAACCATCTGGTCCGTGTTGATTCGAAACTTTGAGTTTGATTTAATCGGCGACTTACCCGAACCCGATTACGAAGGCATGGTCGTCGGCCCGAAACATCCGTGCAAGATTCGGTACAAGAGGAGAAACAGGAAGAAAAACGGCTTGATGAAATCGCCGTCCACGATGAGTAAATCTTTTAAAGCGTGAGACTTTGAAATTAATAATTATTTAAATACCTCTTAGTACTCGTTCGTACCCGTATGCGTATCCCGCCCAACATTCAAAAGACCTCTTCTGTGCGTCATTATAAATAACATCAACACCAATATAATAATGTTTCGACAAAACGCGAAACGCATCGCGCGATCGCTCCTCGCTTCCACCAGTAAAGGGAGCAACACTGTTCCTCCTTTCTCGAATCCATCGACGATGATTCAAGCGATGAATACCAAACATCGAGCGCGTCGGTATTCCTCCAAATCGAGCAAAAAACGCCCGCATTCAGAGTCCGAAATCCTCGCGATGATCCGCTCACAAATCGCCATCCCAGTTCCCTCGGACATCCCAGACGGGACGAACAACATCGACGACATACCGGAAGGCGTTTTATACGGCGAGTTTAACGACCCAACGGCCGAGAGGCACTTGGAGACGCAAACGAAAGAGGAAAAAGAAATCATCGAAGAGTTGAGGGCATTGGTTTTAGAGAGGGAAGCACCGAGAGCGGAGGATCGGTTACCGCCGCTGGAACATTTTTACCAAGACGCGAAGAGTTTAGAGAAGGAGAAACGGCAAGAGAGAGAAAAGATAAAGCAAATGGAGCAAACTATGAACAGAGTGAAAAAAATCGATCGGTTCGGCGGGAGCGTCGGGACCGGGAAGAGGAAGACGGCGGTGGCGCAAGTTAGGATTGTTCCGGCGAAAGGGAGTAAAGCAGGAGACGAGGAGGAGACAGAGGAGGAGGAGGAAGTGTTCGGGGAGATCGTCATCAATGGGAAACCTCTGGACGAGTATTTCCAAGACGTCAGTTTGCGGCAGCACGTCTTAGCGCCGTTTGCGGCGACGAACACTTTAGGTTTGTTCGACGTGCGCGTCCTCGTCCACGGCGGCGGCTTGAGCGGTCAAAGTCAAGCCGCTCGGTTAGGCGTGGCGAGGAGTTTACAAAATTACGACCCGGCCTTTCGCGCGCAGTTGAAACCGCTTGGATTTTTAACCCGAGACTCGAGAATTGTGGAGCGGAAAAAACCCGGTTTGAAGAAAGCGAGAAAGGCGTTTCAGTGGGTGAAGCGATAAAAGAGAGAAACTTTCGGCGCGTCGAGAATCCAAATCTTGGCAACATCACAAAAACAATCATCATCGCGGCACGCATTATTAGCAAATGAATCGGCTACTCCTAAAACAAACTACTATGATCACTACTGCTATTATTATCGTACATTCTACTCTCAACCAAAGCTTCTCTTTCTCTTTAAACTCTGATGTCACTTCTTATCAGACGTCGTCGTCATCATCGCCCTCTGTTTCTCCTTCTCCTCCAAAAGCAGCCTCTCCAACCTCTGAATCTCTCCGTCCTCTTCCTCCTCTTCCTCTCCCTCCTCTCTCGTCATCTCTCGCAGCTTGTGCACGTTTTCCAATAACTTCTCCTTCACTCGTTCCATCTCCTTAAATTCCAACTCCGTGCTTTCGTATAAAGAACTCAACTGTTTCAAGCGACAATCGAGCGCGTCGCGAGATTTCGCGGTGTGCTTCGAGAGTTGCTCCGGGGTGAGCGAGGAGAGGCGGAGGAATGCGGCTTCGTCGTCTTCCTCGTCCTCGTTCATTTCCTTATGTTAGACTTCTTTGTGTTACGTCTGCACTCTGGGGAAATTCGTCATTCCATCGGGCAAAAGACGCTTAAAACAAAGATGATGTCATCCACGACACGCATCGCGAAAACGACGATACGGACGAGTTCGATTCTCTCTCGAATCCTCTCGTCTTTTCGCATCGGCGAAACCACGTGGTCTTCTTTGTCTTCTTCTTCTTTTCAACATCAGATTCGTTCGTACCGTCAAGGCCCGAACGCGACCTCGAAAACCACCGTCGGCGGGTACCGCCCGCCGATGATCTCAAAGGACGAACACCCGTACGACGACAGAGTGGAAGAGTTAGAGGAGAATAACAAGAACGACCCGGACAGGAAGTTCCTCTTGCTACACCGAAAAGAGAAATGGGACCGGGAAGTGAAAGCGAAAGAAAGTTCGAGCAAATGTGGTGGAAGGTCTTTTCAACCTCAGAGGAACAAAAATAAGTACAAACGAGCGATGAAGAAACAAATGTTCATCATGGAAAACAACGGCGAGAGGAAACGGAATTCGACGAGGAAATACTTGGTAGAACGGCCGAAAGTGGAAGAGCACTGGCGGATGATGAAGAGGTTCGCGAAAGATCCAGATTTGTTGACGTTGGTGCAGTGCGAGTCGTGTAAGAAGACGTACCCGAAATACGAAGAGGAATGTAAGAAGTGCTCGGAGAAGAACGAGGAGGATAACGCGATGAGTGGTTTGTGATGATAGCGTGGTTTAGCGTGTAACGTAGTTTAATGATAATAATATTGAGAGCGTCTCGTGCGTGTATAATTTTACAACAGTTTACTTTAATAATAAACAGCCAGCGCTGGCGATGCGCCTTTCGCGTTTATCTTTTCTCTTCTCCAAAACGTGATTTACTTTTTCTTCGTCGAGGAGGCTAATCCGGCGACTTCCCACTTTTCCGGTTTCCAATTGGAGTCTAACTTTTCCGGCGCATCTATCGAGTGCGTGTTTTTTCCCGCACCCAAAGCTTGTCGAACGCCTTCGATGTTGTTCAAGGCGTAAAACGCGGAAGCCGCCACCGACTCGGAAACTTTCGAGAGTCCCGGCTGCTTCTCCTTGTGCTCCGGCCCGAGCTCCGCGGCGTCTAAGAACCGGTCCGTCGCCGCTTCCCAACTTAATCGGTACGCGTCTTCTGCCGAGAGCGGTTTCGGTTCCGTGTCGAACGCTTTCTTCATGCACTGCGAAAACTCCTCTTGATTGCCGTACGTCAAACAGTTTGGAAAGGAGGAGAAGAATTCGTTGCTCGGATGCTTCGCGCAGACGACGAATTTACCCATGGCTAACGCTTCCGCCGTGGTAGTTGCCACCACGTCGGACAAAGAAGGATTGACGAAAATTTTATAATCGTGGACGGTTGGATTCGCGTGGTCCAAGCGTCCTTTGAAATTCAAAGGTAACTTTTTATCCATCGCGGTTCGCGCGACCGATTCCAAGTCTTCGCCGTTGCCGTACACGTCCATGGAGATGGGGCAGGTTTGGCCGTATTCCGCGTTCGCGTTGTGTTTTTCGACGCAATCGAGGAGTTCGTGGTAGCCTTTACCCCAAACAACTTTGCCGAGGAAGTACGCGCCTTTGGTAAAAACCGATCGTTCGTTCTCGTTCGTTTCGTTGTCGTTGTTGTTGATATCCTTCTTCTTTTTCCGTTTCGCCGCGGAGGAGGACGAGGACGAGGAGGCTTTCGTTGTCGACGTGATCGATGCAAACTGTGGTTCACTGTTGATTAAACCAACAGTATCGAGTTCGTCGTCTTCGCGCATCAACTGCACTCTCTTTGCCGCCGCCTTCGACGCGCCAACGTCTAAAAACACCGGACTCACCCCGTGCACGTTCATCGTGCAACTCCTCGGAAACTCTTGCACGGCGTCCGAAAGTTTGATGACTTTGTGACAGTGCACTCTCGAAACGACTGAATTTACGAAACCTAACGCCTTTTCTTTTACTTTTCCGTGATTTTCCAAACGAACGTAATCCAAATAGTTCGTGTGAATAATCCCGACGACGTGTTCAAACGTATCGCTCCATCGCGGGCCGGTGTGGAACCAGTTCAAATGTTCCGGTTCTTCCAAAACGGCGACGTCGTTGGAGTTTTTAATGTGAGAGGAAACGTCTCCTACCGGGATAATGCTCATCTTATCCGTCGCGTATCTTCCCGGGTAAAAGTTCAACTTTAAGTTCGGAACGTCAAATCCGCATCGTTCTTTTACCCAGTATCGAACGAACGTTTCTTGTTGCTCCGGCGACTCAAAGACGTTGTTCGGATGCAACGTTTTCTGCTCGTCGACGGGGATGAACGGAACAACGAGGGTGACTTCGTGTAATCCGCGCCGGGCTAAATACGCCGCGCGTAAGAGCGGGTTAACCGCAGTTCCCGTCATCCAAGGCAGCGTCGCGGTGGTGACGATGGCGACTTTCCTCCCGGGTTCTTTGATCGATCGCGGCGCGTGCGGAGACGTCGTTTGTGTAGAGACGTCTTGTTTTTTACCACCAGAACTACCGCCAACGATAGAAAACTGTTCTCTTTCACCTTCTTTTGTTTTCAATGGCGTTGTTATTGTCGTCGCGACCATTTCATTGTTCGTTTCCCCTTTCGTTTCGGTGCCGCCGCCGCTGCCGCTGCTGCTCGGGTTGGTAAATTTGGATTTCAACGTATCCAACGCCTCCGAGGACGCTTTGCGTAACAATCTTCTGGTGGTTTGTAACGTCACCTTCCCGAACTTTTCGCGCAACTCGACGTCGTCAAATTCCCCCGTCGTATCTTGTAAATCACCTCCTCCTCCGTTATCCGTTTCGTTATCGGAAAGCGAACGCAACGACTCTTGCGAACTCCTTCGCGAGCTCAATCCCGAAAAGGTGAACTTTTTATTTTTACTACTATTGTTACTGCTGCTGTTATGAGGCGTCGAGGCGCCTCCCACTGATGATTTCGGTTTACTACTGCTCACCGCTTTAAACACGTCCCACCCTTCTGGCGGCCTTTGCAAATTCTTCGTGATGTTCTCCGTGATATCCTTCACTTTCGGCATGACGTTCTTCTCGATAATCGCGCTCAAATCTTGCGACGACGAAAACGGCGAGCTCCTCCCGCTTAAACTCTGAGTATTCGCATCTTCCTCGCCACCGCCATTCTTGGAATCACTTCTTTTCAACCTTCCACTCGAAGCAGACGACGACGACGACGGCCACATCGTCTTATTCGCGTCCGTGTTCAAATCGTCCGCCTTTGACGCGCTCCTTCGCAACCCGCCGGTCACCGCGCTCGCGTCCGCGGTATTCCCATTCGACGACGCCGCTCGTTGCTTAAACTTTTCCATGAACTGCGAATCTCCAACTTTCAACAACCCTTCGTTGATTGGTTTCTGTACCGTCCTCTTCGCCAACTCTCGAATGGATTCCATCGATATCGCTCGGTCGAGAGAGGCGTTTTCAAAACTCGAACTGAACGCCGTTTGCAATCCACCCCAAACGGGGGAATTTTGTTGATTCGTATCGTAATCAGAAGATGGACTTTTTGTCGCGTTGGTATCGTTGTTCTCGGTCCCGACGACGATAAACTTCGCCTTGGCGTCTTGAATGGTCCGTTCCCACGCGTTCCGAAACTCGTGGATTCTCACCGAGCCTTTGGAGAAATGCAACGCTTCGTTCGTCCAATTCCGACCAGGAGAGGCACCGGAACCAGAACCTTGAGCGGCGCCACTTCCTCCTCCTCCTTTCTCCTCGCGCGGGTGGTTATCGTTCCCGCTCATTTCGAAGCGTTTTTTTTGTGTTTGCGTGGGTTTTCTTACTGTTGTACGCGCATGATGTTTAAGTCAATCGATTACGTCTCTTCAATTGAGAATATCCCAAAGAGTGGAGAAATGTCTATCCTTTTTTTTGGAGCAAAAAAGCAACAAAAGATACGAAAAGGAGAGGTGCAAAAAATACGAGCACAAAAAACACAAAAAAACATGTTAGGAAAAGAAGAGAGAGCGTTTTTGTGATCTCACTCGCGTATGTGTATCTCTCTTCTATGTCTCGAGGTGTGCGTGCTCCTGAAAACTTCGTGCGCGTGTGTGCATGTGTGTGTTTATTACGTTCTTCGTGAGAGTTTTAAGCAGCTCGAGAATCAACGCGACCGAATGTAGATACACAGATGTGTGATGTTTTCCTTTTTAAAGGAAAACAAAATTAAGGCGAACAAAATTTGCTTCGAAAACGGCTGTTTTTTTCATTTCGGAGAAAAACAATTTCATTTCACATCTCTTTCTTTTGTGATAAAACACGTTTGAGAAGAGAAAGAAGAGAAGAAGTCTTTTGTGTCGTGATAATACAAACGTTTTCATGTCTGGAGTGAGGACGCGAGCGCAGAAAAGACGAATGGGGGAGAGAGATTCTTTGTGGGATGTGATTGTAAAGAACGACGATATTTGTTTCCAACACATTCTTCCGAGATTGAATTCGAACGATGTGAAATTCTTGCACGGAGTGAATACGGAGACGAGAAAGTTGATTAAGAGATCATCTCGCGCGGGTGATTTGAAAAAGAAGTTTAAAGTGAGAGAGATGTCGTCGATATCGACTTTGGAAGTAGCGTGGGAGAATAAATGGTTGTGGACGAGGTACTGGGACGAAGGTTCTTTCTGCCGTGATGTTGCTCTCACGAATAAACTCGAGTTGCTCAAGTGGATACGAGAGGAGAAAGAGTGTAAGTGGGAGGCATGCACGATTAATGTGGCCGCATTACAAGGTAATCTGGAAATGGTCAAGTATTGCGTTGCAAATGAGTGTCCTATCGATGAGGGCGCGTGTGCATGTGCTGCCTTAAAAGGTCATCTCGAGTGCCTCAAATACTTACGCGAAGAAGCCAAAGCGCCTTGGAATTACGAAACCGCCTTATGGGCGGCTAATAATGGTCATCTTCATATACTCGAATATCTTGTTGAACGTAAGTATGATAAATATGACGCATATGCATGTAAGAATGCGGCCGAGAACGGCCACTTGGACTGTTTGAAGTACTTGCACGAAACCGCCAAAGCGCCTTGTGCCCCTTTCGCCGTACGAGTCGCTCGCGAGAAAAATCAAACCGAATGTTTACAATACCTCCTCGACAATAACTGTCCTCTCCCACCCGGTTGGCGATACGAGCACGGAACTTTACACACCTCATAAACACACACACAAAGAGAGAGAGAGAGAAAGAAAGAAAGAAAGAAAGAGAAATACACCAAGCTTGTAAAAAAGAGACACAACATACTCCCGATAAATAAAACGAGAAAAATATCATCCCGGAGCGCAAAGCGAGGGCATACGTACAGTAAGGGGCAAATTTGCGCTTTATTTAAGTTGAGTTGCGTACGCGCCGCGCGTAGTATGTATTCTAAAAACTCTTTCTCTATCTATCTATCTCGAGCTGATGCGATTCGCTCGAAATACGCACGCATTCTCAAACGAGGGTGGACTTTAACCACTCGACGACGCGTTTTAAGCTCTCGGAACTGCTCGCGGACATGGCGTCCAGCGTATCGTGAAAAGCGTGGAACCTTTCCAACGTATCCACCATCGCTTGGACGCCGTTTTTTGTATCACCAACGCTTTCGCCGCTTGCGCCGCTAACGCGAGTGTTTCCGTTTCTCTTTCTTTTCCCTCCTCCTTTTGGTAAGGCTTGATCGGCGGTTCGACGCAACGCCTCTCGGTCGTTTTCGACCAGGAAGGCGAGGAGGAGCGAGGAGTACGCTTGAGTGATGAGGTCTTCGCCGTAGGACGGATCGACGGCGGCGTTCGCGGTGGCGTCGTCGTCGTCGTCGAGCATTTCCACGGTGACTTCTTCGTCTTCGTCGTCGCCGTCGTCGTCTTGGTTTTGGTCATCATCATCTTCATCATCCTCGTCGTCGTCTTCTTCTACCCGGTGCATCTTGGCGCCGCCGGCGTGCGTGAAAATGCGCGCGAGGACAGTTGGAAATGGGACGAGCGGCGATGCCGATTTCTTGTCGTCGTCGTCCAAAACCTTCTTTCCGTTGTTACTCGTCTTCTTCTTCTTCTTCTTCTTCTTAAAGTCTTCGGCTTTTCCGGTACCGAACGGCGCGCAATCGAGTTGGAGTTGTAACAGTTCTTGCTTCACTCGAGGGTTCGCCTCCGTAATGTTCACCAACAAACACATGCACGCGTGAAGCAACTCTGTCGCGGCTTCTTTATACGCGTCTGGAACGGTACCTTCCATGTTGTCCTTTTTAGGAACGAATCCGGCAAATTCACCGTATAAAGCGCACCCGCGCATGGCTGAAAAGTACGCGACGGCGGCGATGATGCCGTGTAATCCGTCTCGCGAAGCCGCCGCTTTTGCTCCGACCGTGTTTTCGTTCGTCGAGTTTGTCAGTGCGAACACGCACGCTTTTAACGTAGCCAAGGATAATCGCGCGTCGATGTTTGGGTTTAAATACTCGGAGGTTTGAATGCCGTGTAAAGCCTTTGCCCGTGGACGCATCGATCGACTGGTTAAAAGCGTAAGCGCGGGGAGCGTTTCGATCAAACACCTCGCTAAAGACCAGTTGTTCTTTTTGCTGTTGTTGTTGTTGTTGTTATCGTTGCGGTTGTTTTTTATACCTTTTTCTCCTCCTCCTCCTCCTCCTGGTTTCGGAGACATGTCCACATCTCCGTCTTTGGGAGACTTTGCGAGCCAAGAATCCAAGGCTGCTCCGGGAGATTTCGCCATTTGACCGAAAACCGGCGACGCGCCAACCGTCGCTGGAGATCCAATCTGAAGGAAACTATTGTTGTTGTCGTCGTCGTTATCTTCGAATCTGTTACTTCCTGGGATAGGTCTCGGCGGCGTCGAAATTGCTGTTCTTGTTGTTGTTGGATTCGTCGCAGTAGCGGTGACCATTTTTCTACCATCGTCAACATCATCCTCTTCTTCTTCTTCTTCTTCTTCTATCGCGAGCAAAGAAACATCAGCGAGTTTCAGCACAGAAAAAGAAGAAGTGGACGAGGAGGCGTTGTTGATCGTTGGAGAAGGCTCTCCGAACGCGTCGTCTTCAACATCTTTACTTTTACCTTCATCGCTGATGAAAGAAGAAGAAGAGAAAGATTCCCAAACCGGTAAATTTGAAGACGCTAGCGTCGTCACCGTCTCTGGGCTCGTATACGTCGCCGCCTCGATGACTCGAGCGCATCGAAACAGTCTCGCGCACGCTTTTTTCGCCTTTACTTTCATCTCTTCTCCTTCTTCTTTATCTTCACCTTTTTTACTCTTTATTTTGCTCGAATGCAAGCTTTGAACCAAGTCTTTGCAACTTTCGTTGGCGAGTTTCGCGACAGAAGTTATGAACCCGGATCTAGAAAGGCGCGTCCGTAACGCGCGAGATGTCGTGTCGCTGTTGGTGGTGGTGGTGGTTGGTGGTTGTTTACCACCTTCTCTTCGTTCTTTTTCTTCTTCCTCTTCGCTTCCCCATTGCAACGCCCTGAACGCTAATAATAAAGCTATGTTTTTTGTGCACGCGCTCTTTTCGCTTGGGAGAAATTTTAAAGCGCTCAGCGACGTTTCCACCGCTTTCTCGACATCACCATCGATACCGTTGGTGTCGTCTTCTATTACTACCATTACTTCTTCTTTCTTTTCTTCTTCTTCTTCTGTAAAAAAGTTTGCCTCGTCTACGCACGCGGCGACGCCCAACGCGATATCCATCGAGTCCAACACTCTCGAAAACGTTTTGATTTCCAAAGAAAAGAGATACGCCAAAGCGATGGCGGCTAATCGTAACTTGGCGTCCGTGGCGGATTTCCCGGCTATTTTCAAAGCCGCCGTAAACATGGACGTCGCAAAGTGCGGTCGTTCTCGCGAAAGCCTTCGTCTGTATTGCGTGTTTGACGCGATTTTTTTCAAAAGCCATAACGTCGACGCTAACGTTCTTTGCTCTTCCTCTTGAAAGTTGTTTTTTATTATGTTGTTGATTCCGTTGCCGCCGCCGTACTTTTCCAACACCTGCAAGTGCGTTTGTGGGTCGCTCGATTGCACCGCTTTGGTAATAATAATTTGCTTCACCGGCGAGGGCGTTTTCTGCCTCTTGAATTGAATCGGTTTCTCTGGAGTGAGTTTAATCTCCGTCGCTAACGCATCGTCGAATAAGACTTCATTTTTATCTTCTTCTTCTTTTAATTGTTCTTCTTTTACTTCTTCTTCTTCTTTAACTTCTTCTTGGTCCATCGCGAACGATACTCGGCGGTTTTTGTTGACGGTGAGTTTCGTCGTCGGTTCTTTTATGGAGTCTTCTTCTTCTTCTTTTACTTCTTTTACTTCTCCTTCTTCTTCTTTACTCTTCTTATTAATGTTACTCTTTTGTATCATCAGCGCTTTCCCGAACAGCGCGACTCTATTCGCCACGAAATACTTCTCCGCTTGTGCATCCACGTCTTCTTCTTCTTCATCATCATCATCCTCGACCAAAATTTCCTCGTCCACTTTCCCGAACAACTCTTTCGCGTTTTCGAACGAATACGGATCATTTTTATCACTGCTTTTGTTATTATTGGTATCATTCTTCTTCCTTTTCGTTGATGTTTTTGTTGTCGTTTTTGACGGTGTCTTCGAACTCTTCTTCTTATTATTCTTTAAAGATTCTTCGATGATGATGATTTCATCATCGTCAACATCATTCTTCTCCTCCTTCTCTTCTTCGAGAACGACACCACCTTCGGAGGAAACAGGCGCAGCAGTCACAGTCGCAGCAGCACTCGTTCGTCTCGGTTTCCGAGCGAACCGTTTGTTGTTGTTGTTGTTGTTATTCATTTAATAAACAACTCTTTTGTACTGCATTACAATGGAGAAGTTTTGGCGGGAAAAATCCTTCTAATTCTGCACTTTTCAGCACACGTTTGTTTATTCATATATGTGATACATTCAGACCGAAACAAAACGTTTTCACGTGATACAATACGACGAATACATAATATATATATAGAAAATGGTGAGAGGCAACGCGAAAGCGAAAGCTCAGGAAAAGAACGCGAAGAAACAGGCGGAGAAAACGAGCGCGAAATCATCGCTCGGGAAATCGAACGAGTCTTTAGTTTTGAAGTGTCACGTGTGCATGGCGTCGATGAAGAACGCGAAGCAGATGAAGGAACATTTCGAGAGCAAACATCCGAAAGTGGCAATGCCTGCGGAGTGCAGCGGAGGGGGGTGATTGTTGAGTGTATGTGATGCGGCGTATTTATTTACAACCTTTATTTTTAGTAGATTTTATACAAGCTTTTGTTTGTTGTCTCTCTTTGTTTTTATAAAACAAAAATCCATCCGCGTAAAAGTGATTATTCTATTTCTGTTTCTGTTTCTGATTCTGATTCTGATTCTGGCACGTGTAACTCTCCATGTTCGTATCGCCAACCCGATGGTAATGGACAGTTGTTGTCGAGGAGGTATTGTAAACATTCGGTTTGTTTGTTCACGTGAGCGAATCGTACGGCGAACTCGTCCCAAGGCGCTTTGGCGGTTTCGCGCAAGTACTTCAAACAGTCTAAGTGACCCTTTTCGGCCGCCCACTGACACGAATCTTTGTCAAATTGATCAAACTTACGCTCAACAAGATATTCGAGTATGTGAAGATGACCATTTCGAGCCGCCCAAGCGGCAGTCCAATAATTCCATTGTGCTTTAACTTCTTCGTGTAAGTATTTGAGTACCTCGAGTTGACCTCCTGAGGCAGCATTTGCACACGCAAACTCATCGATAGGACACTCATTTGCAACGCAATACTTCAGCATTTCCAGATTACCTTGATTTGCGGCCGCTTCAATCGTCCCTACATACCACTCACACTTTTTCTCCTCTCGCACCCACTTGAGCAACTCCAGTCTATTCGTTTGAGCAACTTGCCAGCAGAAAGTTGTTTCGCTCCACCAACTCGGCCACAACGATTTATGCTCCCATGCAAACTCCAAAGTCGATATCGAGGACATCTCGTTCACTTTAAACTTCTCTTTCAAATCCCCCTTACGAGACGATCTCTTCACCAACTTTCTCGTCTCCGTATTCACCTCGTACAAAAACTTCACATCATTCGAATTCAATCTCGGAAGAATGTGTTTGAAACAAATATCGTCGTTATTCACGATCAAACCCCACAAAGAATCTCTCTCCCCGATCCGCCTTTTCTTAATTTCTATTTCTATCGTCGTCAGTCCAGAAGGCGTGCCGTATATCACTCCAGAAGACATGAAAGACATGACGTATGTATCGCGACAAAACCAACTTCTCTTCTTCTTCTTTTCTCTCTTTTTTTTGTTTTTCAGCAAAGAAGAAAAAATGCCGTTTTGGAGCGAGGAAAAAGACAAGACATTTTAAAAAAGGAGCAAAAAAAAAAAAGTTTTTCCGCCATATTATTACTTGCACGACGCGAATACGACACAAAAGCGCGCTCTCATGCGTTGACACATGCAATGCGCAAAAAAAATGGACGTTTTCGCCGCAGGGACTCGAACCCTGGTCGACCGGGAAATTTACTTAATTTTGAAAGCCGGACATGATCACCACCTACACCACAGCGAACCCATTCGGAAATGGACAAAGCGAGTTTCCTCACGTGTGTTACGATTATTTCTTGGTATTAAGAACTATACAGTTTTTTTGTTTAGGGTATTTTTTCGTTTTCCACCGCCAAAAAATTCTACGTATGTCTCTAAAATTCTCTCTTCTTTTTACGATAAAAGGTGTCTCTCTCTCGATCCTCTCCGTCGCCGTTCTCTTCTTACTCGGAAGCTGCAATATTCTGTCGATCGACAAATCGAGCGTATTCTTCGTCCGTTGGTTCCGGGCACCCTCTTTCGAGTAAGTAGTTTTCGCACTCGGGGTGCTCGTGGTAACGAGCGTTAGCGATGTATCGCCAGTAGTTAAGAGGCACTTTCGCCTCTTCGACTAAGTATTTGAGACAATCGAGTTGGCCATTATTTGCAACCATGCACACGCATCCGTTCTTTACCTCCTCAGATATCTTTCTTTCTTCGACGAAATATTTCACGATGCCTAAGTGACCACCGCATGCTGCCAGCATTGCCGCTTTTGCTTCCGTCTCTCGCGAAGGTTTCACTTTGTCGAAAAGAAATCGAACACAGTCGAGGTGTCCTTTCCTAGCAGCTTGTTTACACGACTCTTCTTTATCGCAAGGGCAATCGTTAGAGAAGCAGTACTTCAACATCTCGAGATTACCTATATCTGCTGCCACAGTAATCGTCCTTTCATCCCACTCGCAATGTTTCAATTCTCTCGCCCACTTGAGAAACTCGAGTTTGTTCGTTGCAGCAACTTGAGAGCAAAACCAGGCTTGATCTAGCACCTCTCCATCTCCATCTTTCTTTCCCCAGGGAAAGTGATTCCACACCAATTCCAACGTCGAAATCGATGAACATTCGTGAACAGTTACACCCAATTTCGATACGTTTACCCCGGCGTACGCAAGCACATCTTCACTCTCACTATTCACCTTTGAAAAGAAAAACCGATCGTTCCCATTCAATTTCGAAATCACATGCGAGACAAACACATCCTTGTGATGCAACACCAACCCCGTCCATAACTTCGTCGGTAAAGTTAAAAGCTGAAAAAATTCTGTGAGTAACCGCTCCAGCTCAGCTTCGCGATCGATTCCCGACATTCTTTCTTCTTCTTCTCTCTCTCGCGCGCGAACGTGTGTTTTCGTGTGTTGTCGTTTCCAAGAGAAAAAAAGAAACCGTTCGAAGGAAAAAAACTGTATTGTTTAGGGTATCAGTTGGGCGTGCTTTTGAATTTTGAAATTTTTCTTTCGTTTCGTCACTTGTAAAGAAGAGTCGTCGCCGGTCGGTCGCCCTCGGTATTGTCCGCATAAACGCGCTACTAAGAAACATAATAAAGACGATCTGTGATGATGACGATGAGTTCAACAAACTCTTTATTATCTCCTCCTAATGAAAAAGATTCATCAAAACTATGGAACGACATCGTCTCCGCCTTTCGGGAGGATGGATTTCCCAATCTTTCAAACGCGAACGGCGCGATACGAGAAGAGCTCCTTTCTCTCTACCGACGACTCGCTTCTTCTGATAAGGAGGACGATGATACTTCAACAAATCCGTCTAAATTTGTCATCGCGTGGGAAGCGTTCGCGTCGAACAACGCGGACATCAAAGACGACGTGAAATCGATACCGAACGCGGAGAACATCGAAAGCTTTCGAGAGTATATTTTGAAGGATGTGATTGATGTGCAAAAAGAGATTATGCGTGTAGGCGTCGTCGGTTCGAGCAAGAATCAAAAGAAGAAAAAGCTGAGCAAATTCGAAAAGCAGGCGCAAAAGAAAGCGAGATTGATGACGATGGGGGAACACTTGGAGATGCACGACGAAGACGTCGACGGGAAGATGGAAGTAAAAGAAGAAGATTCGGCGGAAGAAGAACCTCTTCTTAAGACGCCGTTCAAGGAGACGACGGAGAACAACAACAGTATGAACTTACCATCGTCTTTTGTGGAAATGAAAACGCCCGGGTCGTATCGCAAAGCGAAAAAGAAAACTTCACCTGAAACGACGACTTTGGTGAAGACGATATTCGAAGGTTCTTCTTTTAAGTCGTCGTCGTCAAACGCAGAAAAAGAGATTACTGTGAAAATTCAAACTTCTTCTTCTCCTCATTCAACGTTGTTCATGAGAGACCGCATCGAAGATAAAGTGGCTTTATTGAAGAACAAGTTTAAAGAAGAAGAAGATTTAAAAGAAGAAGAAGAGCAAGAAGAAGAAGAACAAAAAGGACAAATAATAGGTCGCGTATGCTGCGACTCCTCGGACAGGCAAGAATTACAACTCGAATCCTCGGACGGTTCGCGCGTGAAGTTGGAGTTACGCTCCGTCGAAAACGAGTACTCTTTGTTTCCTGGACAGATTGTCAAGTGCGTCGGCGCGAATCCAACCGGGTACTGCTTCGTCGCGAAGGAGATTGATTGCTATTATTTCAAACAACAACAACAAATAAAACAACAACAAATAAAAGAAGAAGTTCAAAAAACTGAAATGTTACTCTTCTCTGGTCCGTTCACTGCCAACGACGACTTGATGTACGAACCTTTAGACGACGTCTTGCACGAAGCGTCGTCAAAAAGTCCTTCCATCGTTCTTCTCATGGGTCCGTTTGTCTCCGACGAGAATATCAATCACGCGTTGACGAGCAACATCACGTATAAGCAAGCGTTTGAGCAGATCGTGATGAAGAAGGTTGAAGCGTTTGCAAAGCAATACCCGAACAAACGCGTCGTTTTGGTGCCAAGCGTCAAGGACGCCTTTCATAGATACTGCGCGTTTCCGCAACCGCCGTTTTTTGAAACGTCGAAATGCAAGAACGTTCACTTTGTAGCGAACCCGTCGGCGTTTGAAGTCAACGGTATTCGCGTGGCGGTGTCCACGTGCGACATTTTGAAGCACTTGTCCGGTTTCGAACGCGGCGGGAAAGGTAAAACGACTACTGAACAACAACAACAACAACAAACCGATCGCATGACGCGTTTGTGTTCGCACATGGTTGGTCAAATGTCCATGTACCCGTTATTTCCGCCGCACCCAGACGCAAAGTTTGAATCGCACGACGCGACGGTACCGCTGAGAGTGGGCATGGACGAACGCGTTCCGGATTTAATCGTTTTGACTTCGGATTTAGCCGCCGGCGGATGGAAAAACGCGTTGAGCGGAAACAAGACGATGTTTGTCAACCCGGGGAAAGTTTGCCGAGGCGTGAACGCCGGAACGTTCTGTAAAATTAGTTCTTCTTCCGGTGAAAACTTCGCGGAATCCGCGCGATTAGAGTTGCACAAGTTATAATAAACTAATAATACTAAATTTAAAATTATCTTCAGCGTTTTCGTGAGGCTCCTTTCGACAGTAGCCCCAAGAGAAACTTCTCTCTCGGTACCCGACATTATAATATTACAACAAACGTAAAAATATACTGACACATCTTTTCTCAAGCGAGGCTTTTCGATCGATTTAAAACAAATCTCGTCGAAACTCATCGCCGCGACGCATCGGTAATCTCTCTTTTCTTTCTTTCTTTCTTTTTAAACAACAAAACATGGATGAATGATATATAAACTCGTACAATCTGATGAATGGACTTTTATATAATCATCGATGAAATTATTGACGTCCAGCCGCCGCAAAGCCTCTGGCGGAGGAGCCCGAAACTTGTTTCGATTCCACCCAAGACTGCTCCTTGACGGAGTGCGCCGCGACCGTTTGTTTCTTTTCCGCCTCCAAGGCTAAAAGCTCCATCGACATCATGCCGACGCCAGAGCCAATCGCGACGCCGGTACCGGCCAACGCGCAGAGGGAAAGGATAGAGAGCGATGCATACATCGCGGTTGAAGAGCTCATTTTTGCTGAAGGTTTTCTTTCTGTTATTTTTGTTTGAAAGAGAGAGGAGCAGAGAGAGGTGACGAGTGCGTCAGCGGCAAATTCGTAATCTAAAAAACAAAAGTCAAAGAAGACGCGCATCACGCGACCGATCCTTCGTCCATAAAGCGTTCAATTCATGCAAAACAAACATCCAATCGTCCGTTTCCGAGTCGATTATTATTAGTAGTTTACTACATCGAGACGATGATCATCTGGACTCTCTTCTCTCTTCTCGGTATATAAAAATTTCTATCATCGTCTCTCTGCCGCAAATTTTATTCTCGGAAAAGGAAGAAAAAAAAATCCGAAACGCCGCTGCTCAAACAACAACAACGCGAACGTGCCATCGCGAACGCGAACGCGAATTCGCGCCGTAGAGGAAAGCGCGTCCGCGATGCTAGACGGAAAAGAAAAAGAAACGTACTCTATGTGGGTGTAGGTGAATGATATTCAAGTGTGTGCGTTAAAGTGATGATAAATTCAGTTGTTGGTTGCCTCTTGTACGAGAAAAAATTGCACAGCATACAACAGATTGTAATAATTACCTTATTTTCGTCGAAAATTAGGGTTAAGGCTCGTTAGCTCAGCTGGTAGAGCATTGGATTCCAATCCAAAATCATCCAAAAAATGATGAAAATGAATGTTAAATCATCCAACGGTCGGGAGTTCGATCCTCTCACGGGTCATCGCTGTATTTTTTTTTGTTCTTCGCGCGGGGGGGGCTTCGCGTGTTGTTCATTTTTTGTGTTCACGTGTGTGTTTTTGATCTCGTTTTTTTTGACTTTTTTTAAAGGGAAAAATCGACACAAAATTTCTCTCTAAAAATCATGCCTCCGAAACGGAAACGAGGGGGGGCCACCGTTAAAGCGGCTTCCTCCAAGGCTAATAGTATTAAAGCTAGTGGTGGTGATGAGGATGAGGATGAGGATAACGCCGCTGATGATGATACTACTAATGCCGGGGTGGGTGGTCCGAAGAAGAAGAAGATTAAGATGAAGAACGACGAGCAAAATCAGCAGCCGACACCAACAAATAATGCGGATGAAACGACGACCACCGAACAAACGTTTACTCCTCCTCCTCCACCAAAAACATGCCCGTACTTGTCCTTCGTCAACCGCCCGCTGTTAGACTTTGATTTCGAAAAAAGATGTTCGGTCTCGTTCGCGAAAGAAAACTGTTACTGTTGCTTAACCTGCGGGCATTTTTTCGCCGGAAGAGGACCAAAGACGCCGGCGTATACGCACGCGTTGGAACGAGAAAACCACTTCGTGTTCATGCACTTGGAAAATGGCAGAGCGTTTTGTCTTCCAGATAACTACGAGATTTTCGATGCGAGTTTAGAGGACGTGAGGAAAGTGTTGTTTCCTCGATTTACGAGCGAAGAGATTGCGCGGTTGGAGAAGGAGGCGATATGGTCGAAAGCGTTGGACGGGACGGAGTATTTAGTCGGCGTGGTTGGGTTGAATCGAGTGGAGAACGCGAAAGGCGTGAATTCAATCGTGCAAAGTCTCGCGAGGGTGGAAAAGTTGAGGGCGCATTTTTTATCCGCGTCTTTGATGAACAACAACAACAACAAAAATGAAAACGACACGTTGCAATCGTTGTGTCAGAGGATATGGAACAAACATAACTTTCGCGGCCACACCAGTCCAGATTCGTTCGTGAGGAAGCTCAGGAAACAAATCAAACTCGTACACCCGGAGAAATTAGAGACGGACATCGACAATTTGTTCAACGATCCGTTTGCAACTTTGCGACATTTTTTAACGTTCGTCGTGCCGAAAAAGTACGTCGACGAGCTCTTTCGAGGCGAGCTGTTGATGCTGAACCAAAAGAACAAGACGCAGCCGTTCGTGTTCGTGCCGTTAAAGCTCCCAGACGCGCCTTTATTCCGCGACGTGATGGAGAAAAACGCCATCCCGCAAGTCGCGCTCGCGGAGCTCTTGAAACCGTTCGCGTTGAAAACCGCCCCGGAGTATTTAATCTTAGCCTTCGTCAACCGGTTCAGCAAAAATCAATTCACAAAAGAGGTGAGCAAGAACCCAACCATAGTCACGTTCCCGGTGAAAAACTTGAAAATCCAAGCGTCGTCGTCGTCCGGTAGTAATAGCAATAGTAATCCTTTTTCTTACGACTTGCTCGCCAACGTCGACTCCGCCGGCAAAGCGACCGTGAAACACGTCGACGGGAACTGGTACGAAACCAACGATTTGTTCGTCAACGAAGTCCTCGCGCAACAAGTCACGCTCGGGGAAACGTACGTGCAGATTTATAAAAGAGCATCGTCATAGTTTAATATCAATAACAAATACGTGTATGAAACAATGTATATACGAATACGCATATCACGTATGCTCCACATTTCTTGGGAAAAGATACGCTCCACTTCGTCACTCATTATTCACTCGCACAATCCCCGCTTAGAGGAGGAGGAGGAGGAGGAGGAGGAGAGACCAAAATGCGAACGACGACAACGATAACAACGACGACAACGATAACAACGACGACGACTGCTTTGTCTCGTCCTCGTCTCCTTTTTTATCCTCGTCCATCCTTCGCTTCTTCATCGAAAGCGTCGATATCCAAAGCGTCTTCTTCGTCAAAATCAACAACAGAAAGTGAAACGTACCTCCGATTACACGAAACCGACACCGGCGATTGGGAGCTTCAATCCTCGCAAGTGACGTACGTGAACGAACGGAACACGTGCGAGATCGATTTGATCGCCACTGTTCACGTGGGGGAGAAGGAATATTACGCGAATTTAGAGCGAGATTTGGTCTCGCAAAACGAGGAAAATCCAGTCTTGTTCGAACTGTTGACGGACGAACGGAACGTGGAGAGGATGATTAGGAGCAGGACGAAAAACACCACCACGAGCAGCAGCTCGTTAACCTTACCTCGATTGAAAGTGTCGTTATCTCCGACGGACGACGCGCGACGGTTGGCGGCGTCGCACGGATTAATCGCGCAGCTCGACGCCATTGATTTTAAGAAACCAAACTGGTACCTCGCGGATTGTTCGAGCAAGGAGCTGGAGAAGATGAAAGCGGATATGAGTTTAGAGGAGGCGGACACGGAAGCGTTTCGAGTGCCGGCGTTGATGGAGGCGTTTTTGGTGACCGTCGTCGGAAGGGCGAGAACGTTACCGAGAGCCGGGCAGTTCGCGAGATCTTTGGTGTGGTTGGTGCCGTGTCCGGAAGCGCACTTACTTTTGTTGGATTGGATTTGGGGCGGCGGAAGACCAGCACCGGTGTTAGGCGCGATGGTTGATGCGATATCAGCCGGAGATATCGTCGGCGCGAGGAAATTAGCGTTCGCGCAGATGATTGTCAGCGCGCAAGGGAAGAACGACGTGTACGGATCCGGTTCCGGCGCCAAGGCGACGATCGAAAAGAGAAACGAAATCGCCACAAATAGATTGAGAGAGGCGTTGCGACAGCTATACGATTCAGACGACGACAACAACAACACGAAACCTACGACAACACGAACGAAAGAAAAGCTCTCCGTCCTCTACGGCGGCTCTCACCTTCCCGGCCTCGCCAAAAATCTCGAAACGCTCGGCGCTGTCGAAAACGACGACGAAAACGAAAACATCGAAAACGCTTCTTTCGGCGGCGCCTTCTCCAAATCATCCACCATCTGGCGCACCGTCTGGCGCATCCCCAAAAAACCGGAAAATGCGTTCGCGCGTTTCGGATTCCTCCCTTTGCTCTTACTCGTCGACGGTTTCGATTGGGCGCAAACCTTGGACGCGCTCGCGGAAGCGTCTCGACGAGAGAAACTCGTCGAGATTTTTTTATACGTCTTGCGCCACGTCGCCGCGTATTACGCCTTAGGCAAGTGGGTGTTAGAGTGGAACAGAGATTTGTTCGAAGAGAGCGCGCTGTAGTAGATTAGAGAGAAAGAAGAGTGTTTTAGAAGAGATGGTAGTAGTGTGGATATTCGTCATCACGTAAAAGCTTACACCTCACATTTTTCTTCAATTAAACGACGCTTCGACATGCCTAAAAAACAACGATACCACGGCGTGGGAGGAGGATACCACTCCTCCTCCGGAGGAGGTAAAGGAGGACGACGACAAAAAGAGGAGGCTCCTTCCACCTTCCGAAACCAAAAGCTCACCCCGGTACAAACGATCAAACAGACGAAAACGACGCTGAAGAGATTAAAAAAAGACGGAACCTTCGATGCCATTCGCTCGCGCTTAGTCAACGCGATACTCCAAAACGAAACCTTGAAAACGTACGCGTCGTTCGCAGTCACCGCGTCGACGCAGATGATGCGTTTACGAAACATGAATACTACTCATGAGAAAGTAAACGCGCAGACGAAGATGGCGATAAAACGAGAATTGGAGATGGATCTGTCCAGGGAAGTCTCCAACGCGTGCTGGAACGAACTCGCGGAGAAGGACGGAGAGATAGCGAGAGCGGTGCAAAAAGAGATTTTTAGGGAGAGGAAGATGCGGTATGATTTGAAAGAGGAGAAGATGTTGTTTAAGAGGAATAAGATGAAGAAGAAGAAGAAGACGAATAAGGTGGGAGGGAGACTCGCCGCGAGGGGAGGACGGTAACGCTTCCGCTGTCGTCGTCCCGTCGCGGAGATGATGAATAGAGAGAGAGGCGGTGTAGTTTTATTAAAGTTGTAATATGCAGAGCGTTAAATGAAATAGTTGTTAAACACGCCGCGCGACATTTCTTCTAAATTAAATCTATTCGACGAGAAACGCGTTCATGACCGCGATGGCGTCGCCGAGTGCCCACGCGGCTTCGACTGGTTGGCCTTTGTAATCAATTTTATCCACCAAATAGAGCGGTTCTTTGTCTTTTAACCCGTAGCCTTTGGTGAGCAACGCGTAGATGTACGCGAGATCTAAGCACAAGTATTCGAAATGGTCCTCCTCGGCGTCCGGGTATTCTTTTAAGATGGAATCGACGTGCGTTTGGCAGACTCTCTTCCCCGCGTTTTTGTAATCGCTCGGGGTGATTTTCACCGCTTTCGTTTCCGAGTTTGGCCAGTGCACGGCTTTGGCGGCTTGCGCTCTTTCGTAAAAGTAACTCATGCCGTATAAAGGCGTGGTGCGTTTCGTCGTCCACGCGCCGGCGAAGGAGCACGGTTCGACCTCGCACTCCATGGAATCCTTCTCCATGGCCATCAACGCCGCGTCTACGCACTGCTCAAAATCGCCACCGTTATCCCGTCCAATCGCGCTATACCCTTCCCCCGGTTCTAATCCGTAACACTTCTCAGTGCATCCCCCTCGAAAGCCTTTCGCGGCGCACGGATGCGACTGCCATCCTTCCTCGCCGGCGTCTAAATTTTGCGTCAAAATCTTCGCTCTCGCCGCCATGATGCCAAAACCTTTGAACGATTTCGTGTACACGTCGTATCCTTCCAACGGCAACACGTACCCTTCCGGCGCTCGGTTGACTTCATCTCTATTTCCAATCGCGTACATGATTTGCGTGGACCCGCCCCCTAAATCCGCCACCGCCACCGTCTTCGTCGCCTTTACACTTCCGCTCAACTTCCTCAACAAATAATTCACCGCGATCCACCCGTACGCGCCTTCGTACATCCCGTCCAAAATAGACACGTACTCGTCATCTAACCGAAACCCGTACTCCCCAACTTTCACTTTCGACGCCTCTAAGAGCGCGCTCGCCGCTTCCGGCCCTTCCGGCAACAACCGCAACCCCGCCGTCGCTCTCAGCGTCAACGGCGTGCTCGACCTCAACTTTTCCGGCACGTGCTTCATCGCCGTTTCCATCAACGGTTCCAAAGTACTCGCCGCTTCCAAAGGATCCGACGCGTACGCCTTCAACCCAGGTTTAATCGCGTGAAAAATCTCGTCTTTCAATACTCGAGCGCCCGACGCCCTTTTGAACCGAAACACGTGCACTCGACTCCCAGTCGACCCTGCGTCGATGATGACCGCGTACGTTTGCGCGTTCGAGTTCGCGGATTCCATCACGAACGAAAATAAACCAAAACACGCGACCAAAATTGCCACGGAGAGGAGTTTTACTTGGAAAGGAGACATTAAAGACGGGATGGTTTTTGTCAGAAAATGCATCACCATTTCAGGGAAAGATTGGTTCTTTTCCTCCCCGAATGGATTTTTCTTATTCTTCATCTTCATCGCATCAGACGAGGAGGACGGAAACGAGGAGGAGGAGATGGGAACGCCCAATTCAATGGCGTTGTGTCTGTTCTCCTCGCCCTCGTTCGTGGTGGACATTTTTTCGATGGTTTAAATAAGCTTTAAAGACGAAAGGTGAATAAATAATGAAGAGACATTTGGACTAATCTTTGTGGGTTGCAAACACACATGTGAGTTAAAATTACAAAGCGTTATTCGATCCGCCGGATGCGTCTCTTTCGTCGCGAGTAGTATTCCTCCTTTTCCTCCTCCTCTTACTACCACGACTCCTGCTATCTGTTTCTTCTTGTTGTTCTTCTTCTTCTTCTTCTTTTAACGCGTGGACGATTTTGTTTCTCGCGAGAGCCAACGCGACGCCGACGGAGACGGATAAAACTCCGACGGCTGACCAAAACGCAAACGGTTTCGCCGAAGCGTACATAGAACCAATCTCGCCGGCGAGATAGTTGCCGAAGAAAGCGGATAAGAACCAGCAGCCGCAGGCGAAACCGACGATTTCTTTTGGCGCGGCAGTCGTGACGAAGGATAATCCAACCGGGGAGACGTACAGTTCGCCAGCCGTGGCGACGAGGAAGTACAGCCAAATCCAAAATTGGTTGAGTTTCATTCCGGGAGGTAAATCGGCCTCGGCGACGGCGCCGGAAGGGAGATTGGTGGAGGCGAACGCGAGGAGGACGTTGGCGAGGCCGAGAAGGCAACATCCTATGGCCATCTTCATCACCTGGTCCGGTTCGCGATTGGTTTCGCTCTGGTATTTCCAGTATCGGTTGATCACCGGGGTCAGCGCGAGAATCATGCCAGGATTGATGGATTGAAACGCCGCGGTCGGGACGCCGTCGCGCGAGACGCGCTCGTCGATGAATATGGATAAAGCGTTGCCGGCTTGCTCGTAAGCGGCCCAGAAACCAATTGTCGTGAGCATGACGACGAATAGCGCGGTGAGTCGCGCTTTGTTTTCGTTGAAGACGTGAAGGAGAGAGAGTTTATTTTGTTGATGTTGTTGTTCTTCTTCTTCTTCTTCTTCTTCTTCGCTGGCGTCTTCAGTACCCCCAATTTCGTCGCTGTTTGCTGCATTTCTGGGCAACAACGCGTCGTCGTCTAAATCGTCGTCGTCGTCGTCGTCGTCGTCATTGTCACTCTCCACAGCAGTACTTCCACCAGCTCTTTCTTCGTCGTCTGAATCGTCTGTGATGTTGTTGGTAGTATTGTTCGTATCGTTGTTTCTACGCCTTCTACTCTTTCTACTCTCGACGATGATATCTAACGCCGCCCCTCGGTACACCAATCTCCTCTGAAAGGTGAAATACACCAACCCGGCGAAAACCATCCCAACTGCCGCCGCTAAAAAGCAACTCTGATACCCGAACCTCTCCGCTAAAAATCCAGCCACTAAGGGCGCGAACAACGCGCCGACGTTTATGGCGCAATAAAAAATCCCAAACGCCGAATCCTTCTTCGAGAGAAGCATCCTCCTCTTCCCTTTCCTCTCAGATCCCTGAAAACCACCCGAAGATACTAATAGTTTATTCTCGTACATCTCGCTCAATCTGGCGGAAACGTTCGGTTTAAACCCACCGTTCCCGAGTGCCACTAAAACCAGCCCGAGGAAAAACGCGTTTCTCTCCGCTCCTACGAAGAAGTTCCCGAGGAACATCAACACAATCCCGATCGATATCATCCGATGCTTCGAGGTAAAATCCGCTAAATATCCCCCTAAAACTGGGGTTAAATATACAAACGCGGTGTACGTGCCGTAGAGTTTCGAGCTGATCGCGTCGACTCGCGCGCGTCGTTCTTCCTCCGAAATATCCGAGTTGTGGCGCAAATCCACTCCGTGCAGTTTGGCAAAACGCCAAGCGAACCAAACGAAGTTTTCTTTCCCTCCTTCATCATCGATTGGGACGAATATCACGTCTCGCGCGTATAAAACGAGAACTGCTCTCGTCGTGTAATAGCTGAACCGTTCCCAGATTTCCGTGCCGCTTAAGGCGAGTAAACCGGGCGGATGATTATGCGATAAACGCATGCGTTTTGGAATTCGTCTTCGTGTTCTCAGTAACGGCCCCCGCTCGTTGTCTTCGGATCTCGCGATGTTTTCTGTCGCTGTAGTAGTAGTAGTAAAAGTATTCGGTGGTGGTGGTGTCAGAGCAGCTTCGGTTTCTCTTCTCGGAGTGCGAGAAGACGTCATCTCTCTTTTCCGCGGTAGTTGCGCGCGGTTTTTGGCAAGTTTTGGAAAAGTGAGTTGTGAGGAAGTGAAGGAAAATATTTCGTTTGTGTTCGAGTATTCGTCGTGCAAAGAGGTATCTCTTCGTATCTACCAGCGCGCTTTAAATGCGACACAACGTATACTACGGATATGTGCACTATGAAAGAGCTAATGTTGAGCGCGCATGTGCCTTTTCAAACTACCAGATCGACTAAAGCGCTTCTCGCAAACACCACATTCGTACGGTTTCTCGTTCGTGTGAATACGCATGTGTATTTTCAAACCACTAGCTCGACTAAATCGCTTCTCGCACACATCACATTCGTACGGTTTCTCCTTCGTGTGAGTACGCACGTGTATAGCCAATTTAGATGCGCTCACAAACACCTTCTCACAAACACCGCACTCGTGTTGCCCTCTCTTTCTCTTCGCCGCTTTCTTCGTCGCAGTCGTCATTTCTTTTCGTATAATCTCATTTTGTATCTCGACATCCCCAACGACTTCATCCTCAACAGGAGGAGGAATCTTCAAACACAACACCGGCTCTTCTCCCTCCTCTTCTCTCTCCTCCAGAAATAAATCACCTCTCAAAACCGTCCTCGCGTTTACCGCGCGTTTAGGATGTGGATTCTTCCACCTCATCTTTATATTATTACCCCGTGTGTGTGTGTTTCAGTTGTGAGTTGTGGTGTACTTTGTTTCGGGGAAAAGTCCAATTCAAGGGGAAAATATCTCCAGAATTCTCACGCATAAATACACGCAACAAAAGCGCAATTTAAAGCCACACAATCAGCGCTCTCAAACTCTCTCTCTCTCTCTCTTTGTTCCCCAATTGTGATTTCTTTCTTTCGGCCGCTCAAAGAAAGAGTTTTCGCGCCGTTTAGTATACTTCAAAACATCACGTCATGAGAACCGTTTGTTTGTCCAATGGAAAAAGTGCCTCCTCATCCTTCTCTTGTTCGAGGAGGAGAGACGAGAACAGGAGAAGATGGTGTCACGGTGGCAACAACTTTAACAACAAAAGGAGCGTTAATGTTGTCGTGAAAGCGACGTCGTCTCAGGAAAAGTTGTACACCCCTCCGAAGCCGTTACCGGAGGGGCCTTTGATTTCCCTGGAACGCCAGGCGAACAAACTCATCGTCGATTCCGCGGTATTCGTGATCGATAAATTATACGAAGGGAGAGATTACCCTCGCTTTTACGCGCTCGAGACGATCGCTCGAGTGCCGTATTTCTCTTTCCTTTCGGTGCTGCACTTGTACGAGTCGTTCGGGTGGTGGCGAAGGGCGGATTATCTCAAGGTGCACTTCGCGGAGACGATGAACGAGTACCATCACTTGTTGATCATGGAAGCTATGGGCGGGGCGGATTCGTTCAAAGATAGATTTTTCGCGCAGCACGTGGCCGTGGTGTACTTTTGGGTGGCGGTTTTGATTTACATGGTGAGCCCGAGGATGGCGTATAATTTGAGCGAACAAGTCGAAGAGCACGCGTACGCGACGTACGATGATTTTTTAAAGAGGAAGGAAGAGGAGTTGAAACAAACGCCGGCGTGTGGGGTAGCGGTGAGTTATTTTCAGCTCGGCGATTTATATCTGTTCGATGAGTTTCAAACGAACGTGTACGAGGGTTTGAACAAAGCGACAAACACCGGGGGGGGAATACGAAGGCCGAAGATTAAAAACATGTACGACGTGATTGAAAACGTCCGAAACGACGAGTTGGAACACGTGAAAACGATGAGTTTTTGCCAGAAACCAGGAAATCTGTTGAGAGCGAATTCGAGCGTAAGAGCGCAGAAGAAAGCGCAGGAGATTTGCGACGGTATTGAAAATGATGAGAACACGAAGAACGGAGAGAATAACGTCGACGATTCAGACGACGCGCAGGAGTGCGATTTGATCATCGCTTCGGGACAGGATTTGGAAGGCGAGAGATCGTGCGAAGGCGTTTTGGATTGCGTCGCGAAAGGCTTCGAAGAGAGAACGACGACGTCGACGTCGACGATCAGTAATAGTAGCAGTAATAGTAATAGCATGAATAAGATGGTATCAAACAGCGTCGTAGAAAAGAGAGAGGAGAAGGCGTAATAAAAGGGAGAGAGAGTTTTTTTTAATGCACACACACGTACTATATAATTTACACTTGGATGATGGTTCTTGTTCTTGTTCTTGTTACTAATGATGATGATGATGACGATGATGATAACGATGGTGGTGATAAAACTGTAGTCTTTATTATTACCCCATCAAAACGTCCTCGGGGACGCACATCGGCCCGGCGACTTCTTTTCGTTTCTCTTCGCCGCACAACTCCTTCACCAACGCCAGCGCAAACTCAATCGCCGTCCCCGGTCCTTGAGAGGTAATCACCACCTGACCGTTCGATGCTTTTGAATAACACACCCTCTTCTTCTTATCCTTTGCAAACGCTTCGCCTAAATCAAACGCCGGATGCGCCGTCGCCTCGCTCGCCTCTTCGAGTAAATTTTTCCCGAGGAACACCACCGCCGGCGCCGCGCACATCGCCGCGATCAGTTTCTTCTCTTCTTTCTGTCTCTTCAAAAGCGCGTCTAACGAAGCGTTCTCCGCTAACCGTTCCGCGCCTGGCATCCCGCCTGGGACCACGATCGCGTCGAAACTACTCCTACTGTTGTTCTTTTCCCCGTCGTCAACAACCACCTCTTGTATCAAACAATCCGCTCGAATGCAAACTTTTCTCGACATTTCGCACACCAAATCATCCTCGCACGACGCCACGGTCACGTGTACTCCCGCTCTTCTTAAAACGTCTATAATTATCGTCGCTTCTATTTCCTCCGACCCGTTCGCGATTGGGACGAGCGCTGATTTTATGTCGTCTTCTTCGGCAGCAGCGCTTCTCATCATCATCATATCTCCAACCGCTTTTCTCCTAATCCTTCTTCTTTCTGTTAAAGGTGGTGGTGGTGTTGTTCCGCGCAAAAACCCGCACAAAAAGCTGCTTTTCTGTTGTTGTCTTCTTTTCGAGCCGAAAGAGGTCGCGATACAGTTTCGGACCGGGCTGATGATGCTGCCAAAGCTCATAGTATTATATTTGTGGAAAGAAAGAAATCTTTTCCTCGCGTGTTCTGTGTTGTATTGTGTGTGCGAGAGAGGGAATCGAACCTCTGATCAAAAAAACTGCATTTTTTTCCCTCTTTTTTACACACCGTGAAAACGTCAGTTCCCCTCTCTCGAAACAGAAGCTTAAAACGGGGAGAAACGCATCGTCCGCATTCACGAAAAACTGCAGAAATACACGCGTCGACTCACACTTACACACGCACACCTAAAAACTTTTATCCTCTCATCTAAGGAAGAAGAAGAGAGAGAGAGAGGTACGACGCGTTTCATTCTCGCGCCTTCTTTTCTTTTAAGACGCAAAGTGTCTCTCTAAATCTCTTTTATACTGCTCTCTTTCTACAAAAATCGGAACGTTGCTCACACGATTTTCTTATCAAAAATCCCCCCTACGAACAGGTGACACGTACGCAAAACGCATCGACACATACACACATATTTAAGACAAGATGGCGAAATACTATCCAGACATCGCGAAAGGCGCTAAAGGTACGTTTGTTGCGTTCGTTCGTTTTATTTTTAGTAAGATATATTCTCTCTTTGTGCTTTAAACGCACGATCTCTCATCCTCTTTCGGGAGGATCTCGACGTGATGTCTCACCGTTCTTTCTCTCATCTTTAAATAAAAACAGATTTATTCACCGGCGCTTTGTCCTACGAAAACAAATTCTCCTTGGACGCGAAACCAATCTCCGGCGGGGTACGTTTTTGAACAGCATCAGATCTTCTCGTTTTTGTCGAGAGAGGCTTTTTTGCGCTCGTCGTTCATTCGTTCGAAGAATCATCATCGGATGAGAGATCGAAGAATCGAAAGATTTTTGCTCTTCAAAGTCTAAAGCCCTGATGAGGAAAAACTAACAAAACGTACGAACATTTTCTCACACACACACTCTCTCTCTCTCTCTCTTTCAACCTATGATAAACACACACACACACACATAAAAATACAGTCAATCTCGGCTTCGATCAAAAACGCGGACACTCCGACGGGCACGTTGACGACCTCGTACGTCGTGGACGCGATCACTGGGGAGGTTGAGCTCTCGAAATCTGGCTTCTCGAAAGGGACGGTAAAGTACAACGCGAAGGATTCGACGACGCAAGCGACGGTTTCTTCTTTGTCCAACCCGTTGGATGGCTTGAAGTTGTCCAACTCGACGTTGATTGGCCAAGTTGGCGTGAAGAGTGAAATCACGAAGCAATTGAAAGGGACGTTGTCCGCGTGCTACGTTTCCGGTCCGGGGGCCATGGGGGTTGAGACGGCGATTTCGAAAGCCGGCGGTATCGGCGCGACGTCGTTTGCCGCGCAGTGCAAGGTTGGCGATGTTATGTACTCCGCGAAGACGACGATGAAATTGGACGCGTATCAAGTTGCGGCGGTGAACGGTGTTGGCGCTGGGGAGACGGTTGGTGTCGCCGTCGATGGGAAGGCTGGGGGCGACGTCAAGGCGTCTTTGGCGTACGCGAAGAAGCTTGGCGGCGGGCACTCGGTGAAGTGCGTGGTGGTGAACCCGGTGAAGAAGAGCTTTGACCCGGTCGTTTCCGCGAACTTTGTCACTTCGGTCTTGCCGAAGACGACGACGACGGTTGCGGTGCAAGTAGATAAAGCGGTGCGTTCTTTCGTTCTCTCGTCATTCTTTCTCGTTCGTATTTTGTCGATTTGAGTCTCTTTATTTCTCACTTATTAAAAGAGAGAGATTTCAAGAGAGATTTCAAGAGAGATTTCAAGGCTACGCTAGTCAAACAATCGCTGGGGGTAACGCTCTTCTCGGATGGTTGCCGCGCGTATCGCCGATAGTATTCTCCAGTGTCGCTCGAAGATTCGTTTGCGCGGGATTGATACCCCCAATGCTCGAGCGTCATAATAAGCGCCGCACACTAAAAACGGCGACTCTTCTTTCGTCGTCCTCGTCCTATTTGTCGCTGTTTTTGATTTTTCGTCGTATTCGAGATGAAAACGCCGCGAAAATCGTAGTGTTATCATCGAATGATATTCCATCTGACCAAAATAACCTTCTCTCCTCCTCCGCGCGCTCTTTCTCGCAACGACAACAACAACAGTTAAAATATAAGTACGGCGTACAGCTCGCGACCAAGGCGTAAAAATCTTACGAACTTTTTTCCTTCACGACGAGGCGTTTTGAGACGACGCAGTAGAGAGTTTTGAAAGGAAAGAAATAGAAAGAGAGAGAGAGAGGAAACTTAGATAAAAACAGAGAAAAAGAAGAAGAGTTAAGGAAGTGACGCGAAAGCGCGAGAGAGACGAGAAGAGACGAGAAGAGAGAGAGAGAGAGAACGGTAAACTCGCTCTGCTGCTGCGACTCCAACCAGTACACCACCACCCCTTGTTACTATATTATTTTACACACTTACTACCACGGTAAAACCAGTTTACTATACTCCTTCTCCTAACTGCGCTTCGTTTCGAAAACCCTAAATTGACATCGGGTTGTGCTTTTCTCTGAAGTGAATTCCCTCACTGTTTTCTCGCGCGCGGACACACACATTACACACACACATAAAAGAAAAAGAAACCATGGCCATCGCCGCCGGGTACGGGAACAGCAAGTTCGTCGACGACGCGCAGGTATGTTATACTTTTTTTTAATAATACACACACACAAACGTTTCAGAGTTGTTGGCGATCGAATTCTCTTCGTCCGCGGGTTCTCCAATTATCTCTCTCGTCTTTTCCCGTTTGATTATGTTCCGGCTTCTTTGTCTTCTTTGTCTTCTTTGTCCTCCGCTAACTAACCCAAACTCGTCTCTCTCTTGTTCTCTTTCGATTTTACGTGAAAATACGAACCTGCATATACGTGAACAAACACAACAGATCGCGGAAGAAACGCGAGCGTTAAATGAAAAATTACGCGATTCCAACACACGGACGAAATTGGAAGGCTTGAAGCAACTCATCGCGATGATGTCGACCGGGCGCGACGTGTCACATTTTTTCCCCTCTGTCGTGGTAAACATCGTGACGGAGAGCTTTGAGGTGAAAGCGCTCGTGTATATGTTTTTAGTGCGAACGGCGGAGCAGAAACCGGACGAGGCGTTGTTATCGATTAACTCGTTTCAGAAGGATTTGGCGCACCAAAACGCTCGAGTGCGAGCGGCGGCGCTGAGAGTGATGTCGAGCATTCGAGTGAAAGTGATCGTGCCGGTGGTGGTTTTGGCGATAAGGAAGTGCGCGGTGGACGTGTCGCCGCACGTGAGGAAGGCGGCGGCGCACGCGATTCCGAAGATTTTTCGGTTGGATCCGTCGAGAGCGGATGATTTCGTGGAGGTTATTGAAACTATGTTGAGAGATTCGACGCCGTTCGTTTTGTCGAGCGCGATTGCGGCGTTTCAAGAAGTGTGCCCGCACAGAATTGATTTGTTGCACAGACACTACCGGAAGTTGGCGAGGATTTTGGTGGACATCGACGAGTGGGGACAGATGTTGACGTGCGAGCTTTTGTTGAGGTACGCGAGGACGCAGTTTTTACCGCCAGACGGGTTTAATCGCGAGTTAAACGTCGGTAAAGATAACGAAAGTAACGAGGAGATGTTGGATATTGCCGGTTTTAACGACGTGGATGGGAACGGTGGAGGTGCGTCAGGCTACGATCGACACGATACGGGCGGGACGAAGGGGATCTTGGCACAAGCGGCTAACTTTTACGACGACGACGAGGAAGACTCCGACGACGATTCTTCGAGCAGTTCAGATTCAGACGATTCCAATTCCCGCAAAAAAAAGACGACGACGAAAGCGTCGAAGAAAAGAGGACCGGTGAATCAAGGACCGGAGTTTTTGGACGACGACCACAGGTTGTTGTTGAGGTGTACGCGACCTTTGCTTCAATCGCAGAACGCCGGCGTCGTGTTGGCGGTGGCGTCGTTGCACTTTTACTTGGCGCCGATCGCGGACGTTCCCAGAGCGACGAGAGCGTTGGTGTTCGCGGCGAGAACAAAACCGGAGTGTCAACACGTGCTGTTGAAAAACGCCGTGGCGATGGCGGCGGTGCAACCTCGATGCTTCCGTTCGCACTTTGAAGCGTTCTTTGTGCACCCGGGCGATCACATGGACGTTCGCGCGCTAAAATTGGAAATGTTGACGTATATTGTCACCGCGGAGAACGCGCCGAGTTTGTTGAGAGAGTTGCAAGCGTATTTGCGTTCATCTTCGCAAGAGTTTGTCGCTTTGACGATTCGGGCGGTTGGTCGATGCGCGGCGATTATGCCGCAAATCGCTTCTATTTGTATCCGATCGCTGTTAGAGTTGTCTTTGCACCCGTCCGAAACGGTCGCCGGCGAAGCCGTGGTTGTCATTCGCGCGTTGGTGCAGAAAGCGCCGAAGGAACACGCCTCGGTCGTGGCGACGTTGGTGAGAAGATTGGACCATTTGCTCGCGCCGGCGGCGAGATCCGCGGTCGTTTGGCTCGCCGGCGGGGAGCTGTTTTTGGACCAACAACAAAAAGCGAGCAGTGCGGAAGCTGGGGCGTCGTCGTCGGCCGTAACAGTCGTCGCGGACGGTGGTAAAGAATATAAAAAGCTCGGCCAAATGGACGCGAGTTGGAATCGAAACTTTTTCGACCTCGCCTTGGCGGTGGTCACCAAAGCGATGGCTCGATTCCCAGACGAGCACGAATCCACGCGTCAACAAATCTTACACGCCACGTGTAAGATGTACGTGAGATACCCGATCGAAACCGAACCGTTATTGAGACACTGCTTGAACATGGCGTCGAAAGATCCTTCGGTGGATATTCGCGACCGGGCGAGAATTTACGGCGCCATCTTCGCGAAAACCGATTCGTTAGACGACGAAAAGAAAGACGCGTATCCGAGATTGAAGAAACTCCTCTCCGAAAAGCTTTTGTTTTGCGATAAGCCAATCACGCGTTTACCGTCGCCGGCGCCGCCGACGTGCCCGCACCAACTCGGCTCTTTGTCGCAGTTTGTGGAGCACGTTGCTAACGGCTACGCTGGGTTACCGAAACATCCGAGAGAAGCGCCGCCATCGTCCGTGAGAGACCGAACGTACGACACCGGAGGTATCGGTGGCGGTACGACGACGTCCAAGTCGAAGAAGAGCAACCGCGGATTCTACTCGAGCTCGGACGAAGACTCGAGCGACGAAGACGCGAGCGACGACGATTCCTCCGATGATGATTTCGACGACTCGGACGATTCCGATGACTCATCAGACTCGGACGATTCCGATGACTCAGACTCGGACGAAAGTTCGAGCTATGATTCCTCGTCTGAATCGTCTGAATCGTCGGGTAGCGACGATGACGACGAAAAAGTAGAAAAAGAAGAGAAAAAGGAAGAAGCCGTAGAAACAAAAAAAGAAGTAGCAGAAAAGAAAGAACCGGAAACGGCAACCACCATCGAGGAACAAAAGCCAGCCGCGGAAAAAGAGGACGAAACGAAGAAGAGCGAGGAGATGGATTAATAGAAGTGAGCTGATGATGAAAAAAATTGTATTTTTAGTTTACATTTACGCGTCGTATTACACACATTCTTGCTGAAAAAGAACCGTGCTTTCTCTTTCTCTTTCATCACATCGTGTCTTCCATCAAGCTCAAATCCTTCCCTTGTCTCTCTAAATAGTCTCTCCTTTCCTCGTCCGTCTTCAAACCTCTGAATGTAAACACCGATTTGTCCCCAATGTCGTCCTTGACCGCTTGCGTATATTTTCGCCCGGCGAAAACTAAAAAGCCGAGCATCCAACTCGCGACGAAAAATGTCTCCACTTCGTCGCTGGCGAGGCCGGTTAAATGCCCCAGACACATGATAGGCGTCAGAAGAAACAACAGAAACGCCTCGGGTTTCCCGTAGCACGCCCCTTCCTTGAACGCTAAACCGGTAAATGAGGCAAACATCGGACCGATTACCCAAACCGCGCTCCGATGTTCCCGCACAAACTCCAACAAACTACTACTACTACCACCGTTTTGCGTATACGCGACGATACCGAGAGATCCTATTAACCCAACCGCATACAGCGCTTGCATCACCCGTTTTATCGGCGTCACGTACATGTGCACCAAAACCAACGCGACGCCGAACCCGCTCGCGCCTAAAAAGTAACTCGGGTTCACCATCTCCTCGTTCCCACTCACATCGCCTAAAACAACTCCAAGGGCGCCTAAACACGCCAACGACAAAGATACTCGGTACGACCACACTTCCAACTCATCTTGTGAGGTCACCGTCCACGTTCCGTAGAGGCCTTCGTAATACTCCTTTTGTCTCTCATTTTCATCATCAACTCTTCCTTCATCTGAATCGTTCTTCGTCGCGGAGCAGCTCAACGAGGTTGTAAAGCGTGGAAAACTCTTCGTCGTCGTCGCGAAAAAGGAGTTTTTGCCGTTAACAGGGGCACCGACCAAACCGTCGTCGCACTTCGTATTCTTCTTCTTTTGCGCAAATGCAACAGCCGCAGACGCAAAATCCGTCACGACTTTTGCGCGGAGAATCCTCCTCCTGTTCCGGAACAAAGAAACGCTTCGAGTCGTCAAAGAACAAGAACACAGAGGAGAACCCTTTTGAGAGGAAGAAATCATCGTCGTCGTCCTCAAAGTCGTCGCGGGAAAGTTTACGAAGCAGTCGGGGAAAAGATGATTGTGCGCCATTAATTGTGCAGCATTTGCGGCGCATAAACCACTTCCTAGATACGCGCGAAGATGATTAAACGGACGACTTGAATTCTTTCTTTGAGTGAGATTTCGAAATGGACGACGAAGCGAAAAAGACGACGAACGACGAGGAAACGATGGAACGCATCGCGGTGAACAAAGTCACCAACGCTTTGAGAAACTACCGAACGAGTTGCGAACGAGAAATCCAAAGACGGAAACGGAACCTGTTGAAAGCAACTGCGGTAAGAAGAAGACAAAGAAGACAAAGAGACGAGGAGGAATCAACAGGTAAAGGAGAAGGAAAGAGAACGACAAAGTTGCTGGATGAAAGAGAAGGAAAAGAGAAGGCGCTCGACGAGGAGGACATTCAGAGTAAGAGTGATGATGACCAACGAGAGATGCAGATGCGCCTCTTACGAGAGGTGTACGAGAAAGCGGAGCGGAAAAGTGGAGAGGCGGTGGAAAAGAATCAGCACTTTTTTGACTGCTTATTGGAGACGTTTTCATCGAACGATGCAGAGGGAGAAGATGCATCTCATTTACCGGCGCATTTACGAGTGACGCGAGATTTCGAGACGGTTCCGGAGCGCGAGCGGCCGCCGCTTTTGCCCGGTTTCGAGGACGCCGAGAAGGCGAGGTACGTGTTGAAAAATTTAGCGAGAGATTGGTCCGAGGAAGGGAGAGAAGAGAGGGAGAAAAGCCACGACGTGCTGGTGAGACATTTGCGGGACGTGGTTTTTAAAGAGCAGTTATCGGAGATTGATTTGATGTGCGAACGAATGAACCCGGAGGATATCGCGCGACCTCGCGTTCTCGTTCCCGGCGCCGGATTGGGAAGGCTGGTGTACGAATTCGCCAAAGCAGGATTTGAAACCGAAGGGAACGAGTTTTCCTATTACATGCTGTTCGGTTCTTCTTTTCTCTTAAATTGTTGCTCAGAAAAGCGACCGTTTGAAATCGTTCCGTATTGGCACTCGCCTTTAAACCACCTCTCTCAGAAGGACCAGTATCGATCGATCGTCGTCCCGGACGAAAGCCCGTGCGACCACATGGACGCGTTCAAACCTGGAAGCTCCATGGCCATGTGCGCCGGAGATTTCTGCGAAGTCTACGGAAGCCCAGAGTACGAATCCCACTTCGACGCCGTGGCGTGTTGCTTCTTCCTGGATACCGCCAAAAATATCTTCGACTACTTGGAAACCATCCGGTTTTGCTTGAAAAAAGGAGGCACGCTCACCTCCATCGGGCCTTTACTTTGGCACTGGGTAGAACACAGCGATAACCCTGTCGGTCGTCGTCTCGGCACTTCTGAAAATTACGACGTAAACGACGTAAACGACGACGAACAAGAAGAAGACCTCTCCATCGAAGTCTCCTTGGAAGACCTCGTCGCTTTCTGCCGCGCGCTCGGCTTCCGACTCGACCAAAAATCACACCCGCTTTCTTGCCCGTACGCCACCGATCGATTGAGCATGCACCGAACCGTCTACGATTGCGCGTTTTTGAGCTTCACCTTGGTCGATGATAACAAAGAAGAATAGAAGAATAGTGTTTACTTTTATTATTGGAGCGAAAAGTAGTAGTAGTAGTTCTACTTTAATGTCTTTCCCTCTTTCCTTTTCTAAAAGGTTTAAAACCCTAAATTGAGATCCTCCTAAAATCCTCCCTTTTTACAAGTTCGCTTCATTAATCAATCCTTTCTCTCCCCTTTAGAGAGAACAAACACCTACTAATAAGTAATAAAAAAAATGGGCAAATGGAGAGACGAACCGATGCCCACCGGCGGCATGATGAACGCCGGGCAAGCGCCGTACCAGAAAGCGGCCAACGACGAGTGCAGAATCTGCGGAGGTAAGTATACAATTCTCATACTTTTTTTCTTTCCCGAATGGATCGAAAATTCATTCAATCGCTGACTTTCAACGTTATTCTTCTTATTACTATTATTACGCATATAACAGGCATTGGTCACTGGTAAGAGGAGTTACATAGAGTGTTGTTGTTGTTGTTGTTGTGTTTGTTGTCATTGCTTTTCTTCGGGCGTGAAAATAAAGAGAAAGAGAGAGAGAAGACACGTGAATTGTCGAATTTTGATCTACTACTCGGAATTCGTTTTGTTGTGTGTCTGTCGAGTGTGAAACCGCGCTCCTCCCGAGAACTACGACTGCTCACTTGAAATCAAGAAGCTTTGTTGTTCGTGATGTTGTTGTTGCCCCTTTTCACCACCTATCGTCATCAAGCCTGTTATAAATCGATTTGAAAAGAGAGATTGAGATGGCGTTTGAGCGCCGAAGCGGAGAGGAAGGAGGAGAGAGAGAATGAGAGAATGAGAGAGAATTTGGATCGCAAAGAAGAAAAGTCTTCGTCGGAAATTCCTTTAGTTCTTCTTCTTCATGATCATCATCATCTTACGACTCGGCGGCGTTTTTTGTCATCAATTTCGACGAAGGCTTCTTGATGAGAGCAGCGCGAACGAGCAGAAGAGAGCGACTTTTGGAGACGTCGCGAGAGCGTGTGTTGCGGTAACTGACCTTCATATATATTTTCTTTTCTCCCCAACCTTTTTCTCCTGTATATTTTGTGTGATTTTTACGATAAAACAGGGCGCGCGACTGTCCGGATAACAACCGAGGCGGCGCGGCTGGGTACGACAACGAAGGCGGTGGCGGCGGGTACGCGAGAGGCCCGTCCTCCAACGACAAGTGCAACAGATGCGGAAACTTTGGCCACTGGGCGAGAGACTGCGCGTTGCCGGATTCTCGAGCGCCACCGATGAACGATATGCGATGCAACCGATGCGGTGGGTTTGGCCACATGGCGAGGTTTTGCGCGTCGGCGGATACTCGCGGGTTTTCGGGCGGCGGCAGAGGCGGGTTTTCCGGCGGCAGAGGCGGCGGCAGAGGCGACGACTCGTGTCGCATCTGCGGTCGATTCGGGCACTACGCGAGAGCGTGCCCGCAAAACCGCGGCGGCGGTAGAGGCGGTAGAGGCGGCAGAGGTCCGAGACAACCGCGCGAACGCCGCGCGGCTGGCCCGGAAGATGTCTGCAACCGCTGCGGCCAAGCCGGTCACTGGGCGAGAGATTGCGCCGAGCCGGACACGAGAACGGACGAGGAAAAAGCGCCGAGAGCGCCAAAACCCGGGGACAAGTGCAGAAACTGCAACGAGGAAGGTCACTTCGCTCGAGACTGCCCGCAACCGAAGGACACCAAGTGCCGCACGTGCGGCGAGGACGGTCACTACTCGAGAGACTGCCCGCAAAAAGGCGGCTCCGGGGTCACGCCAAAGTTGCAAGAAGCCGCGGAACAAGACGCCGCGCAACCGGCGACGATGGAGGACGCCGACGCCGGGGCGACGGCGTAAAAAAGAACATCGCGGTGAGATTTCGGTCGCCCATAAAACGAACGAAAGAAAGAGAGAGAAAGAGAGAAGGAGAGAGAGAGAGGAAGCTATCAAGCTATCATTAAATCCATTTTAACACACAACAGATATATCGCCACGTTATTGTTCACATTCACACGAAACAAAATCAATACTAATGTCCACCAACACTGAGAATACCACGATCACCACCACGAACAACAACAATCGAACGTTCATCACCCAACTCGACGCGTCGACCGTCGCCTCTGTCGCTCTCGACGGTCACGTCTCCTTCAACGCGTCGCGGATTAGAAAAGTCGAGAAAAACGTCGTCGTCGTCAAAGAACAAAATGTGAAACAAAAAGTTGCCATCATCTCCGGCGGTGGCAGCGGCCACGAACCAGCCATGGCCGGTTTCGTCGGCGAAGGTTTTTTGCACGCCTCGGTGTGCGGCGACGTGTTCGCGTCGCCCTCGGTCGAGCAAATTATGGCGTGCATCGATGACGTTTTATTACACTCAGAGGAAAAGGAAGGCATCGACTCGATTTTACTCCTCGTGATGAACTACACCGGCGACGTGGTGAACTTCTCGATCGCGCGAGACCGAGCGAGAAAAGAGTACGCGAAATCGAAACTGAAAAACATCGAAGTGTTCGCGTTCGACGACGATTGTTCGATACCGGAGAATGAGCGAGGGAAAGGAGGCGCGAGAGGATTGTGCGGCACGTTGTTAGGATTGAAAGCGACGAGCGCTTCGGCGCGAAGAGGGGAGGGGTTTTCAGAGGTGCAAAAAGTCGCCGAGAGATTTCGGAAGAACACGAAGACGTACGGGTTTTCGTTGGGGAGGTGCGACGTGCCTGGACAGAGGAAACAAGGAGACGTGGAGGTACCGGACGGGATGGTAGAATTAGGATTGGGGATACACAACGAGCCCGGATTTAAGACGGTTCCGTTTGAAAGCGCGGAGAAGACTGTCGAAATCGCGTTGGACGCGATTGAGAAAGCGTTGGAGTTGGAAAGTGAAAAAGCGAAAAGGAATTCGGCGGTGAGCGGTGTCGGCATTATGGGTAAAATCGATCACATGCTCGGTTTAGACGCGGAAACGAAAATGAGCATCGGGTTAGTGAAGCCGATCGAATTGTGTTTAGTGGTGAACGGTTTAGGCGGGACGAGCAATCTCGAGCTCGGTTTACTCGCCAATCTCGCCAAACAGTCTTTGGAGAAAAGACGCGGTAACGCGTGCAAAATTACGCACGCGATGTGTGGGAGCTTCATGACGAGTTTGAACATGAGAGGCGCGAGTTTAACCGTCAGCGTGTTGGAGGACGAAAACGACGGCGCGTTGTTGGACGAGCCGTGCGAAGTGAACGCCTGGCCCAGATTGATTAATTTATCAACGACAACGTCGGTAACGAGTGCGACGACGACGACGACGATGACGAACACCGCGAGAAAGTTGCAAGAACAAACGGACGTTTTACCAGTTTTTCCAAAAGACGCGACAGAAACGACGAACGTCGACGAGACATCTACGAAAGAAGAAACGCCCAAGAAATCAACAAACCAACAGCAACGACAACAAAAGAAGAAGGAGAATAAACTGAGAACGCCAAAAGTTACAGTGACTGAGGAAGAAGCCGAAGCTCTCGCGGCTGCCATCCAACTCTCGTGCGCGACCATTTTATCCATGAGAGACGAACTGACGAGATTAGACGCCATCGCTGGCGACGGCGACTGCGGAGACACCTTAGCCGCCGGCGCTTCGGCCATCTTAGAAGACTCAGTCGATTATATATACAAGCATCCAGACGTCGTTTGCGACCAACTCGCTAATTCGTGCGCGCGATCCATGGGCGGCACTTCTGGCGTTTTATACGACGTCTTTTTCCGCGCCGCCGGTGACACTCTAGACGAAACCGAAAGCGACTTTGACGAAGCCGAGTATGAGGATTACATGGACGATTCGTTTGAATATCGCGAAGCGTTGGCGCGAGGCATCTGCGCCATTCGCAAACACGGTAAAGCAACGGCTGGCGACCGGACCATGCTCGACGCGTTAATGCCAGCTTTGGGGCATTGGGGCATGTTAATGAACGACGATTTAAAAGAACAGTGCGATCGCATCGCCAAAGCGGCGAAAGACGGCGCGGAAGAAACGAGAAACATGACCGCTAACGCCGGCCGAGCGAGTTACGTGAACAAAGACAAACTGAAAGAACAAAAAGTTCCAGATCCCGGCGCGTTAGCCGTCGCCGCGTGGATTGGCGCCAGTTGCGAGGAAGTCGCTCGTTTATTAGCGAACAAAAACGTCAAACCAAACGAGCGGCACTTATCGTTCATGAACAGAATAGACCCGAATTTCAAAGGCGATCGAGATGATCACGACGCGATCCCGGTGGAAGACCGCCTCGGCGAATTCGACGACACGCCGCACTCCGACGACGATTTACCGGAAGACCAAAAGATACGGTTCGTTTTGTGAAACATGAATTATTGAAAAATGACAGATTGAAATATTAGACGCGATAGGCGACGAGTACTCTCATAACTCCTTACGCGTTCTTCAACGACATCGCGTTCAAGTACGCGACGCCACCAACCATCGCGGCATTCACGGCCAACATCTCCGGTTTGAACTTCTTCGCGTTCACGGCCATGTGCCACAAGGCGCGCTTTCATTTCTACCTTTTTTTCACTTTTTTTCGTACGAACATTTTTTTTGTCCTCCTTCTTTCGTGTTGTAAGCCTCAGAAAAAGCTCCACTACTCTCTGCGCTACAAATATTCTTTCTTTTCGTCTCTCTCAAGTTGCGCTGAGACCCCCGATCGTCCGTTCGGGAGAAGAAGAACAGGAGTTTTTTTATCGATCGATCGCGTGGGCGTTTCTTTTGCGTTTTGCGATCGGTAAAGCGGTATAAACACGGGAGAAGAGAATCGTAATCACACGCTCCTTTATAAAATTTTATAAAGCCGCGGGAAGAAGCTTTCGTCTGATATAATCATCATCGTCTCATCATGTCGGTGTTTGAAGAACGCGCGCCTCTCTTGAAGGCGGCGGAGAAGAAGATGAGCAACAACAACTCGAACGACGACTTTTCGGTTTTGAACGGCGAGGAGGAAAAGCTCATGCTCTCTTCGAAGAAGAAGAACAAAAAGTCTGGTTCGAACAAAAGGACCGGCGAGTGGAGGACCAAGTCGGTGATGATTGGGACCACGGCGTTGATTTTCGGCGCGGCTTTAGTGTCCACGACGAGGACGAACGAGGACGGGATGAACATCATGAGTAAAGGAGAAAGCGACGCCGGAAACGACAACATCGAAGGGAACTTAGGGGCGACCGAGGAGGCAAAATCATCGGCATCAAAATCGTCGTCGGCCGCCGCCGATATGGTGACGCTGACGTTAGGGTGCACCTCCTCCTCCACGCTCGGTTTGCTTCCGTTCCCGAATGGCGGTTTCGTCGGTAAGGTCGGCGCCAAGTTGTCCATGAAGTCCAAAGACCATAACTTTGCGTTTCAGCACGCGTTGGATATGACGGAAGTGGGATGCGGGACGTACGTAATTTCGCAAAAGTTGGAACAAGGCGAACAGTTTGGATTTTATCTGTACGACGTGAAAAACGAGACGAATTATTTGTCCGATATCGGCGCGCAAGCGATCGAGGGCGGACCGATTTCGGAGGCGGCGAGAAACGCCGCCGCGTGGGACGCCGAAAGCGAGCTGTCCACGGAAGAAAACGCCAGCGATAAGAAGAGGTTGGAAGATGGCATCGATAACGTCGCGAGCCAGCAGGCGGTGAAAACGAACGCCGCGGCGGTGGCGTACGCCGGGAATCACGGGTTCATCGACGCGGACGGGAACTTTGTGACGCCGCCAACGACGGAAAACGCAAAGGCGTTTGAAGACGCGCAAACGCAAGGCTGGTGGCCAGAGTTTTCGAGCACCACGGACTCAGAGACCGGGGTGACGAGCATGAGCTACGTCGATTGGGGAGCGTGGTTGAAATGGTTAGTCCACGGTAACGAGTACACGTCGACGGACATTGAATGCGACGCCGCCGCGCAGACGTGCACGTTGCAAAAATGCGAAGGTTGGGAGTGCACGGATTACACGATGCCATGCACGGAAGGCGGGAGAGGATGTCAAACCGCGGAAGATTTTACGAGCGAGGTTGCGAGTTTAGGCGGAAAGGAAGTTTCCGTGCGGAAGTACGACAAGAGAAAAGAAGTTGCCAACGCAAACGCAAAATTAGGATCATCATCATCATCAAACAAGAAGAAAGAATCATCAAAACGACACGGTACGAACAACAACAATAACAACGATAACAACGATATTCTCCAAAAGAGAAATTTGTTGTGGAAGCAAACGACTTCCTCGACGAGAGCGGTTCCCTCGCTCGGTCTCGGTAAGGCTTACCCGACGCGCGTTATCGTCAACATGGCGCAATGTACGAAGGAAAAGTCTTTCGGTAAAGACGAACTGAGCGGCGTTGAGTTTTACCCGAGAACGAAAGATGGATCCAACGCCGGTAACGTGTACTTGTTTGGTCAGTGCTACAACATGAGAGATACGAACACGTGCGAAGTGCCGACGGCTCACCATCCGGCCGGGTGCCCGGCGGCACCGGGCGCGGCGCCGAATACGGCGCCGAACGTGGCGCAGCAACACGCCAACGAGCACGTTTCCCCGACGACATCGGCGAAAGCCGCGGCGGCTACTCCCACGTCTACCACCACCACGAGCGGCAACAACAACGCGGCTTCTACTACTTCAGCGTCGACCAACGCGGCAGCAGCAAATCCGACGTCTACAACTACTACGCCCAAGAACCCGCTCACGGACAGTAACATCCACGCCGCCGTCGCGGCATGTCTCGCCGTCGACCCGGTCGCCGGTAACTGCTTCGACGGAGAGTGGGGTAAAATAAACACCTGGGACACGAAGAAAGTCACCAACATGGACAAGTTATTCTACGACCCGCCTTTAGCGGACAGCAACGACCGACTTTCCTCGTTCAACGGCCGCATTGGCGATTGGGACG
>Ga0257106_1000155_pt1 | contig 42629 bp, 25 predicted proteins | sample LP_taG_3_FD_190177 | JGI IMG/M metagenome (GOLD analysis project Ga0257106, IMG submission 190177) | Marine microbial communities from Northeast Subartic Pacific Ocean, Canada - LP_J_2011_P26_10m | ecosystem: Environmental > Aquatic > Marine > Oceanic | place: Canada: Northeast Subartic Pacific...
TGTCGATTCCTTCCCCGTCACCTTCACCCACGAGTCCGCCCTTGGACCTCTGCCGCTCCATGGCTTCCTCGAACCTCACCCTCTGCACCCGCAGCGCGGACATCTCATCCTCCGTCAGCGCGTCGTCGTCGTCGCCGCCGCCGGTTGTCGCCGAATGGGTCGCCTCGGTGTGGGTCGCCTCGGTGTGGGTCGCCTCGGTGACCCGCCGCGCGTCTTCGTCGTCGATGACGGAGCGACACACCGGGCAGGTGTGAACCGTCCGCCTCTCGGCCTCCTCGCTGCCGATGGGGTGCGCGGGTCCCCTGGAGGAAGCCTCCTCCTCCGCGGCGCGGATCCGCCACCGCCACCACTCGGCGAAGCACGACGTGTGGAAGCAGTGGAAGCACTTCCCCAGCTTCATGAACGTCTCCGCCCCCTCTTGCACTACCGACGGGTCCGGACACACGGGCGTGAGGCAGAACGCGCAATCGCCGTCGGGGTGGTTCAGCTCCGTCAACGTCTCGAACGCCGTCTCGCACAGCAGCGCGAGCACGGGGTCCCCTACACACTCGTCGGCGGCATCGCGCAGGCGACCCATCACCGTCGCCTGGCGTGTGTCGTCCAGGCCCTTGGCGTCGGTCAGGGCCAACGAGGGAGCGCCGGTGGGGTAGTCGTTGTCGAGGACGATGCGGAGCGTCACCCGCGCGTACTGCCGGGTCTCGTCGTCGAGCGTCCGCGGGGTGACGTCCAGCGCGACCGTCGTGTGCTGCGCCTGGGTGGACCCACCGGATGACGCCGTCCCCGCGCGGGTCACCCTGAGCCCCTCGGGATACAGCGCCTCAAGTGCCTCGAGCTCCTCCTCGATTTCGTCCATCGCGACGCCGCAGCCGCCGCGACCGGCTCGTTCGTCGTCAGGGGCGCGTCGTTTGTCGCCAACAGCGTCCCGCAGCCAAAGTCAATCGCCAAAAAGCACGTTGCGCGAAAATGGGCCTAGCTCTCAGGCTAACCTGTTTGTCTGTGCGTGCCATCGGATTGCCGGATAAAGCAATATTCAGCCGCCGGTCCATCATCGACGCGCGCAACGAGCCGCCGCCAACATCGGACGGCCTCGAGCGCACGCCAAGGACTCTTTTAACGAGTCGTACAACCAAACGCGAGGCTTCGACGACCTTTGAGACCACGCGAACATGGCGTCGGCCGCGTCCCTCTCCTTCAGCAGCGGCGTGGCGGGCGCATCTCGTGTCCGCGCCGTTGCCGCGAGGCGGTCCGCCGCGACGCGCGCCGGCCTGAAGGTCCGCGCGCACGGACCCGGCGGTGGCGTTCATCTCGACCCGAACGAATCCGTCGCTCCCAGCCAGGCCCCCAAGGGCGTCGCGGGCGCGCTCCTCGACCGCGACGACGTCGCCGACGAGGGTCGCAAGAACGTGTACGTGGAGACCTACGGGTGCCAGATGAACGTCAACGACAGCGAGGTGATGCTCTCTGTCCTCAAGGACCGCGGATACGACGAGACCACGGAAATGCACGATGCCGATGTCATCCTCGTCAACACCTGCGCCATCAGGGACAAGGCCGAGGCCAAGATCTGGCAGAGGCTCGCGTACTTCAAGTCTCTTCGCAGGAAGAAGAAGAAATCGGAGAAGCCCGTGGTTGGCGTTCTCGGCTGCATGGCCGAGAGGCTCAAGACCCAGCTGCTGGAGGCTGACCAGCTCGCGGACCTCGTCGCGGGCCCGGACGCGTACAGAGACCTCCCCAACCTCATCGAGGCGGTCGCGGGCACCGGCGAGAAGGCCATGAACGTTCAACTGTCCGTGGAGGAGACCTACGCCGATATCATCCCCGTGCGCAAGGAGGGAGCTCACGCGGCGTTCGTGACCATCATGCGCGGTTGCGACAACGCCTGCGCTTTCTGCATCGTACCCTACACGCGCGGCAGGGAACGATCCAGGGACCCGGCGTCCATCGAGTACGAGGTCCGCTTGCTGTCCGAGCAGGGCGTCAAGGAGGTGACGCTGCTGGGACAGAACGTCAACTCCTACGCGTACAGCGGCGCCGCGGGTGAGGGTGAGACTGACTTTCTCTCCATGCTCGCGAACGGCGAGGGCGTGGTGGGCGAAGAGGCGGGCGAGGAGGAGGGCATGAGCGCGGAGGTTGCGGCGGCGACGGCGGCGGGTGGATCCCCGTTCTCGGGGTACGCCGCGGGTTTCTCCTCCCGCTACAAGCCCGAGGGAAGGCGCGAGGGTGCGCTGCAGTTCGCCGCGCTGCTCGACCGCGTCGCGGCGATCGACCCCGAGATGCGCGTCAGGTTCACCTCCCCCCACCCCAAGGATTTCCCCGACGAGGTCCTCGAGGTGATCGCCAGGCGACCCAACGTGTGCAACTGCCTGCACATGCCCGCGCAGAGCGGCTCCACCGCCAACCTCGAGCGCATGGCCCGCGGCTACACCAGGGAGGCGTACCTCACCCTCATCGATAGGGTCAAGGAGATCATCCCCGGCTGCGCCATCACCACCGACATCATCTCGGGTTTCTGCGGCGAAACTGAGGAGGACCACGAGGACACGGTGAGCCTGATGAAGAAGGTTGGGTACGAGCAGGCGTTCATGTTCGCCTACTCGGAGCGCGACGGGACCTCCGCGGCGCGTCACCTGGATGACGACGTGCCCGAGGACGTCAAGCAGCGCAGGCTCGCCGAGGTCATCGACGCGTTCAGGACCACCGCGGGGGAGAGGCAGAAGGAGGAGATTGGCCGGGTGCACCTCGTGCTCGTGGAGGGACCGAGCAAGAAGAACGAGAGGGAGCTGACGGGGAAGACGGACAGTTCCAAGTGGGCCATCTTCGCCGACACCCCCGTGGGCATCTACGGCGGGGACGAGGACGAGGAGAAGACCGGGGGCGAGAAGGGCCTGGCGACGCCCAGGGCGGGTGAGTACGTGGCGGTGCGCATCACGGGTTGCTCCACCGGGACCCTGTTCGGGGAGTGCCTCGGACGGACCACGCTCGTCGCGTTCAACGATATTCACGGGGCTTCGTGGACGGAGGCGAAGGAGACGAGCGCGGTCGCCGCCGCGCGATGAGCCATGTAATAAGGACACCAGCAGATTGGAAAAACAAATCTTCGTGTGCATGATTTTTCTCGCCGGCCATTTCAAGCCTGTTTTCGCGCCCGATTCGTCACACATCGAGTGCGAAGATCTCGTCAGTCTCCGTTGTTCCGCGTCCCGTTCCTGTGTTCGCGCGTCATGGTGAGTGCGCGCTCGAGTTTTGCGGCCAAGATCGCTCATGCGCACCTTCATCCCCGCCCCTTCGCCTCCGGCCGAGATCGCCGATGCCGAAATAGCTGACTCATGTCCCTCACGTGACCTTCGACCACAGGCTGACAACAGGCACACAATTATCCTGGTGCAGACGACGGCCAACAAGAAGTCCCGTACGTTCATGGACTTTGAGAAGGTCAGCATGGCCATGAACGGTGAGTGCCCGACCCTACCGGCGATCTCCCGCGGCTCCCGGGAATTATTAATTGGGCACCCGAATCAATTCCTGACCAGTCCCCCTTCCGTTCCGTTCCCACAACAGGCGTGTGCACGATGTTCGAGAAGCGTCTGAAGGAGATGTACCCTCACATGAAGGACATCACGTACGACATCGCTGATCTGTACAACTACGTCGACGCGCTCGCGGACCTTAGCGCCATGGTGTACGATCCCAAACTAAACGCGTACCAACCTTACAACAAGGAGTGGGTCAAGAAGAAATGCTTAGCGCACCTGAAGAAGCAGGCGGGACAGTGAACATAGCGCGGGTAAACATAAAGTAGGAGTACACCTAAGCATCGTCAAAACACTATCGCCCCGTTCCGAGAATCGCGGCAACCTCGTCATCCAACTCCTCGTCGCGGTCCACGAGACAGGTGACGAGGAAAGGACCCTCCTGACCGACGCGGGCGGTACGGCCGCACCTGTGCAGGTGAATAGCCTTATCCGGCGCTGGCGTGTAGTGCACGACGTGGTGGAGGTCTGGGAAGTCGATACCTCGAGCCGCGAGGTCGGTGCACACCAGCACGGGCAGGTCGCCGTTGAAGAACTCGTCCATGGCGACGCCCCGGTCCGCGGTTTTACCGTGGAAGCTCATGGCGGTGAACCCGTTCTTGTTGACGTGTTCGGCGCACTCGTCAGCCTCCGCGGGGCTGGAACAGAAGACGAGGGCCTGGTGCTTCTTGTCCTCGGTGAGGGCGCGCAGGAGCTCGGTCCTGCGACCCTCCTCGCCCGTCACGTTCCTCACCCTCTGCTTCAGCTGCGGGTGCAAGCCGCCAAAGTGCGCCGTGCTCACCCACCGCAGGTTCTCGGCGCCTCGCCGGAACGCGCCCAGGATGGGACCTTCCTCGGCCATGGTGGCGGCGGCGAAGCAGAACTGAACCTTACCCCCGAACTTGTTCATCCCGTCCTCCTGGTAGCACGCGTCCAGCACGGCGGCCACCTCCTTCTCGAAGCCCCTGGATAACATTTCGTCAGCCTCGTCCACGACGACGTGCTTGATCCGACCGGGCAGCACCCAGCCGTCCTTCATCATGGACAGAAGCCTGGCGGGTGTGGCGATGAGAATCTCAGCCCTTCGAAACTCGGGAATGACCTCCATGTCACCGCTCAGCTTGGACCCCTTCTTTCCAGCCTTGACGGAGAAGCCCTCCTTGGCGCCCAGCCTCGCCTCGCCCGCCGCTCGGCTCCCAGCCAGGTCCGCAGCCTCTTCACCCGCGGCGGCAGCCTCCTCGTCGTTGGCACCCTCGCCCCTGGCGGCCGCCTCGGCAGCCTCCCTAGCCGCCGCTCGAGCCGTACGGATGGCGGCCTTTTCCTGAACCTTGCGTTTGATCGCCGCCGTCTTGGCCGCGCCTCTCGCCTTGGGCGCGGTTGGCTTGAGGAGCTTCTTGTCCTTTCCGAGCAGCGAGAACACGGCGGGCCTGGGGTACTCCTTGGTGTCCGTCCACTCCGCCGCGAGCTCGGCCATGTACGCCACCTGCCGGCCCAGCTCCACGTTGGGCACGAGCACGATCATGGACGGGCAGCACCGCCCCTGAACCTTGGTCCCGCCGCGGCCGGGTGCGCCCACGGATGCCACCATGGGCAGCGTGTACGCAAACGTCTTACCGCTTCCAGTCTCCGCCAGGATGACCACGTCCTCGCCCGAGGTGAGCTCGGGGATGGCCAAACGCTGAATCTCCGTCGTTCGCTTCAAACCCGCCGTGCGCATGGCCTCCACCATGTGCGGGGGCAAACCCGCGCGCCCAAACGCGGAGCCGGCGTCGGCGGCGTCAGGGTCCTGGTCCGGCTTTTTAACAGTCGCCGCCTTCGCCTCCCTCGCGGCCCGAGCCACCTCCCAGGGCCGTGGTCCGCCGCGCTTGTACGCCGTCTTGACGTCACCGACCGCGTCGGTGGCGGGGGAGGCACGCCTGGACATCGTCGCGACGGATTCGTCGTTCAACCCGGCGTCTGCGTCGACGTCTCGCGCGCGCTCGCGTCCCTTGCGGATGGCCTCCGACTTGCCGCTCTTCTCCTCGCCCATGAACTTGGACCACCCGCCGAGCCCGTCGTCGTCGCCCCAGTAGTCGTCGTCGTCCCCGCGTTGCTGTCGAGTTTGGTGGAAATAACGAAGGGTCAGCGTGTGAACGGGTGCGTGCCGGTCGGCGAATGGGGAAAGGGCACCGCGCGAATTAGGCGGCGGCGGCTCGACGGGGTGCTCACCTTCCTCTGCTCCCTGTCCTGCCTCTTTCTGAGCTCCTGGAACGATATGTTGCGGTCGGCATCGCCGCGGTCGCCGCGGTCGTCCCCCCGCTCCTCACCGCGTCGGTCCAGGCGCGAGAACCTGCTGTCGGTGTCGCCCCACCCTCGACGCGTCGCGCCGGGAGGAGGCACCGAGGCGGCCCTCCTGGACGCGGGGCGCGACGCGGGACTGGACGCGGGGCGACGGACGCGCGGCGCTCGAGCCAGGCCCCAACCGTCGACACACACGATCCTCGCGATACTCTCCATGCGCCTTGCTCGTGTCACGCAACCGTGTCGGGCGCGGTCTCGAGTGTCTCTCCTGAGCCAAAAGTGAATGAATCCTGAGAAACGCGCGAAGTCGACGAACCGGTGTGCTTTTTGACCCAAACCTTGACGTCATTGGGGCGAATAGACTGGGAAAGCACGGTTCGATGGATCTCAATTTTTATGACGTGGCTTTTTCGATAGCCCTAAAACCTGAAGAAATCCCGTGAATTTGTTCCGCGGTTAAAGCGCCGGCGACGACGCCGCGGCTGTCATTCCGACGGCGCGCGTACCACGCCGCTGTGATTCAAGCTCGCGCTTAGGCTCGTGAGTTCACTACCGCTTGAAAGCTTTCAGTCGGAGTAGCCAGAAGCTCGTCAAAGATGGCTAGCATTGCCACCTCCATGGCTTCCCTTTCCCTGGCGAACGCCGCGGCGACCCGTCGCGCCGGAAAGCCCGCCGTCGCGCTCTCCTCGCGCCGCGCCGTGGCCGCCCAGCCCCTCGTCGCTTCCCGCTCCGGTGTCGCCGCCGGCCGCGGCAGCCTCCAGGTCTTCGCGAGGTCCCCCCGCGGCAACTCCGGTGGCTCCCGCAAGGGACTCATGCAGTTCGTGGAGCGGGTGAACGCGCCGCAGGTGAAGGACGATCTTATCCCCTTCAGGGTGGGCATGACGGTGAGGGTCGGCGTGACCGTCGTCGAGGGCAACAAGACGCGTGTGCAGCCGTACGAGGGAATCATCATCGGCATCCACAGGGCCGGCGTCGCCACCACCATCACCGTTCGCAAGGCGTTCCAGGGCTACGGCGTCGAGCGCATCTTCCCTATCCACTCCCCCCTGTGCACCTTCGAGGAGGTTCGCGGTGCTGGCAAGCCCGTGGTGAGTACTCCCTCCTTCGCGTCGTTGATTGGCTTTTTTACCGCGGGTTTCGCGACGGATGCGTGGGCACGGGTCTTATCCCGCGTTTCCATCGTCCCGGCGGGCGCACCGCGGTCTACCGACCGCGCGCGCGCGCCATGTCGCGCGGCCCCCCCTCTGGAAAAACCAAAACCCTGTGACCTTTTGCGCAAAAAGATTTTCCTCCCTCCCAACCGCCGCGCGCTGACCGCCCTCCTCTCTTTTTCTTTCTCTCAGGTGCGCCGCGCCAAGCTCTACTACCTCCGCAACCGCATCGGTAAGCAGGCTAAGCTCAAGACTCGCTTCGTGGCCAAGAAGACCGGCCCCACCCGCCACCAGGTCAAGATGGAGGCTCTCGCGGCGACGAAGGCTGAGGCGGCTGCCGCGGCTGAGGCTGAGGCTGCGGCCGCGGCTGAGGCTGAGGCTGCGGCCGCGGCTGCGGCTGAGGCTGCGGCTGAGGCTGCGGCTGCGGCTGAGGCTGAGGCGGCGGCTGCCCCCGCGGAGGAGGAGGCTGCCGCTGAGCCCGAGGCGTAAGCGAGTTGATTCTTTCTTGGTGGGTGTTTTTCATGGGGTCTGTCCAGGCTTGGCGAACCCGATGTGAAAATTAGCGATTATATATCATGTTATTGCTGCTGAAAACCGTGCTATCCGTCGCCATCGGCGCGGTCTGATAACCAGCGCGTTCGTGTGCGACACCGATCCCTCGTCTGAACGTGTGCGTCTAGTCTTTTTGGGTCCTTCCCGCTTGGGGCTGGGCGTTGCGTCAACCTTTTTGTGAAATAAAGCGCGTGGCGCGTGTCAGCATCATCGGTGCAGTAAAATCACGGACACGTTGGACGGGTCGACGAAGCCCGCCAAATTGAAAACAACCGTGCAAGAGATGTTGGAACTGGTGAGGTGACGCGGGAACTCAACGTCGACAAGACGCACAGTTGCGAGCGCGCGGGTGGTCCCTCCACTCGTCTCCTCTTTAGTTCTAGACACACAAAACACTCTCGCACCATGAGCGACGAACTCGTCACCCTCATGTCCTCGGAGGGCGAGGCCGTCCAGGTGGCTCAGGAGGTTGCCTTCAAGTCTGAGACTATCAAGAACATGATCGAAGGTAAGTGGGCGCGCCCTCCCGCTCGAGCGCCCTTTCCTCCACCCGACGATCTCCACCGACGATCTCCATCCCCTACACGTCCCGCGAACGATCGGCGCATCGATCGCTGACCCCGACCGCCTCCCCTCAACCGCAGACACCGGAACCGAGGCGCCCATCCCTCTCCCCAACGTTTCCTCCAAGATCTTGCAGAAGGTGATCGAGTACTGCAAGCACCACTCGGAGAAGAAGGAGGGCGAAGGCAACAAGGAGGAGGAGGACAAAACCTTCGACGCGGAATTCGTCAAGGTCGACCAGGCCACCCTCTTCGAGCTCATCCTGGTGCGTTGAACCCCGGAACCCTCGCGCCTTGGAACCGCCCAAAACGAGGAAAAAATTAGGTTGAGAAAACGAGCGACCCGAGATCTGACGTTTTTCCCACCCTCGCGCAACCCCGCAGGCTGCCAACTACCTGAACATCAAGTCCCTCCTGGACCTGACGTGCATGACCGTGGCGAACATGATCAAGGGCAAGACCCCTGAGGAGATTCGCAAGACCTTCAACATCAGGAACGACTTCACCCCGGAGGAGGAGGAGGAGGTGCGGAGGGAGAACCAGTGGGCGTTTGAGTAAGAATGTCTCGACGCACCGGTTGACGAGCGTCCGAACGGGACGGATCAGGGTGCAGAGGGGGCGATACGGCGACGAAAAGAACGGATCGACGAAGGAACGCACGCACGCACGACGACGGGTTGTCGAGGTGTATCATACTGAAGACGCTTAGCGAGGGGTGGTTGGCTGCGAAACACGTTTTGTAAATACAAACAGCGACTCTCCTCACAAGTACGCGTCCTTGTCCTCGCCCGCGGCCGACCCGTCCAGAGAGGGCAGCGACACCTCCACTTCGATTTCCGCCGTCTCGCTTTCAGCGCTCCCGGCGAACGTCTGGCACTTGACCGTCCAGGGCCCCGCCGAGTCCCTGACCTTTTCGTCGACGCACCTGAGCTCGCCCGACTTGATGAGGTCCACGACAGCCTTCAGGGAGAGCTCGAAGCACTGAAGCTCCACGATGGCGGGCCTGGTGAGGGAGAGGGCATCCTCGGCCCCGTTCTCACCCTTCTCGAACGCCATCTTGCAGAAGATTGGCCAGTAGGACTCGCCCGGATCGTCCTCCATGGGCGCGACGTCCCACTCGTTTGCCTCCGCGGCGTCGACGTCCTCGAACGGGGTCTCGTACACCGACGCGAACATGCACGACTGGCCGTTCACCGTGTCGAGGGTCTCATCATCGCCCTTGTCGCCCGCATCGACCTCGTACGCCTTCTTGGCATCCTGCAGGGTCTTGTGCACCGCGAGGCCGAAGGATCCCTGCTCCTTGCCGCCCACGACGGAGACAAACGCGGTGAGACGCATGGCCACGTCCTCCCTGAGCACTAGCCTGTACGCGATCTGCACGGGCCTACGCTGCGCGAGTGCAGTCCAGGGTGAAACCCGGGCGAACTCGGCGGCGGCGGCGAAGAGGGAACCACCGAACGCGGGGCTGAACCCGTCGACGGATTCCATCAAGCCGGGTAAATGTTGCGTTCCCCACTCCTGGTTATCCGGCTGCATGGAGGGTTCGATCTGCTGGCGGATGATGGTCTCGATAAGATCGGTGGGAACCGGGGCGAATCCGATATCATCTACTCCGCACTCGGCGAGGCCCACGCGGCACCCCTCCACGTACGGGCACGCGGTCACCCCCGCCCACTTCTCCTTCTCCCCGAGATGCAGCGACGCCGTGTTGGTGTCGGCGAATCGGATAGACTCCGGTCGGGCGGGCTTGCGCTTCTCCCCCGCCGCGGTCGTGTTCATCACCCTCGGATGGGTCATCACCCTCTTGAGGAAGGCGAGAAGCGTCTCCGGGGTGGGGAACGCCTTCACGACGTTGTTGCCGCCCGCCTCGTCGTCCCCATCCGCGGGTTCGCAAGCCAGGAACTGGCCATCCTTGGTCGAGACCACGAGCATCAGGTAAGGTCGGACGGGCACGCCATCGTCACCCATGACGTACGCCCTCAGCTTGTGGACGTACACCTGCCATACGCCCTTCACGGGGAGCTTCTTGATAGCCTCGGCCATTGCGTCGGACCTCTTCGAGCGCAACTGTAGTGACTTATCCACTTTTCGATCGCTTTATATCAGATACTGCAGGAATCACGGAACCTGTCTCACAGCGGCTGGCGCCGTGCTCGGGAAAGCGCGCGGCGCGAGCGGGCGGACGGATCCATATCATCCGGTTAGCGCCAACTTAGAATCGCGAGGATGGCGTGCACCTCGTCGGTAGCGTCGTGCGCGCCTGTTCAGCGGATCCCAACAGGGTGCCGACGGCGCATCAGCAACCATCGATCCGTGGTGCGATGCTCCGCGTCCCCGTCGACGGTCCCGAACCCTTACCCCGAGGGTGACTGGCGCAACGAGGCGCTAGTGGCGAGTATGAGCGATGAGGGGCGCGCGCACAGGGAGGCTAAGGGCAGGAACCACACCTACGCGCTCAAGCTGGCGTACGACGGCGAGGCGTACCTGGGTTTTCAGTACCAGCCCAAGGGCAAGACGGTGCAGGGGGAGGTGGAGCGGGCGCTGACGAAACTGACTGGGCACGAGAGGGAGTTCCTCGGCATGCAGGCGAGCGGTAGGACGGACACGGGGGTGCACGCTCGCGGGCAGATCCTCCACTTCTACACCAAGGAGTCCATCGCCGACCTCGCCAGGTTTCACAAGAGCATCAACGGGATCATGCCCAAGGACATCCGATGCGTGGAGGTCATGAGGCCACACCCCGCGTTCCACGCCAGGTTCCACGCGGTGCGCAAGACGTACCACTACTTCCTGGACCCTCGGCTCGTGCTCGATCCGTTTGTCAGGCGCCACGCGCTGCATTGCGGGTGGAAACCTCCCGACGTTGAGAAGCTCCGAGAGGCGGCGGGCGTGTTTGTCGGCACGCACGACTTCACTTCGTTCTCAAACAAGTCGCGGGACAAGACTGTGGTGCGTAGCCCGACGCGAACAATCTTCAGGTTCGACGTAGTGGAACAACCGGACGGATTGATACGGCTGGAGGTGGAGGGTAACGGCTTCTTGTACCGCATGGTTCGAAACATGGTCGGAGCGATGATGCTCGCCGCCACCAGCGAGGGCAAGTTCACCGCAGAGGACCTGAGGGACATGCTTGAAGGGAAGAACAGGAGCGTTGCGCCGATGGGAGCTCCGCCGTACGGTCTATTCCTCCACGAGGTGGTGTACCCGAAGGAGCTACTGGATTGGGAGCCTGACGAACATCCTAACATTAACTAGACTAGCTAAGAGAGAGCTCTGCCAAACAGAACTCGAAATACACTAGAATGCTTCAATCTCTCGTCCATGTGTTCGGCGACAGAGTCGTCGACGAACAGAATAGTCCCTTCGATTCCCTCGAGAATTACCTCAGCCTTCGACTGATGCTTCTTCACGGTGTGCACGGGTATACCATCAGGCAGGCCGGCTCTCGCCATGAATGTCTTTATGTCTTCTCGGTAAGAGTTTCTCGTCACGATGTGAACGGAGCCCTTTGGTCTGGACCAAATCATCGATAGTAAATCTGGGTCAACGGCGTGCTTCCCATTAAGCGGTGACGCGCCACTACGTGTTGTGCACACCGTCCTATCCCAGTCCAGGTACGTCTGGTCCGGATTGATATCTTGGGCGAGGGCGAGAACATCCTCGCCGTCGCCTCTGATCAGTCGGCACTCGGCGCACGACCACGAATCACACACAAAACACCTGTTCGCGTGCGGGCAGAAGGGCGATGCGCACGATGGGCGGTATGGACATCGCGCGTGCTCGAAACGCTCGTCGAGCTCGCAAGCGATGCAAATGAAGCGATGGACCCAAAGGCTGGAAAAACCCCGCTCGCAGACCCGGCAGGTGGTCTCCTTGTAGTTCGTCTCCGTCCTCTTCTCAGCGCCAAGCCTGCCCAGGAGATGTTTCGGCCAACCCTCTTCGCTCAGGACCAATCGCATGCGAGGGAATTCTTTGTCGCATACGGCCCGTTGCCGCGCGAACAGGTCACCCACTTTGAATCCACTCGGAATGAACATGCTCGTCGACGCGCTCAAGTCCGCGTCTCCAGCCACGAACAGTCTCTCAGTCGGGACGTCGGCGATTCGTCGAAGCCACTCGTAAGAGTCCTCCAAGGCCTCCAGCGCACCGTAGAGCAGGTTCAATTCCTTCTGTACGCGACACGCCCGTGAAACACGCTGTAACATCGTCTCTCCCTCCAGAGACGATGTGGTTGGTGCGGTGACGTCGCAGAGTTTTGGCATCGCCTCCAACAAGTTTTGGCATCCTCGGAGTTCGCAAAGATATTCCTCGAAATGCACCAAACTGCGGATGAGCTCCGAATGCATCCATATCGCCTTGATCGCACCCTTAGCCACGAGCGCCTTTCGCACGAAGGATACGTACCTCTGGGGCCAGCCGAGCTCATCAAATCCCCCCATCACTCGCTCGAGATGAGCCGCGCCGGTCTCCACCAACTCATCGGTATCATCATCGACCTCGCCTTCACCGTCGTCGTCTATCCCACGTAGCTTCGCCACGGTGTCTTTTGCACATCTGACAAACTTTCTGAGGTGCTTCAACGATCGCGGCATGCGAGCAAGGTACTCTGGCCTTGCTTTCGCGGGGTGCCTGCTCACGCAACAAACTGTCTTCACGAACTGCCGGAGGTCACCGACGACTCCCAGAGCCCCCTTGCACTGACCCAACGCATCGCATAGCGCCGTGTGTCGATCAGAATGAACGTAGAACGACCCGTTTCCATCTTCAATATCGACGTGCTCATCATCCGAGCCTTTGAAGAACGTCACAAGCTGTCGCAGGTCGCGGTCCAGCTGCGTGGCGCATCGGTATATATTGAGCAGCGTCTTCTTGTAGTTGACGAGCTCGCGCCTGACCACGAATGCGTCATCGATACCGACGGAGCGCAGAATATCTATAGCTATCGTGAGTTTTTCGGGAGGCAGCACCCTCCTGAGGTCGTCATGCACCACCTCCAGGCTACCCTGAGCGAAGTGTATCAGCGAGCACGATGGGTCCTCCGTTACGGAGAGTGGGCATTGGGCCGGCTTGTCGGCGTACGCTCGTTCGAGAACCCAATCCTCAAAGTCCCCGTCCGCGGCGGCCCATAGATCGACGGGGTCTAACGCCATGACCGACCCGATGCTCCGCGCTCCGCTCACCCCCCAAGTGAGCGTGGGTAACACTTACAATCTTTTCCAAGCGAGTTTTGTTCGCCATAAGTTTTGACAGTCCAAGCCGCGCGTGAGAGTCGAGGGAGGCGTGTGCGGCAGCTCACGAGCGTCATGTTTGACGATCTCGACGACGATATGGAACCGGAAGCGTGGCCGGCCTTAGAGCAGCGTAAGCTCGACGAGTCGTTGAGATGCGCCATATGTGGTGATCTCTTCGGCATGCCCGTGAGCTTCGCCACGTGCACGCACACCTGTGCGTTCCCGAGAAGCGCGTCCCCTCCCCCCGTGTCGGTCATATCGTACCCAACATCCTTCGCTATAATCTCGATATCCAATATTCGCTGACCGGCATCCCTCCCACCGCCGCGCAGACTGTTCGCTGTGCATCCGGCGCACGCTTGAGTTTAAGAAGGAGTGCCCAACCTGCCGCACCGCCGGGGACGAGTCCGACCTGCGCCCGAACCACGCTCTCGAGGCTGTTGTCGGAGCGTACAAGGCCGCGAGGGAGGAGCTTCTGGCGTGTGCTAGAGTCAAGAGCGAGGCAAGGGCGCCCGTCGCCTCCACACCGCCCCCGAAGAAGGGCGCGGGGGGAAGGGCCAACAGATCGAGGAGAGGTGAGGGTGCTGCGGGTGCGGCGGCGCCGGAGGAGCCTCCGCCCGCGGCTACCAGGCGGTCGACCCGTCGGAGCGCGCAGGCGGACGCGGGGCCGGCGGGAACAACGACCAAACAGTCTCCCAAGAGGATCAGGTCGAGCGCGAGGGGCGAGGGGGAGGAAGGTGCGGGACCTTCCAAGCGACAGAGCGTGGGGCACCGCGCAACGCAGGATACGGAGGATGAGGAAGACGAGAAGGAGGAGAGTCCCCAATCGCCCGCTTCCTGGCGAACACAGGGAGAGGACGACGCCGTCAGTGAGTCGGACTGGGACAATGACGACGACTCAAGCGAGGGGAAAGGACGCAAACGCGGCGCACGCGATGCGTCAGCCGCGGATGTGGTGGACCTCTCTGAAGACATAAATGAGGCGCCGACGGTCACCCCCGGCGCCGGAGAAAACCAGAGGCCCGGCACGGTGAACTGTCCGATCTGCGGTGTGGGCATTTTAGAGGGGCTCATCAACAGCCACATCGACACGTGCCTGATAAGGGCTTCGGAGGGTCGAGTCGGGGAGGTATCCGCGGAGAAGCCGCTGAGGGGTCGCGACGCCGGCGATCAGAACCAGGCACCGCGGCCTTGTACCACGGCGAAGCTCCCCAAGCTGGTCTATCACATCATGAAGGACAAAGCGCTCAAGAAGCTACTCACGGATGCGGGTCTGAACGTGACCGGGACGCGCGCGCAGATGATAACGCGTCATAAGGAGTTCACACTCAGGGTGAACGCCAACATAGACTCCGGGCATGAGCCAAACATGGCGAACATCGCCAGGGAGGTGACGAAACTGGAGCGGGACAGGATCAGGGCGGAGAAGCCGAACGGGTTGGTGGCGGGGACCTTACCGACAACCGCAGCGGCGGAGACGAACAAGGCGGATACGTTCAGTAAGTTAATCGCTGCAGTCCGGGAAAGGTCGTAGTGTTTGAAATGCTCAACACTTAGATATTTCACTGTCCCCATGTTTGGGTCTATCTATGTACACAACTACACCATAGCCACCGCTGGGGCTGCGACCAAGTTTGTCACCTGAGCCTGCGGTGGTGGTGGCGGCGGCACAACGAAGGGCATGCCGGTGTACGGGCAGATCATCATCGACCCCGGAGGGTTCATGGTGCAGTCCAGTTCGGGCTGGTCCGGCTTGTAAGGGCTCTTGCACTTCCTCGGGGCATCGGGCTTGTACACAGCCACAGCGGGTGAGTACGTTAGCTGCGATGGATCGCATTTGATGTCCTCCTCCGGATCAGCCGCCGCGATCTCCTCGCTCCTCGCGATGCACAGCGTGTCACCGTTCACCTGCTCGTCCTCGGCGCTCGGCGTCCAAGTGGGACAGTCGGCGTTGCCGAGCACGCTGACCCCGACACCATCTGGCGACATCTCTTGGGCGCCCGGTAGTGCCGGCATCGGAGCCGCCCCTTTCCTCCTCTGCTGATACTCCTCCAATACGACGGAATTACCCGGTAAACCGGTGATGAGCACGTTCATCCACTGCTCCAAATTGAACGGGGTGTCCGGCACGTCGAGCAACACCTTGAGCTTCGTGGACCACCTCACGGGATCATCCTGACGCTCGGCGTACCTCGCACCGTACTGTGCGTTCAACCGCGCGAACTCCTCGTCGTACCCGTATCCTCCGTAGTAGTCCGAAGCTATCGCGGGACAGATCAGCTGGCCGTCCTCGAGCTGCCAGGTGCTGTGTCCGGGCACCTCGAACGAGGCGAGTGGAATTTCGCCAACTGCGGTTTTGGTTCTACGCGACCCGCTTTCCCTGGCTGTGTACACAAAGGTTCGAACCAGCGTCACGCTCACCATCACGGGCTTATCGGTCTCGTTCCTGGCAATCCCGGAGAGGAACATCATCTCACCCGGTGCATACCCCTGTCGGTCCATGTGACAGTCGAGGTAAACCTTGCCGAGGCTCACGCTCTTATTCTCGCCGCACACGCAACCGATGCAATCCTTGCTGCAGCAGAAGCAGAAGCTCTGGCAGTTCAGGGGGTGCACGTCCTTCTCCTGCGGCATGGCCCTCAGCGGCATCAGGAGCTTTGGAATGGTCGACGATGGACCGTTGATTACCGAGATTATGCGGCGGCACGATGGGTCAAGCCGCCAGGAGATGTCGATGTAGGAGTATATGCTGTACCTCACGCTCGCGCGGTCCACCGGCGCTGAGAATTCGTGCGTGGGCTCCACCGAGGAGGGCAGGTTACGCGGCAGCTTGAAAGAGAAGGGTATGGATGCCTGCGTCGGTGGCAGCTGCATACTCGTATCTGGCGACGGCAGAGGTTGCCCCGGCGCGACACCCTCGCCGCTCACCTCGTAAAGCTGGCAGTACACGTCGTTGTAACCCCTGAAGCCCAACACCGAGTCTGCGTCCCTCAGGTTGTGCGCGGACTTGATCTTGAACATCACCCTGCGGGCACCCTCTTGAAACCCGAACCCACTGTTCGACGGCTCGCAAGATAGCACCACGACGGACCTTTGCTTCTGTCCACCCTTCTTGTCCCCCTCCGCGGGGCCGTACGTGCCGCCGCTGAACATGCCCTTGCCGACCTTTCTGAACAAGGGTACCGTGACATCCGCCCCGTTCATCGCGAGCAGCTCGTCCACATCGAGGAGGCACTCGCCGAGCTCGTCGTCCTTCGTGCCCCAATCATAGTCCATGACCCGCAGCACAACCTTCGACCTGTACGCCGTGTGTAGGGGCATCTCGACGTGACCCTCGTCGGGCATGGTGGGGTGGCCCCAGACCGCGTCGTCGCCCGCGTTGTCGATGCGCCCGGTGTTGTACGTCGCTCCCCATGCGGTCTTCTGACACCCGCTGTACTTCTTCTCTCCGTGCACATCCACCCGTTTCCTATCACCTTTGTCTCCAGAACCCTCGTAGTAGTGCCAGTGGCACATGCCCACGCCGTCGAGCTTCACCCTGACGCCCCTGCACTGGATTGGACCGTGGGTTGTCAACTCCAGGGTTCCTTGGACCGTCTCGCCGGCGAAGAAGTAGTCCCTCGGGATCACGATTCGGTAGTCCGTGATGGGCTGACCCCAATTGATCTTCTTCATCTTAGCACGTCCTCCCGACATGGCTGCGGTTCCGGAGCAGGATCTCCTCCGCTCTCGCGCCGTCACTCACTGTGGGCTCGACGCTTGAATCGAAAAGTCCAAGGGTCCACGTAAGCCTGTGGCCCTTGGCAGCTTGGTATTGTTCCTTTTGGCGTGAGAAAAGTCGCCCGGCTGCCCGGGAAAAATGTGCAAAATCAAACTTTGAAACGCCACGGCAACAAACAACCAAAAAAGCCCCGAACTTCTAGGGATCGATCCACTAGCACCGGCGCGCGTGTGTGTGAAGCCGAGACGGCGGCTCGTTAGGCTCCAAGCCCCGAGATTGCACGCCTTGGTGATCCATAAGGCGATAGAGCGGATATCGTGATCGTCAGGCCCAGGGATCCCCACAAGATGCACAGCGCGGGAAGGCGAGACGATTACGGCGGCAGAACGAGGCAGAAGTCGGGCACCCCCGGGGGCAACCCCGGTCCGAGCAAGCCGACGACGTTCGAGGAGCTCAACAGGATCCTGCAGAGCCGCAACCGATCCCTCTCCACCCGCATAAACAGCGTGCTGCAGGTGCTGGAGGAGAACAGGGACAACCTGCGCGGGTTCTTCGCCGCGTGCTACCAGACGCTCCTCTGGCAGATCTTCAACTTCGACGACGGCGCGAACGGCTGGCTGCAGTCGGTGTCCTCGGGGAACGAGAGGGACGCGTGGCTGCTGCTCGACTTTCTGTCCCCTCATGGGCAGTTCATGAAGGCCGTGCTGGCGGCGGACGCGGACGGGCTCATGCAGTTCGCGTTTCCCCTCGAGAGGCTGCCCGAGAGGACGCAGAGGATGCTTCAGACGGACCCAGCCGCGCTGAACTCGAGGCTGCCGTACCGAAACTGCGTGCAGAGGGACGCGCACGGCAGGGCTCACGTGCACCTGGGTCTGTACCATTACTTTTTGTTCTGGTCCGCCTTCTACGCGTGCTCGTCCGCCAGGTCCTCGTACTCCAGCGCCGGGCGGAGGAACCCCTACGGCGGGTACAGCAACGGCGGAGGCGGCCACCGGTCGCAGTGGATGGACTGGCCCATGACCGGTCTTAGCGCGCGATCGAGGCAGGGAATCCAGCCGTATCGCGAGCTGCTGCTCTCACACCTGCAGTGCTTCCTGCCGCGCGGCGATGCGGCGGCACAGGGAGGGGTGTGGGCGGGCGGTGGGCCGGGTTGGGCTCGGGGGTCGGATGCATACCAGCGAGCGAACCGCGCCGGCGTGAGCCAGGGTGAGATGTTGGTGAGCATCATGATCGAGTTCTGGCTTCCCGGGAGTGACACGCTCAACGCCGTGGTACCCGCCGGTGGAATGTCACCGTACGCTCCCGGTATTGAAGGTCAATCGCGTATGTACAACTCGCCCTACCGCGAGCAGCTGTCGAGCATGCAACGGCAGTACTCGTACAATCCTCCGAGCGATGACTTGGTAAACGCAGTCAACTTGCTGGTGACGTACCTCTATGCAGAACCGGAAATGGGCGGTAAAAAGAGCACACCGGCCCGGACCACACCAAGGGAAGGTGTGGTGCCTATGTCACCTCGGTCTCCTCGCACGCCCGCCAGCCCCATGGGCGGCACGGCGGCGAACGCGTCGAAGCGGGTGAACACGCCGCGGTCCGGAGGGTCGCCCGGCGTCCAGGACCTCGGCACGGAGGAGGAGGTCGAACGCGCCAAGAATATGCTTCAGAAACCGCTTTACACGTTCCTCCGGGATGCTTTCATGTACTGGCCCAACGAAAGCACCACCAACTTGGGTCCGGTCATGAATCTTTGGGTGAGCTATCTGATGCCGTGGACTCTGAGCTTTCCGGCGCCGTATCGACGACGTTCGGGATCTCGAGGGTCTCCCACTTACCGCGGCATCGAGAAGTTATCTCGGGGCATCGAGGCGGTACAGGCGGTCGCAGCGGACATCAAGTCCAGCTCGCCGACATTCGTGGGTGACAGGTCGCCGCTCTCTTCCTCGGCATCTCCCAGGCGGACGAAGCAGCCGCTTGACGAGATGCACATCTTGCACAACGTCCTGTTTTACTGCGAGTTGATGAAGCACTTCTTGGAGCTCTGCTGCAACCGGGTACCTGTCGACGCGGAGGGCACGGCGACTGCGTTGTACAGTGTACTCCGATCATTTGCATCTTGTCCCGAGGGGGTTCGGATCTTGGAGCAGGTTGAGGCTGTATTCAACGAGTACGTGCCCATCGACCCTTTTGCTCTGGGTGCAGCCGCAAAGGAGCCACCGCCGCCCACGCCCTACGACGACTTCCTGCCTCACATCCACGAGCAGATTATGGACTGGGATCCACCGGAGATCACTAATCAGGACCCAATGGCAACAACTGCAACTCCCATGGGGGGTCCTGGCGCGCGGAGGGGAGCTGACCCGTTTGCTTTGCACGGTGCCACAAAGCCTCCGGCGGTTTCACCGAAGCTCTGCATGTTCACACTCGATCAGGAGGGACTTCCTCAGGTCGCGCTCGCCCTCCTCGAACGCCTCGACCGCGATATGGCCCACGTCGGTCCATCTCACCCCCTTCGTCAGAGGGTCCCGAAGCTACGCAAGGCTGCATTCACGGTGTTCAGCCTTGAGCGCCTCGGCGAGTCCGTCAATGCGAGGGCAACCTTCAGCACGGAGCTGAACAAGTCTGACGGTGGAACGGGAGGAAACGGAAGCGGGAAAAACGGGATCGGTTGGGCCAGAATAGGAAAATCAAAAACCACCTCGAAACAGCTTTACCGGGGTGACTGGAACACACGGCCGATTCACGATATGGAATTTCCACCTCTGGCTCGCCTTTTGATTGCCGTCTCTGAGGAACTGAACAGCAGTCTGGGACTTGAAGGTGATAAGCGATTTTCATTGCGATTCTTCGCGGAATACGGGAGTGTTCTCGGAATGAGCTTTCTGATGCTGATTTTCTGGTTGTTTTTCGGGTGAGAGCGAGCGCAGTGCTTGTAGAAGTAGAATTTTTAGTGGACTACATCAGTCTAAAACTATGCGCAACAACACAGAAATCAGGAGCGAGAATAGAATCGAGTGACGCAAACCACTGTCTTCACAAACACCGCATTGACCGAACTGGTAGCAAGCTTCGAAGCCCTGCTCAAGATCATAATAGCTGCACCAACCTCCGTCTCTCACAGCGAGTTGTCGGTCGGCGCATTCCTTGGCAGCTTCCTGCGCAACGATGGGATCTTTGTCCGATGTTTTGTATCGGTTGCAGTTACAATAAGGGGTTTCCTGTATGTCCGGATCGTACGCACAAGTTCCGTTCCCGCTGCAATGCCGTTTCTGATTATCCCACGGACACATGTGCTGGCATCGCTCACCGTACCAAAAATCTTCACAAACGCATTTGCCAATGTCGTCGCACTGACCATGTCCGGAACAAACTCGTCCTGTCATCACACCATCAGTATCTTCACGATACCGAGAGTCGGGAAATTTTCCGATGTTGTGTTCGTCGCGGACGGCGAGATAATCTTCCTCGGTCCCAACGGGACAGGAGTGCTCGCACTTGATACCCGCTGTGCCGAACGGACAAGCGCAAGTAGATAATTCACCGTCGTCAGCCTCTTGACATTCCCCTATTGATGAACATACTTTTCCTTCATCATCTGTAGGGCACTGGGATTGAGTAATCGCGAACATCGCCCCTCCCGCTGCAACAGTGACGAACTTATACTCAGTCGCGACGCCGAGCGCAAAGTGCATCGGCTGGTCCATTTTGAAGATGGATCCCTCCATCTTCAAGTACGGTTCGACGCATTCACATTTCGTGTTTGCCCCAAAATCAACACACTTCCCCCTGTTCACAGCATCGGTATCTCCTTGAGGCGCTACGTACTTGCAAGTTCCAGCGCCTGCACAGTTACATTCGCAATCCTGCTCCCAAAGGTACAGCGTAAGGTCCGGCGGGGGCGCTGGAGGAGCTTCTTCGCCCTCGGCCAGATTTGAAGTGTCCGGCTTAGGAGGTGCTGGAGGAGATTTCTGAGCTGAACAAGTTCCCATTGGGTCATCTCCTGTTGCATCATAATTGTGCGCACAGGCGCCGCAATCGCAAGTACCCAGTTGCCCCAATGAGTTCGTTCCCCAGATGTAAACGTTCCCGGCACTGGATCGTGCAATAGTTTGAAAGTTACCGGCCTCAAGGTGCGTGATTGTGGCGTCGCTTTCATACCTGATTTTCCCAGTTATCTGTTCAGTGTATTCAATCTCAACCGTCCCGTTTCCCATTGTCTCCTCTCTCGTTCGTTGGACGAAATAGTCCCAATGCTCGATGCGTGTTGGTTTATCAATCATTTCCGGCTGGTACCAGTCTTGCGTCTTGTGAAACCTATCGGGTTCGCGCTGAACGCTTTGATATCCGAGTCCGAGTTGGCCAAAGTAATTATCTCCCCACGCAAATAACTCTCCGCTTTTGAGCAGCGCCATCGTGTGATGCGAACCGGCGCTTAGTCCGATAATCTCGGGAAATTCCTCCTCCTCTTCGTCGTCGACGCCACCTCCGATTCCGGTGGTTGCATTATTCGTATTTGCTCCGCCTGTGGATTGCCCTGGAGCAAGTGGAGGAGCTGGGAAAGCCGGAGGAGGCGGGGGAGGAGATGGCAAATTTGTCGTGATGAGCAGTGGCCCGATTCTCGAAGGTCGAACCTCGCGATTGAAATACTTCCCAGTCACATTATCGAACTTATTCGGCGTGAAAACGTCTGTGTTGTGTGCCATCCGATAATAATTCTGCGTCTTCCCGATTTGTCCGTGAAAATTATCTCCCCATCCGTACAGTTCGTTGTCCTCTGAAATTGCGACGGAATGACCTCCTTCCAAAACTTTTTCAGTTCCTCCCGCAACGTGGCCACCCGCGGCGATCAATTTCATAGGAGGCATGAATTCACCTTCCAGCGTTTGAATGATCTTCGTCGGCTTTTTCACCGAACCCAGACAAGGGTCAAAGTGCATTCCATCGGGATTTTGGCATCCGCCCAAGCCCAGCTGCCCTTCGTGGTTTGCACCCCAGGTGTACACTGCCCCGGTGAACGTGAGAGCAATGCTGTGACCAGCCGCGGCAGATACGTTGACCACGGACTCGCCTCCGACATCGATCGAGGTGGGAATGCTGGTGAAAGGCATGTCCTCAGCGCTCATGTCGACGCCGAGCTGCCCGAACTGGTTGCTGCCGAACGCGAAGACCCGTCCTCCGCTTACGAGCACCAACGTGTGCTCCAAACCCAGGGCGACGTCGATGACCTCCTGCTTCTGACCGTTACCCGTGAACAGCTCGAGCAACGTCGGGGTGTATCGAATGTCCGTATCCTCCACGCCCGTGGTCCCCATACCGAGCTGCCCCTGGTCGTTCCTTCCCCAGACGTACATGTCTCCCTCCTCCTGTCGCGCGAAGTCAACAACGGAGTCGTGTTAGTTCAGAAGCGAGCTTCAGCCGGTGCTTGTGACACTGGAAGATGGGTCCTCACCGTTATCGCCGCAGCGTGGAACTGCCCGGATACTATGCGCTGCAGGTTCGCCTGCACCTGCTCCATCGCCTCGTGCCCGAGAGTCGGGACGTACTGCGGCTCGCATTGATTCGGTTTTGGTTGGTTGCCCTGCGGAGTCATCGCGGCGTTCGTGAGCTGAATCCAGGGCAGAATCGCGGGTTCCTTGGATAGAAGGGCTGAATAAGGCACTCACCTGGCCTGGCATATGATCGATACCGAGCTGTCCGAACCGGTTCAGGCCCCACGCGTGCACACGCCTATACGCGTTCTGCGAGCGGAGAAGTGAAGAAGTGTCAGTGAGGACGGGCGACGAGACGATTGACGAGCGGTCTGGTACGTACCATCTGCGCGGACACCTGGACACTTAAGCATGTGAGCAGTGTGATGAGCGACAACCATCTATGAACCCACCGACGGCTGGCGTCGCCACCTCGGCGCGCCATCTCGGAATGGAGCAGAGAAGAATCTACGTTGTTTGAAATCGATTCGCACGACGGGATGAACTGATGGAGGAGAGTTCCAGCTTCATGATTTACGCTGTTTGCCCATACGAAAGCTTCAAAAGGCCGTGCAGTTTGATTTGGCCATTTTTCGAGATCTCTTCGTTCCACGTTGGTGCAGCAACCTCACAAACCCAATCCATTCCCTCGTGCGAAGAGGTGAGAGGTGAGTGAGAGCCGGTCCGTGGATGGACCGAGGTATGCGTCCAAACTCGAGGGGTGTCTTAGGGAGATGAGAAAGAGGCTGTACACCACGCTGCTCGCGCCGGTGCGCTCGCTCATGGAGGCGAACCGGTCTCCCTCCATGAGGGCGCTGGACCTCACGGGCAGCAGCGATCTGCTGTGCGTGAACATGGTTTGCGAGAAGGTTGGAGAACCGTGCGTGTGCAGGCTGAGCAGGGTTCTGGAGAGGAGCGGCCGCGAGTTGAGATCATTGGTTCTGGCCGGAAATAAGCTCACGCAGCTCCCGGCAAGCGTCTTCGAGCTGCAGCACCTGCAGGTCCTCGACCTCAGCGAAAACGAGCTGACGGAGATACCGGCGGATGTGATGAAACTGGAGAGCCTGAAGATCCTGGACGTGAGGAACAATCCGATATCGGGGATACCCAAGGACGTGGCGAAGCGGTTCTACGGTCTCGTCGAGATTCGATGGGACGGGAGCAACAGATGATAGGATAGTTTAGATGGCGGACTCCTCGCCGCCGATAGCGCTGTGATTACAAAAACAACTCGAACAACTTGGTGGAATCTTAGAAGCCGACAGACTTCCACCCCTTCTTCTGCAGCGCCAACCTCAGGGTCTTGATTCGCTTGCGCTGCGTCTCCGCACTCTTGGGCGCATTGGCGCGGCCCGAGGTCCTATAATCCACCCGGGAGAGAGAAGAAGACCCCTCTGGCTCGGGAACAAAGAAAAACTCGACGTCGTCAACCAAGCCGAGTCTCGGGGACTTGTACTCCACGTAGAGGTAGTCGGACAACTTCGTCACGACGTTGGTCTCGTATCCGTCGCAGTCGGTGTTTTGTATCACGTCGACCAGCTCCTCCATGGCCTGCTCCGGCGTAGCCGGGTTCCTGATTCCGCGACCCTCCTGGGGGTTGTACGTCCAGGGGGGCACAAAGTGGCTATCGTCGTTAAGATCCTCCGCGGTGGACACGCAGTTGGGAACCGGAGGACAAAGACCGAGAGTGACGATGTCGCCGTACTGGTGCAGACCGAGCCCCTGAGGTCTTTCCTGCGACCCTTCAGAGCCGAGAACACCGTCGAAAAGCCCGCCCAACACGAGAGGCGTGAGGGTGCCATTCAGCATGAGCTGTCGCCTGCCACGAGAAGCCTTCTCGGGTTCGCCCGAAGGGGCCTCCGCGACGCAACGCATTGGCGTCGCTTTCCTAGCAGCGATGCGCTTAGCAGGGCATCGAAAACGAGTTGCGCCGAAGCTGGCGAGGGAAGTGCTGGCCATGGTTTGCGCGCGTCCTGGTGTGGATAAGAGGGAGAAATCTGAACTCTCTCTCGACCTTTTCGTGAGCTTTTCGCAAGGAAAAAACACAACGAACGCCGCCGAAGATGGAGAAGGCGGTCGTGCGCCTGTCGGGGTTGCAGCGATTCCCCGACAACATCAGGAACATATGCGTCCTCGCACATGTTGACCACGGCAAGACAACGCTTTCCGACGGCCTCATAGCGCACAATGGGTTCATCAGTCAGAAGCTCGCGGGGAAGTTGAGGTTCATGGATTTCCTGGACGACGAGCAGCGGCGGGGTATCACCATGAAGAGTGCGGCGATATCCCTGTTGTACACCCCGAAATGCGCGGTGAGTGGAGACGAGGCACAACCAGAGCCGTTGCTGATCAACCTCATCGACTCCCCCGGGCACGTCGACTTCTGCAGCGAGGTTTCCACCGCCGCTCGCCTCAGCGACGGAGGGCTCGTGGTGGTGGACGTGGTGGAGGGCATCTGCGTGCAGACCCACGCAGTGCTGAGGCAGGCTTGGGAGGAACGATTGCAGGTGTGCCTCGTGTTCAACAAGCTCGATAGGCTCATCGTGGAGATGGGATACACGCCCCTAGAGGCATACGAGCGCATGAGGAACCTGCTCAATGAGATTAACGGCGTGATGAGCGCGTTCGTCTCGGAGAAGTTCATCTCACAGGCGGACACTCTGCTGGCGACGTCTGCTGAAGGAGTACTCGCGGAGATGAACCTGAACGATGACGACGATGACGATGATATCGAATCGGACATCGTCACCGACGCCGAACACTCCACCGAAATCTTCAGCGTGGAGCGAGGGAACGTCGTGTTTGCGTGCGCCGCCGATGGTTGGGCGTTTAGGACGGACCACTTCGCCGAGATGTACGCCTCGAAGCTGGGGTGCTCGTCCAAAGCGCTCCGACGCGGGCTGTGGGGAGACTGGTTCTACCATCCTAAGTCGAAAAAAATCGTTGGCAGGAAAACAGCCGCGGGAAAGCTCAAACCCCTGTTCGTGCAGTGCGTGCTCGATCCCATCTGGAAGCTTTACCACGCCGCCGAGGCAGAGAAGCACGGGTACCCGCCGGAGGGAAAGGACCTGGCCACCATGGCGGCGTCCCTCAAGGTGGACGTTTTAGAAAAGGATCTGAAGAGCGCGGACAGGAAATCCGCGTTAGACGCCATCATGAAAGCTTGGCTGCCTCTGTCACCCGCCGTCCTCGAGATGGTGGCGCACTGCCTGCCTTCCCCAACCGGGTCCTCGACGCGCAGGGTGCACAGGCTGATGCCGGCACCGACGCTGAAGCAGGTGCTGGCGGCGGACGATGCAGCCGCGCTGGCTGCATCGCGCAAGGCTGTTTCGAAGTGCAGCACGTCTGAAGGGTCCGTCATGACCGCTTTCATCAGCAAGATGCTCGCGGTGCCAGCGTCGGCGGTGCATGGAAAGTCGACGGAGGGCGCATCCTCCGTGTTTCTCGGTTTCGGCCGCGTTTACTCCGGCACGCTCAGGGAAGGGGACACCGTGCACGTCATCGGCGGTACATACGACCCAAGCGAACCCGAAGATGGCTCTTGCGAGGAGGTTGTCGTTGAGGAACTTTACCTGATGATGGGCCAGGGAATGTTCAGGGTCAAGGAGGTGCCGGCGGGAAATATCCTCGCCGTTGGAGGATTGGACAGGAACGTGCTCAAGAGCGCGACGCTGTCCAGTAGCAGGATGTGCGCGCCGTTTGGAAACATGATGTTCCAGGTTGCGCCGATCGTGAAGGTTGCCGTGGAACCGGAGAGCGTCGCAGACATGCCTGCGCTCGTCGAGGGTCTCCGCCTGCTGAACCGCTCTGACGCTTTCGTAGAGGTTGGCCTGATGGAGACCGGGGAGCACGTCATCGCGGCTGCAGGTGAGGTACACTTGGAACGGTGCATCGCCGATCTCCGAGAGAGATTTGCCAAAATCGATTTGAAGGTATCGCCTCCTCTCGTATCCTTCAGGGAGGGTGTCTCAACGACCGGTTCGGCGGAAGTGACCACATCAAACGGGCTGCTCGCCATCAAGGCCACCGCCGCACCCTTACCGTCATTCTTCCCTCGTGTCATCGAGGATTCTGCGGATAGTCTGAAGCAAGTCCTATTGTCGGCGCACCAAAAGGCGGGAGATGCTGCGGACACGCTCGTCCCGGAGATAATGGGCAAGTTGAACACGGCAAGAGAGGCCATCGCAATCGACGGCGACGGCTCGGAAGACACAATTGAGAAGACACTATCAGCCGCTTGGTCGCTCGGGCCGAAGCACGTCGGACCAAACATGATGAGTGTCGGTAAGATGCTTGATTGTGAGCGAGGTCAGGTCATCGCACCGCTTGGTAATCCATCAGTTGGGGAGCATTTCAAGCTGCCCGTGAAGACTGGCGAGAATAAGGCAGACAGCTCGAACGGAATTGTCAATTTCTCTGATGCCAACGTGGTGAAGACGATCGAGGGGAACGCTCTCACGGGATTCCAGATGGCATGCGAAAGAGGCCCGCTTTGCGAAGAACCCCTCTTTGGAGTGACGGTTCAGCTCGAGGTGTACTCGAAGGTTGACGCGGAGGCTGGTGACGATGCCGAGGACGATTTTGGCGAGGCACAGTACGGACCATTTTCTGGTCAGGTGGCAAGTGCCGCGAGGGAAGCTATTCGCAGGGCTGTGCTCAAGGCCGGTCCTAGGTTGGTGGAGGCTATGTACCTCTCGGTCATTAGCACGACTTCGGAGGCACTTGGCGGCACCTATTCTGTCCTGGGACGCAGACGGGCCAAGGTACTTTCGGAGGGCATTCGAGAGGGGACTGGCGTTTTCATCATCCACAGCTACCTCCCTGTAGCAGAATCGTTCGGTTTCGCGGACGAGCTCCGCCAGTGCACCTCCGGAGCCTCTAATGCGCAACTCATGCTCAGTCACTGGGAGCACCTGGACATCGACCCATTCTTCAAGCCTAAAACCGAGGAGGAGCGCGAGGAGTTCGGGGAAGACGGTTACGTTGGACCGAACATGGCGCGTCAGCTGGTGGATGCGACGAGACGCAGAAAAGGACTGAAGGTGGAAGAGACTATCGTTAAGGATGCCACAAAGCAGCGCACGCTTTCAAGGAAGGCGTGATAGGACTAGCCTAGAGATGTATGAACCAAGAGGTGAGCGTCAGACATCAGACGAAGAAGTTGTCCGAGTAGTTGTACTTAGCCTTCTTGCCCAGAGCGACGAATCCCGCCATGGCCTCTTCCTTCGACTTTCCCTTCCAGGCCATATGACCGTGCCAATTCGCTTTGCCGAGGTAATCGACCGCGCCGAGGTCGTTCCACTGCGGTTCTTCCTCGATGCAGTCGCCGTTCTCGATTTGCATCTTCGCGCCGGCAATCTCGTAGTAGGTCTCAGACCTGACGGCAACGCCGCCGGGCTTCTTGAAGATCCTCCACTTCCTGTTCATGCGTTCGTGCTGGTCGATGGCGCCTTGGTACTCCTTCTCGGTGACCGCGGGAAACTTGTACTTGTTGAGTTCGTCATCGATTGCCTGGGAAAATAGGCAGGCGGTCAGATTGAGTCATCCTGTCAAGAAGAGCGCATCTGCAGTTCTGCGAACCACTCACCTTCTGCTCTTGCTTGGCCTTCTGCTCCTCTGGAGGCAACAGCGTCTCCCTTCGGAACTTGTCCTTGAACTTAGAAAACGCGTTGACGCCGTAAACGTTGAAGAAATCGGAGAGATTGGCGCGTTGGGACGTCGGTTTGGTTGGGGCATGCGGTCCTGGCCTCTCGAATCCGTACAGCAGGGCCATCGCGGCCACGTCCTCGAGGGTGACGTCGAGTCGCTGACCGGATGATCCGAAATCGATGGTGGTCATGTTGTAGTGTGTATGAGTTTGACTTTGCGACCTTTTGGCGAGGATCGTGCGGATGATGTCGACCGCGGGGGGTTCTGGGTGACGCCGGGGAGGCGAGCGCTTACCAAGACAACGCCGTTTCGGCTTCGTCGAAACGCATGAACTGGTCTAACTGGTGAACCCGGCGAAATGGAATTGCGAAATGGAATTCGTTCGATTTGTGACCGTTGGAGCCCAAAAAATGAAATCTGGACCTTCCCGAGGAAAGCCCCGAGCGCCCCGCCACACAGCACTGAGCAGGGCTGCCGGGTTGAGGCGTGCGACCCGCCCTGCCGCATGTATCAAGAGGCGGACGCCGTATCGGTGACGTCCTCTCAGGCGTACGGGCAATCCCCAGGCCCCCAGGGGAGGTCCCGGTCAAGAACTCAGGTACGCCCACTTTTTCGTTGCATCCGAAAATCTCTTCGGCCCCCCCGCCCGAAGGACGCGCGTCCATCGCGTCGCAACCCCACCCGTGCTCACTCGCGCCCTCCCCTCATTCCAACAGGCCGTCATGAGCGCCACGATGGACGAGGACCGATACCTGAACCTTCAAAACGAGAATCGGAGGCTCAAGAAAGAGCTCGATGCGAGGGAGAACAAGCACAAGCAGACCCTCGCGCGATTGGCCAGGGCGGAGGAGGCTGCGAAGCGTGCGACGCTCGCGTCCTCCTCCAAACTTGGCGGCAGTGCTGGCGGTAAGATGACCGCACCCACCGCGGCTCGTCTATTCGCGGCGGAGCAGCGCGCGGCCGAGCTCGAGGAGGAGTCCAGGGAGCTGACGCGCAAGCTGCAGAAGGAGCACGAGAAGACGGTGCACTTCAAGAACCTGTGCAAGGAGTACAAGGTGAAGCTGGATGATGCCCTCAAGATGGCGCGAGGCATCAAGCCCGGAAAGAAGACGGCCGCGGATATCAGCAACGTCAGGCTGCCCAAGCCGCCCGGCATGGACACCAGCACCCGACACAGCGATTCCATGGCGGAGCAGCTGCGACAGGAGCGCGTGCGAGCCTCGACGCTCACGTCGGAGGTTGAGTCCCTCAGGCGCCAGCTCAGGCAAATGGAGCTTAAGAAGGGCTCCGCGCCCGCCGCCGCGCCGGCGACGAAGGTTACGGGCGACACTTGGGTTCTCGAGCACTTCGTCGAGGAACGCAGGAACTACCTCCTAGATCGCGCGACGTCCAAGGTTTACACCAAGCCGCTGACGCCCGACGAGTGGCCAGAGCCCGTGGGACGCATGTCCGGCGGTCGTATCGTGAGGCCCACGAGCAAGGATGACGTGTTCGTAGCCCTTGACGCCTACCTCAAGCGCGAGCAGATCCACCTGAAGGAGGCCTTCGATAAGTTCGACGCGGACAAGAGCGAATCACTCACCACCGCCGAGCTCGGCAAGTTCCTCGAGGCTGTCATGCCTGGCGTGAAGCCCGCGCAGCAGAAGTACTTCCGCGCCATGGTGGACATCAACTCGGACGGGAAGGTGACATACCAGGAGCTGGTAGACGCGATGAAGAACTGCGTCGTGATTGGCGAGAAGACGTCCGACAGCGCCTCGAGCGAGATGCGCCCGGTGCTCAAGAAGCTCAGGTCGTACATCAAGGCGAAGCTCTCCACTCTCTCGACTGTGTTCAACCAGTTTGACAAGGACGGGAGCGGCACACTGGAGCCCCGCGAACTCGGCGACATGTTCACCAAGCTGGATCCCAACATCACGGAGGACGAGAAGCGCCACCTTCTCTCTCACATGGCGAGGCTCGACCTCGATGGCGACGGTAGGGTGACCCTCCTCGACCTCAAGAAGGCTCTTCGCGGGCTCGACATGACCATCGAGTCCTCAGAGGTGCCCGCAATCACGGAGATGTCCAGGCCCGTGGCTACCCCGCAGCAGGTCATGCAGGTGGGAGCCGGGACCCTCGTTCTCAAGGAACAGTTTATCCAGGGCCAGATGTTCCTGGTGGACTCCACCAACAGCTTCGTGTACAACACGCTCACGTCCCCAACCGACTGGCTCAAGCCCGTCGGCAAAATCTCCGGCGGCGTCATCAACCGCCCACCCACGTCGGCGGACCTTGTCGCCTCCCTCGACGCCACGCTCAAGAAGCAGCAGGCCCGTCTCAAGGATGTCTTCGACTCCTTCGATACCGGGAAGAAGGGCACGCTCCAGAGCAAGGACCTCTCGGCCATGCTCAAAAAGCTCATGCCCGGCTCGTCTGACGCCGACCTCGCGTTTTTTCAGCTTTTGCTCGACACCGCGGGTGTCGGTAAGATCTCCTACCAGGAGCTGGTGACGTGCATCAAGGACGTCATCGCCGCGTCGCAGGCGTCTTCCGAGCGTGGAAACATGGACGCCGAGCGCGTGCTGCAGCAGTTCAAGGTTCTGGCTCGCGATAATAGCCTCTTTGGCAGCGGCAGGATGTCTTACGCCAAGGTTCTCGAAGTTTTCCGCAAGAGTGTCGGCAGCGGTGCGCAGGAGAGCCGCATGGTGGCTTCGTTCGTGCGTCAGCTCGATCTCGGCAACACCGGCAAGGTTGGCTACGACGAGGTCGCCCACGCCCTTCGCGTGCTCGAGACCAGAGTCCTGACTAGCGACGGCACCACCCCCAGCTCGGGCGTGCCCCAGCCAAGGCAGGGTGGTCCATCTGACTGGTACCTTGAGGACATCACCCTCGATGGAGCGCACTACCTCGTGGACCGTCACACCATGCGTGTGTACACTCCTCCCGCAGGAGCCGGCCAGTGGCCCGAGCTCGCGGGCAGGTTTATGGGTGGCAGGCTCGTGCCATTCGAGCGTAACCGTGAGCAGCGCTTCGTCGCTGGTCTCGACAAGTACCTCAAGGATCAGCACGCTCGCCTCAAGGACGTCTTTGACACTTTCGACCGCGAACGTACTGGTGCGCTTACCCGATCGGACGTTTCGGTCATGATCCGCGCGCTCCTTCCCGACGCCACCGCGGGAGATGTGCAGTACATCCGCACGCTCCTCGACATCGACAGCGACGGCGAGGTGAGCTTCACGGAGTTTGTCAACGGGGTCAAGGATGCCATCGCTGCGAGCAACAACACCCACAACAAGTCATCTCCGGAGCTCAGTGCCGTGCTTAAGATCCTGACGGACTACGTGAGCTCGCGCGGCATCAGCCTCGCGCAGGCCTTCGACGAGTTTGACTCTGCACACACCGGATTCCTCACCCACAACGGACTGATCATGATGCTCAGGAAGCTCATTCCCAACCTGTCCAACGCCGAGCTCAAGCACATGGCGCACCATCTGAGGGAGATGGACGCGGACGGAGACGGCCGCGTCACCCTCGCTGAGGTGTACCAGGCTCTCCGCATGTCCGAGGTTAAGCGCGTTGTCGCTGATCCCTCACGGCTGCAAATCGCCGCAGCCCCCGCCGCGGCTAACACAGCGGAGATGGCCAACCTTCGCGAGCAGGCGGGTGAGGTCGCGTACCTCCGGAAGCAGCTGAGCGACACGAAAGCTCTCGTCACTGCGCTCGAGATTGACCTCAAGCGCGAGAAGGAGACAGCCATAGTTCCCAAGTATCCTCGCAACGACGATGTCTCCACCTCCTTCAGCGCCGGCGAGCTTCAGGCTGAGATCAAATCGGCCTGGGAGCGCGCGGGTGTCCTCCAGAAGAGGTACCAGGAGGCGCAGCAGGCGCTCGGCACGATGAAGGCGAACCACACTAGGGTGTTGCAGCAGCTCGACGAGACCCACAAGAGGTTGAACGCCGAGCGCAGGGAGAACCTCAACCTCGCTTCGGAGGAAAAGCGCCTCGCCATGGAGCTTGAGGCTGCGCGCGAGCTGGAGCCCCTCCTCGAGCAGGCCAGGCACGAACGCCTGGCGCTCGAGAAGGAGAACCACCAGCTCCTCGCTGCGGCTATGAACGCCCCGTCCGAGGCTCAGTCCGAGGTTCGCAGGCTTCGATCCATCATGGTTGAGGCGCAGCGCGAGCGCGCGGCGGCTGAGCTCAGGGAGGCTGAGCTCAAGAGGACTCTCAACGAGATTGGCGGCGGCGGTGTCGAGGACTACAAGAGCACGCGGTCGGAGCGCGATCGTCTCCGTGTGGACATGTCCAGGATGGAGGTTGAGCTCGAGGCGGCGCACGATAAGATCAAGGTGTTCATGGAGATGGGAGGCGCCTCGCACAAGGAGGGTAAGGGTTCCAAGGGTGGCAGCAAGGCTCTTATTGTGCACCAAGACGACGATATGGACGAGGGTACCCTGCGCGCCGAGCTGAGGGGGCTGCGTGAGACCTACGCCGACCAGGTTGAGGAGCTCAAGAAGGCGCAGAAGCTGCTCAAGCTCGAGGAGCACCAGGGCACTGACCTCAGGGCGGCACTCGTGGAGGAAAAGACCCGCGCCGATAAGATCAACGAGGATCTTTACAGGAAGGTGCAGGCGCACGAGAACGAGTTGGACCGCAGGCAGAAGAAGATCCAGAAGTTAGAGGCCCAGCTCCGCAGGTTGCTCAGCGGTGGATCCATCGAACACATCGATGAAGGCCCAAAGACTGTGCGATCCAGCATGAGCGGTTCCATGCAGCTCGCTAGCAAGGCTGAGGAGTCCGACACTTCGGATCTCGGTGCCGGCGAGAACATCTTTGAGCTTCGTCTGCTCGGCGTCGAGATTGACCGGGCCGTTATTGGGGAGCCCAACCCGGCGACGTTCATGACCGTGGACTTCTTCGAGCACGAGACCCAGGCGACGGCGGTTGTCACTGGCACGGAGGTTGAGATTGAACAGACGCTGCAGTACATCGTCAAGGTTGATGATTTCTTCCTTGAGTACCTCGACACCAAGCGCCTCCCGGTGGAGCTCAACAAGTCCCTCGGGCTTGATTTTGCCACCATCGGTGTCGCGCACATCCAGCTCGCCAAGGTGCTTGACGACATGCAGCTTGGACACACCGCCAAGGATCCGTCGGTGCACTTCTGCGACGTCGTGGGCCGCAACGGGGATATCATCGCCCGAGTCAGGTACTCCGCGTTCCTGCGCAAGAGCGTCATGCCCCAGCTGCGCGCGTACAAGGCCAAGCCTGGGGCTGTCGGTGCCAGGGCCAGGCTTCCTCCCGGTACCGATCCTAACGACCCGCTGGCATCCGCCTACACCTCCGCGTACGAGGCTGCCGCGTCTGCAAACTTTGTCCCCACCGCGATCAAGGTTGACATCTCATGCTGCCGTGATCTGGTTCCCCGCGTGGGTGAGACTTCGGACATGGTACCCTACTGCAGCTACCAGTTCCCGGGCCTGCCCAGCCACGACACTACGTACGGTCGCGGTCCCAACCCCGACTTTGAGGACTCGCACGACATGCCCCTCGAGCGAACGAAGGAGGTTGAGGCCCGACTGGAGAACGCGTCGATGGAGGTGGTTGCCTTTGACGACGCGGACACCGACCTCGAGGGAGCTGGCGTCATCGGCATCGCGCGGATCGACCTCGAGCCGCTTTCCAAGGGTCTCCCCGTGCAGGGTGCCTTCCCGCTCTTCTCGCAGTCGCGTGAGAAGATGGGAACCGTCTACGTGAGCCTCTCCTGGAAGGAGGTTCTCCAGGACGCGTCCAGGAGTGCAAAATCAGCCGCGGTGCCAACGGCGAGCGACGCCGCGCGCGTGTCTGCCCCTCCGCGGGCTCCCCGTCGCAGTGCCGGCATTGAGGATGACAACCTTTCCAAGGCTCTTCCCACGTCCCCCATGAGCACCGCGCTGACGAGGCAGGGAGGGCCCGTGACTGAGTCGGTGATGACATCCGCGTCGGCGGCGGATAAGGTGACGGTGTCCATCGGTCAGCTCGAGCTGGGTAACACCCTCTACCACGACCACAAGATCAGGCAGATGTTTATGCTCTTCGAGTTCATGTCCAGGTTCCACCGGGACGACGATCAGCAGACCATGCGCGTGAAGAAGCAGAGCAGCCTGGTGGATTTTGGCTACACCCGCGCGTTCCCGGTGAAGGAGTACGGGCTGCGCAAGGCTCTCGCGGCTGCGCTCCGGGGAGGCAGTTCGGAGGAGGCGATCATTCCGTTCTGTCTGGTGTCCGACGATAACGGGATCGATTTCGAGGACGTTGGGTTCTTTGAGCTGAAGCTCTCGGATATCTACGAGAAGGGTGACGTTTTGGACAGACGCGTGCAGGTGTTGGACAAGAACGACGCGGTTATTGGGCACGTAACTGTCTCAATTTCTGGACAATCTGCATTACAGTCCATCATGGCAGACCCGTAGTCGAACTATTTAGGCTTGTACATTTATTTATGGATGAACCAACACGTTTCATTGCAAATCTGAAAGAATGATAGAGCCCACACTCTCATGCTTCCCCGAGGGTGACTTTGGCCATCTTCTTGGCAGCCCGATCGCCCTTTGATGATTTCGGCTTGGACTCCTTCTTGTCCTTGGCCTTCTTCTCCGATTTCCCCTTCTTCTCTTTCTTTCCTTCCTCCTCCGCCTTGGGAGCCTTCTTCTCCTTCTTGTCCACCTTCTTCGATTCCTTCTTGTCCTTGGAATCTTTCTTCCCATCCTTCTTGGAAGCCTTCTTTTTCTTCTTGTCCCTGCCGCGATGGGCCCCGATGGCGAACGCGTTCGTGGGCTGACCGCCCTCGTTGGCGTAAGGATCGAAGGTGGGGTACGCCTCCACGGAGGGCATTTCCTCGCCGCGTCCCAGGGGTTTGAGCGGGTCGTAGGTACCCAGGCCCGCGTGAAGCTCGGCGGCGTCGATCTTGGACTTGAACTTGTTGGCCCCGCCCTTGGTTTTGGGCGCGTACTCGTCCTCCGAGGAATCGTCCTCGCCCTTGATGGTGGGGCGCGCCATCTTGCCCCCGGCCATGCTCTGCTGCATGTAAAGCGGGAGTTCCGGCTCCGGCTCCGGCTCCGGAAGCGCCTCCACCTCTCCCTTCTTTTTCTTCTTGGATTTCTTCTTCTCCTTCTCTTCGGGAACCTCGCCCCCGAGGTAGTACTGGCCCATCTTCTCGCGGTGCCGCTGCAGCATCTCGCGCGCCTCCGCCTCCTCTCTCGCGATCTGCTCCTTGCTCTTCTTCTGCGTGAACAGCTCCGTGACGGACCTGTCCTCCTTCTTCCCCTTCTTTTTCTTCGACTTGCGATCGGGCGCCTCGTCGTCGCTCGCCTCGTCGTCGCTGCTGAGCAAGAGGCCGTCCCAATCCTTGGACAGGGGCGCCGTGAGGAGCAGCTCGGGATCCGGCTCCACCTTGCGCTGCGCCTTGAGGGAGACGGGCTGGATCTCCTCGGAAAGTACCACCGCGAAAGCCTCCATGAGAGCCACGCCCTCGCCTGGAGTCTCCGCCTCCGCCGCAAACATCATGTCGAGGATGGTCTTGAGCTGGCACCCGCGCTCGCGAACTTCCAGGTGCAGGCTCTTGCAGAACGGCGTGATGTTCGTCTTGATGGTCTCACCGAGCCGCGTGAGGTAGGGGCTCATGGGCACCAGCGACGACTTGGGCATCTCCGGGTCGACGTACATGCCCTCGAGCTGCTCGTGCGCGGCGAGGACGGGCGAGGGCATCTCCGGCGCGGGCCTGACCGATCCCGCGTGCATCGACACCGCGGACGCGTAGATCTTGAGCAGGCTCTGCACGTACACCGCCTGCACGTGCGCGGGGAGGTTGCCCACGTTGGAGTGGGAGAGAGCGGCGATGACCGCCTCGTGGTCGGTGACGAACTGCGCGTACTCGCCGACGATCCACGCAATGGCCTTGAGAGCCTCGGGCACGGTGGCGTTGCTCTCGCTCCTCTCCAGCAGGGTGGGGTCCAGGAGCAGGGGCTTCAGAATGGCCACCGCGGACTCCCTCACGACCTCAACCCTGAGGCAGATGTCCACGAGCTGGTCGCCCACCATCCCGCCGTGCGACGACGACGGCACGCGCACGAGATCGGCAAGCACCGTGAGGTACCACACAAAGTCGGTGACGAGCGCGTACCTGTCGTTCATGCAGATGTGGATCACGCTCCACACCAGCTCGTCCCTAAACCTCTGTTCCGACTTGCCCATGGCGCCCATGAGGAGCGCGGTGGTGTCCATGAGCGTCTTCTTGGTCACGAGCCCTCGCACAATCTTGAGCGCGCAGTACTGGATGTTGGAGTCCTCGTGCTCGATGCAACCGAAGATATTCCCCTTGTGCTCCGCCACGATCCTCGGGTGGGACTCGAGGAGGAAGGTGAGCGCGTAGAGGGCGAGGAACTTGATGTTTGGGTCCGTGTCGTCGAGCATGTCCTTCAGCTTGTCAACCGCCTGCCGCACAATCTTCTCCTGGCTTGTCATCCCCGCCACGATCGTGCGAATGCACTCGTACAGCAAGGATTTGGCGCTCGTCGTCTCCAGGATCTCCCCGAGGGGACCCACGAGCTTCTTCGCCAGCCTGGGCTCCAGGGGGGTCAGCACGCCAAACACCTTGACGAGCTTGATCGTCATCCAGTTGCTGGAGGACGTGGTGAGGAGCTTGTAAAACTTGGGCGCGAGGGGCAGGTAGGTCTTCGGGTTGTGCATCGCCAGCTCGCTCAGCACCGTCACCGCCGCCTGGACCACGCCCTGGTCGTCGTCTTCCAGGCACTCGGTGAGCCTGGCGAAGGACGGCCGCAGCGCCTCGGGGTACCTCAGGAAGCATTTGTAGAGGCACAGGCACGCGCGCCGCCTCAGGTCCGGCTTGTGGTTGTTCAGGAGGGAGTACACGTCCGCCACGAGGGTCTGAGACAGCTCGGGGGTGACGATGTTACCCAGGCACGCGATCGCAAGCGCAGCCTCGGCCGGGTTGGGCGACGCGAGGTCCTTCTTCAGCAGGTTAGGGATGAGGAGCACGACGTCCGTGTCGTCGCCGAACGATTGCGTCGCGGCGAGGTAGCCGACGCGCTTGTACTTGACGTTATCGGTGCTCATGAGCTCAACGACGTGAAACGACGCCCAGTTCATGTTGTATCCGAGCGAGTGAAGGTAGGTTGCCTTCTCGATGGCCACAGCCTTGGTGCGAATGTCGGAGCTCACCACCTGCGGAGGTTGTGAAACGTTAGAAAAGGAATTGTTGAGTGAATTGCGCGGGAATCGCGGGCGAAGAGGGCTGGGAAGCAGCCTGGCGCCGTCGCCGGGTGGCGTTCTCACCTCAGCGCGGATGTCCTGAAGACATTTGTTCATGTAATCCTTCTGCTTGTCCTTCGCGGCGCGGATCCCGGTAATCATATCCCGAAGATTCTTCTGAAACAGCTTGACGTTGTTCGCGGCCGTGTACACTCCCTTCGCCCCTTCCGCGGCCGACGAGCCGATGGACGAGAAGGACGGCATGTCCTTCATACTGGGCAGATCAGGCAAGCTCATCTTGCTCATCCCGCCCGCGCGTACGCTTCCCGCTGCTCCGCGCGAGTGGTGAACCCGACCGACCCGATCTCAATCGAGGAGGAAAAGCCGCGGCTTGACTGTTCGTTCAACACCCGCGTGTTGTTTTAGGTGGGAAAATGTCATTTCTGAGACTATGCGCCCATACGTAACCTGGAATTTGGCCCATGTTTTGATCCACTCCAAAGACTGCCCTCCAAACGAACTCTTTTTGTCTTGTCTCAGCCGCCGACACAAATCCCTCGCCTCCGAGGCCTTGTGTGGATCGGAGAACATCGGCTGACGCGCCGGGATGGGTATCCTCGACGCGGAACAACCCGATAACAGCGCAAGTGTCGTGCTCGGTCGCCATGGTGGCAACACACCCGTGATGGGAGCGTGCGCCGGCGCCCGGGGAACGGCGGTGGCCACGGTGCAGGGCGACGGCGTGGTTGTTTACGACTGCGACACCCAGTCCAGGACGAGGTCGTGGGCGGTGGGCCGGGGTCACACGTTCGCCGTGCCCGCGGTGTACGATCCGGGGTGCGGGCGATACTTCGCCGCCATCCTCCCGCCGGGCGAGACGGAGCCCGCGCTGGTGACCTGGACCGACGCCGATCCCCTCGCGTCCCTCGATGCGGCGGTGGACTCGGGCTCCACCAGGCTGCCCGACGGGATCGCCGCCTTGGTCGCGGTGGGTGGAGGAGACGGTGGGGGGGGCGTGCTCGTCGTGGGTGCGAACGGCGCCGCGCGCTGGTTCGGCGCGGACGCCAGGAAGCTCGCGGCGTCCGCGCAGCCCGGGGAGGGCACGGAGGATGGGAAGAAAAAGACCGCCGCGGCGAAGACAGTCGTGGAGACGTGCGCCGAGGCGAACGACGGCGGTGGCGTCGTCGTCGTCACCGCGGACAGATCGAATGCCGAGTACCGCACCGTCACCATGTTCAAGGTCGCGGGAGGCGAGCACAGCGGCAGGAGCGTCGAGACCAAGTGGGAGATTGAGGTGACCCCGCCGGAGGGTGCGTCCAGAGCCGTCGCCGTCGCGGGAGGGGACGACGACCTGTGCATCATGTGGTCGAACGGCGTGTGGCGCGCGTACAGCGACAATAAGAAAAAGATGAAGGAGCTGGTCACCACCGGGGGTGCGAACGAGACCGGCGGCGGCGGCAAGAAGGCTGGAGGAAAGCGAGGCAAGGCGGCGGGTGCGGCTGACGCTAACGGTGTCCTACCCTCGGCTTCCATCGCGTCCCTCGGGGGTGGATTCTACGCCGTGGCGCAGGTGGGTCCGGGCTGTGGGGGCGGTGCGCGCATCGCGGTGTGCGACTCCAAGTACGGCGCTGTTCACTCGTGCACCGAGACGCACCCTGGATCCGGCGGCGGCGGGGAGGACGGCGTGAGGATCGCACCCTTGCCAGACGAGGATGGGGACTGCCGACTGGTGGTGTCCGTCGCTGGGGAGGTTGTTATCACCGAGGTTCCCGCCACCGGTCCACTCACCCTACTCTCTGTGCTGGGCAGGTTGAACCTGGCGGCAGGTCCCGACGGTCCCGCGGGTCCGGCCATCAAGGTTCTCGGCGTTGCAAACGTGCGGGAGATGGCCAAGCCCGATCAGTACTCCATTTACACGCCAAAGTTCCCCGAGCCGACGCCCCGACCAACAGACCCGCTCGCTGAGCCCCTCGAGCCGATCATCGACCGTGGGGACCCGAGTGGTGAGAACGGGTGGTGGTGTCCCGACCCAGCCGCCGAGAAAATGGCGAAGGACATGGTGGACAAGTTTGACGGCGACGCGTCGATCACGGCGGCGGCGGCGCAGAAGATGCTCAACCAGTACAAGACCGACGAGCACGTGGACATTCCCCCCGTCGTGCTCGCCGCGGGTATATACGGCTGCATGCGCCGTGAGCTGTGGGCGCCTCTGAGGGATATGGTGGATGAGGGATACCTGACCCACTCCAGCCAGGCGCTCGGGCTCGTCCCGGCGCTCATCGCCGCGGGCAGGTTCGCCGACCTGGACGCGTTCCTCCGCCTCGGGGACGACGTCGATGGCGCCGACATCAAGGCATGCCTCGAGGCGTTCCTCGAGGAGAAGGGCCCGTCGGCGCAGGCCATCAAGGAGGTGTCCGCACGTCAGGTTAAGGCTGCGGAGGAGGCTGTCCGAGCGGCTGAGCAGGCGGCTGCGGCCATGAAGGCGTCCAAGGAGAGGCACGCCATTTCAGCCGCGTCCACCGCCAAGGCTGCGCTTCACCGCGCACGTATCGCCACCGCTGCCGTCGAGTCCTTCGACGGCATGCACTGGGCGCCCACGCTCCACTCCCTCGTCGCCCGTCCCCTCACGCCCGAGTACGCCACCGAAGCGTTGCCCGACCTGCCCCCGGACGCCGCGGCCAAGCTCGTGGCGTACCTGTCCGTGTGGCTCGAGGCGTACTCCGGCGGTGACGGCGGTAGCGTAGATCTGGCGATGGAACCCGTGAAGGGCCTCCCCGCGGCGCGCGAGGTCATCACGTGGGCCGGTGCGGTCATCGATGCGCACTTCACAACCTTTGCAATGAACCGCGGCGACGAGGACGGCGACGAGGACGCGGCCATGGCGGCGCTCAGACGCGCGGCGGCGAAGCTTCAGGCGGGATGCGCCAGCGTCGGGCGCGTCAACGGGGCTCTCGCTCACGTCAGGGACGGTGCGCCTCTTCCCGAGAACCAGGGAGTGCAGTCCAGCACGTACTCGATCGAGCTTGTTGACTGGTAGATTGGCGGTTTATTAACTCGTGAAAACATCCCCAAATAGAAAACGAATGACACGTGTTCTGGTGTGCTCGACGCCCTTTCGCCTTTTCCCGGGACCAACCCGAGACTTTTTTGCTTTCCCTTTCCTTTCCATTCCGAGCCACACGGGACCAGCATCGACAGACTGATCACACTTCAACCGCAATGGCATCGCTGGTCACGGCCAGTATCGTCGCCCCGCTCTCGAGCAGGGTTTCCTTCCGGGGTTTCAGATCGCAGCAGAGGTCCGCTTCTTCCAAAAAAGAGCTCCTCTTTTCGGGGCGTCAAATTCGGCATCGGGGCATCCGACGCCAGTGTCGTGCGGTCGCCTCCCGACCCGAGGCCTCCCAATCCGATGCTACCCAGAAGAACCTCGACGATGTCATCCAGCAACTCGAGAGTAACGTAATAGAACTCGGGCCCGGTAAGTATCGTGCACACCCGAACCCGCGCCGACTCCAGCCGCCCTTGGAGAGATCTTGTCGGGAGAAACGCTTTCTGTTTTTTTCGCGCAAGTTCTCAAAGACCGTATTTTCAACCCCTGCCAAATTTACTCTGACGCTCCGACCCTCCGACCTCCATCCGCAGACTGCCCCGTGAAGTCCGTGAAGTCTCTCACGATGAAGACCGAGAATCATGAGACCTCGGACACCAACGTGCTCTTCTCCTCGCCCCTGCTGCGCACGCCCCTCAGCGGCAGCGTGGCCAACGCGGGTCGCCACTACGAGCTGCCCACGCCGCCCGTTTCGTGCCGTAACCTGATGGAGCAGGCGCTCTTCGGCGATATGTGCACCACGATGGCCCCCATGGACCACAGGAGGGCGGGATGGCCCGTGGCATCCTTGGTGGACTTCGCGACGGACTCCGAGGGAACTCCAATCTTCTCCCTGAGCCCCATGGCCATGCACACCAGGAACATCAAGGTTGACCCGCGGTGCTCGCTGGTGGTGGAGATGCCGGGCTGGCGCGGGCTAGCTTCGGCGAGGCTCACGCTGTTCGGCACGGTGCGCAAGGTTCCCGACGACAAGCAGGACCTGGCCAGGAGGCTGTTCAAGTCCAAGCACTCCGAGGAGAACATGTCCTACGGCACCAGCGAGTTTCCGCTGTACGCGTTGACGGACATCAAGGATGTGTACTACGTGGGAGGGTACGGCCAGGTGAAGTGGGTGGACCCGATCGACTACCTGAGCAGTGCACCGGACAAGGTGTGCGACCGCGCGGTGCAAGACCCGCTGGAGCTCCTGAACAACGTCAACGCGGAATACAGGTTGAGGATCCCGTCGCTCTACCCCGACTGCTCCCGGGCCAAGATCATCGCGGTCGACCGCTGCGGTATGGACGTGCGACTTAAGACCGGGGAGGGGCACTACGTGGTGCAGCGAATCAGGTTCCACGGACCCGCGGAGAGCTACGGTGAGGTCAGGGACGAGGTTGAGGCCATCCTCTCGGACGGTTTCAAGAAACTTCGCAAGTCCAGGTGAGCGGCGACGCGGATACATTGATACTTGTACCAGTACCCCATAGACTACACCGTGGTTGCGGGACCCATTCGATGATGTCATTGAGAGCGATGACGTGACTAGCGATGTGTCTTATGTAAAAGAGAAAGGAATCACAAGCAACCGCCCACCTTGTAAAAGTTTTATACTCCCAGACCTCGGCAGCAAAGAAATATTTTGCTGTGCCACTTCGCCCCGCGCGTGAGTGCACCAGGAACGATGGCTCCGCAGGAAGACCCCGACCTCCTGCGCATCCTCATCGCGACGGATAACCACCTCGGGGTGCACGAGAAGGATCACGTTCGCAAGGATGACGCGTTCATCACCTTCCGCGAAATATTCGAGATCGCGAAGCAGCAGAACGTGGACGGCGTGTTCCTCGGCGGTGATCTCTTCGACGTCAACAAACCCTCCAGGGAGACGATGGTGCGCACGATGGAGATCATGCAGGAGTACTGCATGAACGATAAGTCGGTATCACTGGAGGTGCTCAGCGACCAGACGGTCAACTTCCCCAGGTGAGCGTCGCGGCCCGTTCCCTCCCTTCTTTGGGGGTGCCAACATTTGATTCCAAGATCCCCGCCCTTTCCCGCTCACCCTCCCTCCCTCCCCATCCTCCACAGGCGCGGCGTGGTAAACTACGAGGACCCGAATTACAACATCGGACTCCCCGTCTTTATGATTCACGGTACGCTCGCACGTTCCGTCCCTGTACACGACGCAACCC
>Ga0257106_1000156_pt1 | contig 42592 bp, 26 predicted proteins | sample LP_taG_3_FD_190177 | JGI IMG/M metagenome (GOLD analysis project Ga0257106, IMG submission 190177) | Marine microbial communities from Northeast Subartic Pacific Ocean, Canada - LP_J_2011_P26_10m | ecosystem: Environmental > Aquatic > Marine > Oceanic | place: Canada: Northeast Subartic Pacific...
GCAAATGATCGAACCTTCCGGCATGGCGGACACCGGCATGATGTTACCGACAACCAACTGCGCCTTTTTACCGGCGTAGATGAATTGACCGGTGTACGTGCCTTCCGCCGCGACAAACAATTCCTTGTGGTGCGCGTAGCGTCTCGTGTTGCGAAAAGTAACCTTTGCCAACGGCGCGCCGCGTCCCGGGTCGTGGATGATGTCCGTCACGACGCCTTTAATGTACCCGTGTCTTTCGGCAAAGTCCGCGGTTCGGTGCTTCGCCGCGCCTTTACGCGTGTGCGTGTGGGAACGGAAAACCGATCCTTTACCCTTACTGTGATGATTTTTGAAGAAAGAGAGGGAGCAAAGGGTGAGCAAAGAAGAACAAACGAGAGAGAGATGGAAAGAAGGACTTTAAAAACGACCGCCCCTGGGGCACACAACTGCGCGACATTCGATTTTTGAGATGATTTCCAACCCAACCGAAATACGACGCGAACGCGGAACGCGACAAAAGATCCACCCGTTGCGTTCATACGTCTCGTTCGCACGCGTTCACGTCCTCTTTTATCCCTCTCGCTCGCGCGAACACCTCCATCCAGGTATAATTTCGACCGCGCACATGTTCTCCTCTAGCCCTCGTTTTTAGAACGGAGGCGAAAGTGTGCGTAAAAAATCTCAAAATTGAACCCCAGCAGCGCGCGCAGTTCAACGCGAACGTCCAAACGTCCAAACGTTCCGCGAAACGGACGAAACAAACGATATGTCGTAGTAACAAACAATCAGAGAGAGAGAGAGAGAGAGAGAGAGAGAGAGAGAAAGACGCAAACTTACCGGCAACCTCTGATAACGCGACCCATTTTTGTTTTTAATGCGTTTAGCAATGAGGAGAGACCAAACGAAGAGAAGAGAAGAGACCCTTTTCTCGACCAAAAAATTAGATGCACTTTTTTTTTTCAATCGAGAATCGATTTTTGAACAAAAATTTTTCTCTTCTTTTTGCGAAAAAGTCTCGAATTTTTTCCGTTGGTTGTTTTTTTAAACGCGTCAAAGACAGGTAGGTAGCGCTTTGTTTATTACGATACGAAAGAAGACAAAGAATAAGAAGCGAGATACGAATAATACTCTGCCGCGATGAGGAATAACACCGAGTGCGACGACGAAAACGAAAACGAGGAGGAAAAGGAGGAGGAAATCAAAGTCGAAGACAAAGAAGAAGAAGAAGCTACCGTATTGTTTTCTCCCGATGATGTTGATTTTCAACCCGTGCCTTCCGCGGTGAACACTCCCATGAATGCGTTTCAGAGAAGAGATCAAAGATACGAAGAAGAAGAAGAAGAAGAAAACGAGGACCGAGAATCGACGTCGCCAATGGTTTTTGGACGCGGTCGTACTCATGAGAGCGACGCGTCAAATGGACAGGATTTTTTAGCGCAGACGAAGAAGAATCAAAAGGACGATTCGGCGAAAGCGTCGCCGGATGGTGCTCGAAGCGAAGAAGGAGAGGAAGACGTCGAAACCGCCAAAAGTGGTGGTGGTGAGATGGAAGATGAAAACGTGGAGATGAAATCCCCGCTGGCGTTTTTGTTTCAGAAAAACAAAAGGAGAAAAGAGAACAACAAGAACAACGGCACGCCGAAAGAGTACGACCGAGACTCGTATCGCCACGGCGCCATGTGGGCGTCGATTGGTTCGCCCGCGTTTCCTCACAAGAATCAAAGCCGAGTGATGAATGCTAATAATTTCAACAGTGATAACAATAACGAGAATAGCGACATTACCACCGGTATGGACGATACCAACAATACCATGAACGACGCTGAGAATAAAATGAATAACAATAATAATAAACAAGTTGAGTTTGAAGACGCCACGGAATCGTTTGGAGGTTCAGCCGGAAAAGCCACAGATTTCGGCGTGGACGAGAAAATAAACAATCGCAATCGTGCAAAGATGCGCATGTCTTTGCCAGCTAACCTCGCGCAGTCTGTCGCGAGTCCGCTACCAATTTCGAAGCGCGTTTTAGACCGCATCGAGTGCCTCGGCCCAGAATTAGCGCGCGTGCAAAAGATCATGCTTTTGACGGGCATCTTCCTCGACTTTTGGGGGAAGTTTTCGTTGGTCAGAGAGTTGAGACGTTTTTCCGTGACTGCCTCGTGGTTATGGTTCTCCCTCGTGTTGATTTTCTTCCTCATCTCGGGATGTTTGACGACGTCCTACTGGCTCTTGCACTACCCGATGCCGGAGAAACCGGCAAAAGAGGACAAAGAAGCGAATGCGGTGGTGTTTGGGTACACGAAATACGACTTTAAAGTGTTTGTTCGACGTTTTGGTGCCATTTGCGCAGCCTGTCAGCTTGGGACTGCGTTTGCCGCGTGGAGAGCGTTGAGAAGCCACGACGTGCGTCAGCGCAAAGCGGAGATGGATTTGCGCGGCATGCAACTCGTTGATTGCATTTTTCTCTCTTTACCCGTGGCTACGTTGCAATGCTACATTGGCATGATGTGTTCATCACCATATGCCACGTGTCCAGACAGAAATGGTTTCGATTACGTTTTATTCTCCGCCGTAGCTGGTGGTTTGCTCAGCGGGACGCTATGTTTCGTTTCCTTGGATTTGCACGAAAAGCCGCCGGCGTATTCTTGGCGCGAATATTGGGGCGTGCACAAAGCGCACTTATCAGAGATGCTCGCCAAGTTCAACTTTAGATTCTTCGAGCTCACGGCGCGCGTGGTGACGATTGGTCTGTTCGCATCCGTGTGTGGTGCCTGGGTGTTTTTGGTTTTCTTCGTGCACATCTTGTGCATCATCGGTTTGATGCGCATCAAACTCTCGGGCGTTCCGGACAGAAAGAAAATCTGGAGCAAGTTTATAGAGTTGAAAAGCGTCGAGTTACCGTTTCAATCAGCAAAACGAATCGCCGAAAATGGTGGCAAAAAGAAGACGATCCGAATTCCAGTTTTAGACGACGTGAAGTTGCTCGTGTGTTGCTTGATTTGGCCACCGAGTTGTTTCGTTTCAAACTCAACCGATAAGAAAGGCCGATTCTGGTGGCGTTCGACGACTTGTCCGAGGAAGACATTCTGGGGATTAACTCGCGAAGACGCATTGATTCCGTTCGTTTTAATCGTGATGCTCTTCGCGCTCGAAAATGGTACCATGCTCGTTGTCGTTACGCACGTCGCGGTGGACCATTGGTACAGATACTTGGGCATGGCGACGTTTATTAACTTCATCTGGCTCTCTTCGGCAGTCATTTGGATATCGTCGGCGGCGTTGTGGAACCCGTTCACACCAAAAGGCCCACCGTTGGCTTATCCAAGCGCGAACGTCGCGGCGCCGGAAAACTATCGACTTTCCTCGATATCTTCTTTCAAGGATAAAAAATCTTCGATGGGCGGTAGACGTTCGGGAGTGAAGCCTTTTGCTCGACGCTCGAGAGCGTGGGTCTCGCCGACCGCATCGCCAGTAATTGAAGTCGATGAGACTGGGAACAGTAACAATAACAACGCGTATGGCGAGAATATTGACGAAAAGTTCAACGCTGCTGCCGCGGAAGCGACCACGACGTCTCCGATTCACGAATACGACAACAACACTCATCGCATCGACACTTTTCGCGACCACGGTGTCGTAGAAACGATGAATGAACGCGCCGGCGATGAAGAAATGGCTATTGTTCGTTCGCCAGACGTCATCGTGGACATCAATAACACTGCGTACAAAGTTGAAGACTCGGCTGGGGAAGAAGAGGATGAAGATATGGAAAGCTTCCAGACGAACGAACCGTCGGCGTTCGCGAACATGATTGATCGAACGGGCGAACACGAAATGCTCCGGCGTTCGCTTCAATGGCAGCGTGAGTCTGAGGAAATGAAGAAATCAGTCACGGACGTCAAGATGAGAGCTGAAACGGATTTAGCCGCGGCGCGAGCGGCGATAAATTTCTTAAATAGAGAAAGTGTCGAGTCTGCGCAAGGCGAATCGGACAAAAATTACGCCGAGGAGGAGCAGGAAGAAGATGATGATGACGACGAGGAAGAAGAAGAGTTTAACCGAACCATGAGTAGCGACGCGTACATCGAATCGATGCAAAAAGGTAGGATGACGAACGAAGTGACCGGCGATGCGTACGTGGATGCAATGCGCTCTCCGGGAGGATCCATTGCGAGCGACGGAAACTCGCCGCTTGGAAAAATGAATAGCATGAATAGTCCGAGAGAACAAGAGCAAGAACGCGGGGAAGAAGAACAAGAAGTTGCCGACCCGTGGGGTTTCGACGAAAAGAAGTTGAAGATTGAAAACTCCTTCGATATTGACGACGACGATATTGTGAACAACGAATCGCCGACGACGTTTCCGAGCCGAAGGAACTCTGGTACGTTACAGACACCCATGTTCTCTCCAGTTGCCCAACAACCGAAATACGCGGACGAAGACGAAGATGAGGAGACGAAGCAACCAAAGTTCTCGCCGAGATTGACGAGAGCGCAATCGAGAGCGCAACGTTCCGCGAAATACTTTAAATAATTACATTTTTTAATAACTAAGAATTAATGCTGTATGCTTGCAATCATGATCTAAAACTCGTCTTCGCGCGCGGTGTCGCCATACTTTCGAACGCCATTTCGGATGCGAGCAGTTCGTAGGACGCGACTATTAGCTTTATCGCTCAATAAAGACGGGATTTTTTCGTGCATTCGCAACTCGTGCGACGCGTCGTCAAGCTTTTCAGCGAGCTGACCAACCTTGACGAGAACGTTCGCGGCGCCTACTGCGACAACGGAGATTGCACCGAAAAACATTGCCGATACTCGACGAGCAACCGCTGGTTTCTTGTAATTGAGATATGCGAACCCACCAAAGAGAATGGCAAACTGTGCCATATCTCGAGCCGGGTCCGGAGCGTCCACGTCCTGTGGGAACGCGTTCAAGTATTCGTCGTGCGCATGTCGTTCCTCTTCTTTCGCGAGCATGGAAATGAGAACGTCGCTCTCTGACTGTTTACTCGTGTCGTTCAAACGAGTAAATATCCTCTTGATTCCAGGAACGTGTCCACTCCCAACTACGCCAACAATCTTATGAACTCCCGGTCCTGCCTGTTTTGCCGCTCTGTGTAAAGAATGTGCGAGTATGACGTCTCTTTCGTCTAAAATCGTTCTTCGAACATCTTTTTCTGTTTCGCTATTCGACGCGTCCAAGAAAACGCTACTGCTAAACGCCCCTTCGCCTTTGAACCCTTCCTTCCTAGTTGACTCTATAATTTTCCGAGCGCACTGGCGGACTACTTCTAAATCTCTTGCACTAATCTTCGTAGTTCTCGATGATGACGACGACGAAGTTTCTCCTCCATTTCTATCGTTCAAATCAATTTCCTCCTCCTCCACTTCTCCCTCCTCGTCGTTTGCTTCGCCCGGCGGCAACGCCACGTTCATTCCTGCGCTCAAAATCCTCTTCAAACATTTCAGCACTTTCGCGGGATCCTCGCACCCGTATTTTTCCGCGACTTCGCGCACTCTTTCCTCTGGATTTCTCAGCGTCTTTTCTTTCTTCATGTTCTCTCTTCTCCTTCTCTCTTCCCTTTTCTTCTCTTTACTCCCGTACCGAACTCGTTGCATCACGCGCGAAGCGGTAACCTCTGCGCTCCTATCACCGAGAACGACCAACGCGCCAATATCGCCCGCAACTTCGATTGCTTTCGTGAATTCATTCCCTGCCGGTGAACCGACGATTAATCCGCCCAGTTGGTACACGAAACCCGGAACGTCTTTCAGATTTGACATCACGAACTTGAGGGCCGAAGGAATATCTCGAATCTTCTCAACCGTTTTCTTCAACACCTCGCGTTCGCCGAGCGATCGATTGAGCAGTAACTTCTCCAAGCGGTTTTTGTCGAGCTCGATGAAGATAATCTCTGGCCGTTCTTTCCGTATGATTCGTTCCGTGGTTTCCGCGGAGTCTTTAGAGACGTGCGCAGTGCCGACGAGAATGACTTCTTTTCCATTCGAAGAAACCAAACGCAAGACGCAACGTTCGAGGTCAATCTCAGCGGGCGTACGAGTGTCGAAATCGAGTTTGAGTATCGGCAAGCCTCCGTGGGTGGTTTCAAAGGTGATCTCGGGAGGGGAATTGGCGGAGGCGGACGTCATGCTGATGATGCGAGCGCTTCGTCGGCAAGGGGAGGGGGTCTCTTATTGTGTCGAGTCTAACTAACTGTTTATTGTTTTCATATTGCTTTAAATAATATTTGCACTAATAATATACAGAAGAGAACGCGAACAATCACCCCTCTCTTCTGATACTACCTACAAACTACGCGAGGACATACTACTATACAACATGATGATTAAACAGCATCATCATTACTATGAACGTTTTAAGGCGGTGTCAACGCCGCCGCGGGCTGACTAAAATTTAACTTTTGAGGCGTCGCGGCTGCGGAAGGCGATTTGGTATTCGGGTTCTTCGACGCCGACGCCGAAGCGGGCGCTTGCGTCGTCGTCGTATTTTTCTTTACCGTGGAAGTCGAACCCGTGCCTTGGAAACGAGACATGAAGCCGTTCAAGTTTTTCTTGGCATCGTTCACGGCGCGCAAGATTGGCGGCGTTTCCATCGAGTACGCTCCGACTTTCTTTTTCATATCTTTCAACATGTTCGCCAAGACGTCGCGTTCGTATCGAACGTCGGCGAGAGTCGACTTCAACGCGTTCTTTTCGGCTATTTGGCGCTCCAAGTTTGGAGCAGAAATTTGCGTGTTCTTCAAAGCTTCCTCTGCGTGGTCGAGTTTGAGTTGAAGTGCTTTCATTTCTTCTTTCGTTTCCTCGCGCGCCTTCTCGGCGTCCACGGCGCCATTTAAGGCAGCTTTTGAAGTTTCGTTTGCAACTTGAACGGCTTCTTTGGCAACATTCAACTCGTTTCGAATGGACTGCATCTCAGCAAGCGCGTCTTCCATATTCTTTTCGAGCGCTTTCACTTCCTCGTCTCGCGTGGCTAATAAAAGTTCAAACTTTTCCGTCGTCTCAGTTTTCTCCACGTTCGATAAGTCCAGTTGCGCTTTCAAATTTGAAATATCTTTATCTAGTTCAGCTACGTGGTTTTCACTTTTCATTATAGTATCGTCGGCGCTTTTCTTTGCGCTCGCGCGTTCGTTTTCGAGTTGCTTTCGCGCATCTTCCAGTGCTTTCTTATTAGATTCGATTTCGCTGGATAGTTTCGATTGAACCGCAGAGAGCTCCAAAGTAAGAGCATCCATATTTTTCTTGTGTTCGGACTCGCTAGCAGATTTATCCTGCGTCGATGTTGAGGCGGTCGATTGAAGCGTCTGGTTTTCTTCTCGTAACTTGCTTTCCGAGACCCGAATCGTTTCGATTTCAGCTTTTAATTTCTCGTTTTCAGTCTTCACGCTTTCAATCTCTTTTTTGAGCGCTTCTTCTTCGCTCTTTTCTTCTTCGCTCGAGGTTGGTGTTACAACTACAGATGCAGCAACAGATGCATCGGCGAGTACTTTTTCTGTTTTCGCCTTCTCCTCTGCAAAGCTCTTCTCTGCCGCAACCACCTTCCCTCGCTCCGCTTCTAACTTCTTCTGCAAATCTGCAATCTCCTCCTCAAACTTTCCTACGTCTACTTTTACGTCACTCTCCGCTTTCATCTCTTTCTCTTTCGCACGTTCTCTTTCCAGTTGATTCACTTTCGCGACTAAATTCGCCACTTCCGTCTCCCTCGCCTTCTCTCGCGCCTCGCCTTCCTCCTCCCTCGTCTTCCGCTCCGTTTCCTTCGCAGCGAGCGCATCCTGTTGCTCCTGCCAAATCTTCGCGCTCTTCACCCTCAAATCCTCCTTCTCGCGTTGAATTCGTTCTACATCTTCTTGCAAATGCAAAACAACTTTCGCGGTCTCGTCGTGTCGCATCTGCGCGTCCACCAGCTGCTCTCGCAACCTACGCATGGTTTCCTCGTCTTCTTTCGTGGAATACTGTTGTTGCGTGGTATTCACACCAATCGTCCTCGCTCTTCGCTCTTCCTCCATCGCGGCGAACGCGATCGGGCTCGTCCCTTCAAAACTATTCTTGCCGGGAATCCCGGGACTTTGTCGTCCGTACGACGAGCTCACCCCCCCGTTGTTAATGTTGGTGTTATTGTTAGTAGTAGTAGTATTCGAACGGTTCACAGTCGACATTGTTCCAATTTGTGGAATCTTCATCGTCGACGTCGTCTTCTTCACCGTTTTCGCGAACGCGGAGGATAACGCCGACATTTTCGCCTTCCCTTTGTCCAACATTTTTACGGACGGTCCTCCTCCCGAGGAGAGCGAAGATCTCTGATCATCCATCGTGATGTCGTCTCCAAAGCAGTGAGTACTAAAGAGAACGAATAGAAAAAAGTCTAGAGATTTTCAAAAAAAAATTTGAATTTTTTTCTCCAAATCTCGTCACAAAATATCTCTGTCTGATATATACACATAAGAGAGGAGAACTTCGTTGTCTTCGCGCTGTTGTTGCGAAAGTTCTTTTCTCTCTGACTCTCTCTCTCTCTCTCTCTCTCTCTCTCTTTCCGTCGTTGTTCTTTGGATTGTTGCGCGCGAAAACGCATCAAAATCTCGCGTTTTTTTTACACGAGAAAAGAAAAAAGAATGGGCGGATTTGTGATTCCGAAGCGCGAGATTGCGAAGATGGAAACCGACGACGCGGAAGAGAAGACGACGATTCAGACGACGCAGAAGAACGGAGAAGAAGACCAAGGAAAACAAGAAGAAGAAGACAAAGGAAATGCGAAAACGAAAGCTTTGACGAGCAGCAGTCCTTCTTCTTCTCCGGAGAAGAAGAAAAGGAAGAAAGATGTGTCTGTGAAAACGCCTCCTCCTCCTCCTGTCGAAGAGACGAAAGAGGAAGAAGAAGAAGAAGAAACACAAGAGGAAAAAGAAGACGAGATGGACGAAGATTTCCACGTTCGCGATGTTGACGCGACGACGCCCTCTCGCATGCACAGACCGAGAAATTCCGCGCAGAAGAGAAAACTGGAAGTTTTTGGCGACGGCGCTTTGAACGGCGCGGCGGTTGACGAGGATGATATCGAAGTTCCGGACGATAAGGAAGCGACGATGAGAGACGTTCGCGCGGCGGAGGAAGGGGGGAGGGTTTGTTCCGCGGAGACTTTTGATCGGAACGATCCGATTGAGCAGTTAGCCGAGCTCGAGAGGTTTATCAAAACGAGTGGGGGTGAAACGCCGGAATGTTTAGAGGGATGGAGCATATACATGACGTTTCGAAAACACGGCGCGAGTAAAGGACAGCCGGATTTGAAAATTTACCCGAAGGACGGATTCGTCGCAAAAGATAACACGAAAGATAAAGCGTTTTATAGAAGTCGATTAGAGGTGTGCCGAGCGCTGGGGTTGCAGCCGGCAAAACCGGAAAAAGTGCCGAAGAAACCGAAAGTGCCGAGAGTGCCAGCGGAAAAGCCTTTAACAAAGACGCAGATGATGGCCAAGCCGACGAAATTGATGAGTCGAAAGAAAGCGATGGAAAGCATTGTCAACGGCGTGGCGGAGAGGGAAGAGTGCGAGATAGATAAGGTGGAACACAAAACGAACGAGGTAGGATTGCGCATCGTGACGCTCGGTACGCGTGGCGAAAATGGTAGCGAGAAATCGACCAAGTTTTTAAAAGACGCGGACGGGATGATTTGGGCCGACGGGTACGCCGCGATTTGGACGTATACGAAAGAAAACGGTGATACGCAGTCGTTTAGGTGTTTGGTGAATCGCGACGAAAGCGCGTCGGATGAGTTGATCGAGTCTGTAGTCGAAGAGCCGATGGAAGGGGGATATGAAGAGAAGAAGGTAGAGGCAGCTGCTGTTGCCGCGACTGAAACTGTCGTAGTTGTACCGTCGTCGGCGGAAACGCCTTCGGAGGAGAGAACCGAAGAGAAGAAGGAACAGCCGACGCCGGCTGTCCCGACCGTCACGAGAAAGCTCGTCGCGCACGTCGGCAAAGCCAGATTTGTCATATCCGAGGGTCAAAATATTCTCGCGGAATCGAATTCTCCCACAAAGGCTTGGACGCAATTCGCGAAATCTATCGACCCAGAAATCGCGGCGCACCTCGTCGACCCTTTCGCTACGAAAGATTTCAAAGTCCGCGTCGCGTTTCAAGCCAAATTCGCGAAAGACATTTACGACACGTTATCGAGCGAAACGTTACCGTTTTTACAAGAACGATACGGTATCGACGAGTACAAAGCTATTTTGAACCGCGAGTATCTCAAACAGACTCGACAGCTCGTCTTTGATCTCGAAACGTCTGAGTATCGAAGGAAAATCACGAAAGAACGCGTCACGAGCGCGGAGAAATACGACGCCCGATTCAAAGAAGATCAACGCGATGCCGAGGAACGCGCGTGTGATATCGCGTGTGCAAAATTGGCGGCAAACGTGGTCTCAAACGTAGTAGAAACTGGGAAACGCGCAAGACTTGCGAAAGATATCGCCGACGACGAGAAAAAGTACGAGTGGGACGCGGAACGTCTCGCGCCTAAAGACGCCGTGCGCATCGAGCGCGAAAGTAACAAAGAACGAATAGGATTATCGACGGCAATTCGTAAAATTGCGAGATCCAAGAAATTTGAACAAGAGCGTGATCGTAAGGCGGAGCAAAAAGAGCACGATCGCAAACAGCGCATGTTGGAGAAAGTCAAAGAAGAAGAAGAAAAGAGAAAGAAGAAACAAGAAGAGGAAGAGGAGAAGATCAAACTGAAGGAGAAATCGCAATGGCTCGGCGGATGCTTTCCGAAGCAAGAAGACGAAGAAGATGGAAAATCGATCGCTCCTGTTGAAGCGAGAGTACAGTCGAAAGTGGACTCGTTCCTCGGCGAAGATGAAAAGCACGCGGTTGGCTTTTTGTTGGAACTCTTTACGTTTGCCAGACGGTTTCGAAAAGTGCTCTTCCCGGGCAAAGGTTCCGCGGACAAGTTTATGCCAAAATCGTTCAAGGTGTTCGTGGACGCCTTAAAAGCAAAAGTTCCGAACGAAGGTACGACGCGTTTGATTATAGGCATGCTGAACCCGATTATTCGCGACGTCAGAGATTCTACCGACGACAACGGAGCGTACGCGTTGACAAAAATCGCTGGCCCGATTAACGAAGTCCTCAAGGAAGGTGGCTCTACTGGCAAGAAAACCATTGAAGAAATCAAGGAAATGCTGGCAGAAGCTGACAGTCCACTCAAGCAACAACTCGCCTTATTTGACGAACTTTTGAGCCGATCGTTTGAAGCCCTCGCGGCGCAACATTCCGCTGCACCTTCGTACGAACGTCAAGCGTTTGGGTGCATCGCGCCAGAGGCCGCGGACGCTTTTGTCAACGCGTTTTGCCGATGTCGAGCGGATCCGGAATCGTTTAGAAATCTCACTCTTGACGTTCAAAACAAGGCGGGAATTACGAATACGTACCACGGTTTACGTGCGGCTCCTCATCAGTACGCGTGTCGAGCCCCTCCAGCGCTCGTGGTTCAATCTGAAGTCGAGGCCGAAAGAGGCATCGAAGTCGAAACCTTCGTAGCTTTGACCGCAAAGAACGATACGGAACCCGAACGAACGAAACAAAGAATCGTCGCGAGTGAAATGTGTGATATGGATAAGAGTAGTGAGCGTGTATTTTTGATTCGAGACGCGTTACGTATCGTCTCGTGGGATCCAATCGTCAAGCCAGGATGCAAACGCGGCGACATTGCTTCTGCAAAAGGCGAGATTTTTTTGAAAGACATCGCCTCCTTTGATGCCAAGTTAGAAAGTGGTATTTTTGCCATCTCTGCTGCGATTAATACGCGAGCGACGTCGACCGGTAACCCGTCCAAAGACGAACCGAACGAAGACAAAGAGTGGTTGCGCTTAGTCAAGATTGAAGGTAAGAAAGTCGCCGAGGCGACGGGGAAGACGTTATCGCTTGAATTCGGAAAAGGCAAGAAATTAGTTGCCTCTGCCATTGATGGTGCGATTGCGAAAGCGACGAAAGTCGGGCGCGACAAATTTGTTGCGGACATTGCAATCGAAGAAGAAGGAGAAGAAGAAGGGGAACGCATGGACGTCGGCGGAGAAGAAGACGAGAAATTAAACAAGCGCGAGCTCACTCGCGCGGTCTGGGAGGAAGGCTGCCAATCATGCGGTATGGACATGCATGAAGGAGGTAAAGGTGAAGTTCTCTTGTGCGACGGATGTCCGCGCGAATTTCATAAAAGCTGTCTCAATCCGCCCGTGGATGAGAACGAAAAGCTTCCGGACACGTGGTTTTGCCCGATTTGCGTGGCGAAGAAGAACGCAATCGAGACCTCGAAAACGAGTTGCGAAATGATAACGCCAACTTCGTTCACGCGAGTCGCGGAAGGCTCGCAACTCGGTGAAGCGACAAGAAAAGGTACGATGTTTACGAATGAAATGTTAAAGTCGAAATCGTTATCGAAAGAGGCGAGGATTCTCTTGTCGCAAAAACTCAAGCGATTCGCCGAACGCTTCGATGCGGAAGGTTGGACTTCGTTAGCTCTCGAAGACAAAATCGACGTGTTGAAGATCTTAGCGGATTTGCTTTTGGACACCACCGACGCACGAGATGAGATAGATAACAAGGCATCGGAAGAGCTGAAGAAAAAGAACCAGATGCTGGACGAACATCGCAGAAGCTGGGCGGCGTATCGCAAAGGCGAAAACGTCGGCGGCGGTAACTTTGCGCGAGTCAAAACGTTTTCCACCGACGAAGAAGAAAACAAAAAGATCACCGAGTATTTTGATAAGACCGGCGAGTACCCAGACTCTCGTCTAGCATGGCAAAAGCGGTTTAATCAGTTGGAAAAGTCGAAAAGAGACAATGGTGTGACTCGATTAGAACCCATCGGCGGCGACCGAAACAACGCGGCGTTTTGGGTACTCGAAGACGAGGAGCTTGGGAAGAAAGAAGACTCGAGCGCAATCATCATCGCACAAGCCGCGGGCGCCGGTGGTGGTTGGGGATGTAACGAGGACTACAACGACGACGAGGAAGCAGACGACGAGGAAGAAGATGGAGACGCCAAGCGAAGCTTGACACCGACGACGGCGAAGATGCGAGGCTGGGACGCGCTCAGAGTTGCTGAAAAGGAATGGATGGTACTCGACGCAGATTCTGTGAGAGAAACCGTCATTCCAGGGTTGAACAAGCGCGGGTATCGCGAAGGGAAGTTGTGGCAGCAATTAGAAAAACGTTTTGGTGCCAAGAAGGAAGGCGCGGAGGATGAACGAAAGGATGAAAAAGAGGAAGAAGAAGAGAAGGAAATCACGGCTTGGGACGTTACGGAAGAACACGAGTTAATTGCCTCGAAGGTGGATAAGAAATCGTTGCTGAAGTGCACGAAAGAGTCAGCAAAGTCTTTATTCCTCGACATTCTCAATGATCTCCCCGAGATGGCCTACGACGCGTACGATGATCCGAGTCGTAACAACATCGTCGATACACGAACGAACGCTATACGCGCTCTGGCCACGCAGCCGGGATCATCAGAAAACGATGCGATTCCACTAGCGACAGCTACGCTCGCGTTAGAATTAGCTATATCTCCTTCCTGGTTGCACGAATCGTGGGGCCGCTTCGCGCGTTTCTCCCCTGTCCTCCGCGACGCGTCTTTCCCGTCCATTTGGTTCCGGCTTAAAAATTTGAAGAAAGCTATCAAATGGAACATGGCCAAGCGCGGCGGTCGCGCCGGCGGCCGATTTCGTCCGGAAGATTTTACCGCGGTTCCTGATCAACGCGGTGCGAGAACGAAGACCAAGCCCAATTATAAAGTCGACAGTTCTAGCGACGACGACGACGCGTTCCACATAAAAGAAGGATCGAAGAGAGTCGTTGGCGGAGAAGTTATTCCGGCGAAAAAACGAAGGGTCTTCATTGAAGACACGGGGTAATAAAATATACGCCGAGAAAGAGAGAGAAAGAAGAGAGAGAAAAATACAAAAACGCACGTACGTAGTAGCCATTAATAATAATTGTATATCAATTTCGGTCAATTTTAAAACAAAGCAGAGCCTTTAAACAATTCGACCAAGAACAGCGCAGTGCATCCGACCATCGCCGCTCTTCCGTTCAACTCCTCAACCTCCGCGGTGAACACCGGTTGCACAAACTCTGGAATCGGCGACCCTTTAAACACAAAATTCCACGTTCTCGAATCTTTCATCGTCTTTGGGTTACTCGTGTACCCTTCGTTACTGGACAACGCCGGCGCAAACGACGCCAACGTCCACACGAGCGCCGTGTGCAACACCTCGCCAAAGTTCTCGCCAAACTGTTGCGCGATGCCGTGCCCGGTGGTAATCTCTCCATACAAAGCCACGACAAACCCAAGCATGGCAACTCGCCCATTCATAACTTCCGGTGCCCATCCAGATGGTTTCGTCGGATCCGTGCTCAGCGCCATAATATCCTGCGGTGACTGCATGTCCGCCGGTACCGAAAACACCGGCGTCAGCACCTCGTCGACGACGTGTACTGTCACGCCGCCGCACGAAACGTCCGCTCTCGACACGTTCGCCTCTCGCACTTCTCGCGTCGTCAAAACTTTCCCAGCACTCAGCGTCTCTAATTCGTCTCTCGACATCACTTCCGAAGTCGACATCGTCGAGGACGGGATCACGTGGTAGCTTAAAATATCCGCCAAATTTTCTCTCGTCAACATCTGCTCTCGGCTCAAGCCTTTCTTTTCACAAAACTTCTCGAACGCTGCGTTCGTCGGCACGAAAATCGTCCCGGAGTGCATCGTACTCACCGCGTTTAACATGTCTGCTCTCGAAACCGCTTCCACGAGTGATGAAAATTCCGAATTTGAAGTCAACGTTTGGACTAAAGCGTCGTTCTTCTTTTCATTAGTAGTCGTGGTGCTTTCCGATGATGATGTCGACGACGTCTCGTCGCTCGCCGTCGCCGCGATTGAAGCAGCTTTACAGCGGTACGAAGACAATTTACGAGATGAAGAAGAACTAGTAAAACATTTAAACAACCCTCGTTCGGTACTTGACGAAGAATACGCGATGTGGCGTAAAAAAGAGGACATATCGTGTGCACAATGTGCGATGATTAATGACGAGACTTCTATCCACTTTTCTCTCTACAAGGAGGAACTCCGCGAGCGTAAATACAATAAGAACACAACTAAACTCACTCTCTCGAGCGGTGTTCTCAACAGCACCCGCTCGATTTCGTCCCACTTTTATTCACGACGATGGTATCCGGCAAATACACTTCCTCCTCGACTTCATTTTTCAAAGCGTTCCTCGCGGCGCACTCGAACGCGTCTTGGACGTTGCTATCCTCCTTGGCGCTCGTCTCGAAATGAGGGCACTGGTTTCCGCTCGCCGCGCAAAAGGACAAGGCTTTTTTTTCCGACACCACCCTAGATTGGCCTCCGTCTTGATCCGTTTTGTTCCCGAGGACGATGAATGGGAAATTCTCGGCGTCCGCCGGGCTCGCCTGCGCGAGAAACTCCTCTCTCCAATTCTCCAAGTTTTGAAAGCTCCTCTCGTTGTTCACGTCGTAGACCAAGACGCAACAATCCGCGCCGCGGTAGAACGCCACCCCTAAAGATTGAAATCGCTCTTGTCCAGCCGTGTCCCATATTTGCATGGTGACTAAATTCTCGTCGTCTATTTTCACTTCTTTCGTGAGGAAGTCTGCGCCGATTGTGGCTTTGTATTGCTTCGAAAACTTGCGGTTCACGTATTGGTTCATCAGGGAGGTTTTACCCACCCCGGAGTCGCCTAATATTATGAGCTTCAGAAGCGTTCTCTGTTTATTAATATCATCACATAAAGGAGAGGAAAAGGTATTTAGTTACAGAAAAAGGTGTTCATCACGGCGCGTGGAAAGAGAGAGAGGGAGAGATGTGACCCTCGAGAGGTCATCCGCGTTTGCTTTTAGAACACACCATCAAAAAGTTCCCCGCGGGGAAACAACAACAGAGAGAGAGAATTGAGATTTTCCATTCTCTCTCTCTTCTCAAAAAAGAAATAGAAGGAAAAAAAATAGAAGACGCGAGAGTGCGTCTGTCGTCTCGCTCATAAGAAAGCTTGTTACCTTTCGGGCGCTCATCTCGTCCGGCGGTGGTAAAGGTGGTGGTCGTTTCGTAAGTGACTGCTTGAGTGAATTTTCCTTCTGTTTTCTCTACAGTTTTGTTTAGGGTTTGCAACCCTAACTTCCTGCTCTCCATTTCTTTTTCGAAAATCTCTTCCCTGAGCTCAGAAAAAGCCGCTCTCGAGATGACGACGAACGAAGGAGAAGACGACGATGATATCGATTTCGATGAAGAGGAAGAGCTTCTCAGAAGAGACGTGGATCGTCTGCTCGAGGAGATTGCGTTTTTGGAGGAAACGTCTTCTTCTTCTTTAAGAAACGTTGATTTGGAATCAAAATTGGAAACTTTGGAACGAGAACGAGTAAACATCGCGCGGAGGATGACGACGATGAAGAAGAAGAAGAAACGAAGCGACGACGACGATGACAACACGAATACTACTACCGCGTTCTCCCTCCTCTCTTCTCGAATCCACGAGGTCGCGGAATACGTCGATTCGGCCGTGAGAAATACCGTCGTTACACAACAGAGGAAAACGAGAGAGGAAAATATCTTGAGAGAATTGGATTTGTTCGTAGACGAAGACGAAGACGCCATCGAGACGAACACGATACGCGCGAAAGAAGTGGACGAAGAGAAGGAAAACAGAGTGGAATGGATACGAAAATTCGGGATAGAGAATTCGATGATGATGATTGGAGGGAAAATGGACGACGAGGCTTTGAACGCGGAGCGGTCGTTGCGCGCTTTCGAGATGAACGACGACGAGAAGGATGGTGTCGTTCATAAAAGCGGAAAAGGAAAAGAGAAGGGCGTCGTGTTTTTGGATGATGTAAGAAGAGCAGAAGAGGAGGAGGATTTGGAGAAAGCAATCGAGAAGAACGTGCTGAGTACCGTGGACTTGGCGATTAAACGCTTAGAAACCGCGAGCGCGGCGATTGCGAAAGCGACCTCCAAGAATAGCAAAGAAACTGGCGGAGCAGCCGGGATATTCGCGACGGCGATATCAAACTTCTCCGCGTTACCCGTTTGGCAAAAGAGGGTCGTTGGTGTGCTCGCCTTTCTCGGTTTCTCTTGGATTTTAATACTCAACGCGATGAATAACGACGAGAAATCAGAGTTTGAAGAAATCGATCAATCTATAGAGACGACGGCGAACGCTTCTTAACGCATCAAATTTTAGTAGCACATAGAATTGTATTTTATATAGCATATAGATATGTAAAATCACGCGACTCGCATCAGCATATTATATAACACGTCTTGAACCGAGAAACAACTCTTAAACCTTATCGTACTTATCAACGCTATTAAACAAAACCTTCGCGTCTCGCGATAACTCCAAGCTCGGTAAGTTCGACCATCCGTCTTTGTTCGTCTTGACGACAAAAAACGAACCGAACGCCCAATTCACAAAGGCTGCGCACACCACCAATGCAATCAAAAACGCCCCCGCGTGTCCGTGAACGTGCATTCGGTGACTTCCGTCGTACTCCTCGTCGAACATCTCCTCTATTCTCTCCTCTTCTTCCTCTTCGTTTTCTTTCTTAATATCCTCCGGTATTCCGCCGATGCTCCCAGCCGTCCCTATATCCATGCTCAAATCCCCCGCTAATATCGCCGCCGTTTTCGGTGAATCCCCGTTCGTCCCGTCGTCTTGCATTAAAAACTCATCCTCCGCGGTTAACACGTTCTCCGGGGTCTCCCCGACTTCCGTGTAATCGTCGGCTTTCCCCGAGCTTCGCGAGAGCAAGCCTTGATTCGAGACCGAAGCGAACAAATTTGATGCATCCATCGCGGTCTCTTCTCCTCCTCCTAAACCTCCTCCTGCGCCATCATCGAAACCATCATCGCTTCTCGTCGCAAAGCTGCTCTTTTTCTTCTTCTTCGCCTCGACGAGCGAAAACGACGAGAAGAAAAGCAGCGACGAGAATAAGAACAACAAGAAGAGAAATGATGATTTTGACGCGATTCTTCGTCGTTCTCGTCTCGTCGTTCTCCCTCTCGTAAACGCCGATGATGATTGAGAGGAGGAAGAAAACGACGACATTATTCAAACACCCACAACAACAACAACAATATGTAAGCTTTTGATGAAAACTGTTTTGGGTTTAATAGTAATAATATTAAGGGAAAATGAATGAGGAGGAAATGAAGTCTTTTGAAGGGAAAAGGTTATCCCATTAGAGGATTTATTATAATATACGTGCGCGATACAAACTTGTTTCGACATTAAAACTAATTCTCCTAAATACTCCCATTATTCGTTGCGGCAGTAAACGCTCTCTCTCTCTCTCTTTTATGTGTGTGTTTTTTCTTTTTCTTCTTCTTCCTTTTAAACACTACGCTTTCTCGTCATCCATCCATAGCGTTTTAGCGTCTCGAAGAAAATTGTTGTAATTTATCTCGGGGAGACGGTGATTTCCGACTCTGGCGCCGTCAACTCACCCTTCTTCAATTCAAGACCAGCCAACAACGGCCAGGCGCCCGCTTGCCACATGCAATCCAAAGCCATGGGGACGTCGATGATGATTTCTCCGTTGGTCGGCTTCGCCGTCAACTTGTTCTTCATGACGTACGATCTCCCGGCGTAGCCGATCCACCCGGCGGTGTACAAAAAGCCGATACCCGGGATGGCAAACTCACCCAAGTGTTCCAAGTTCCCGTCGACAATCAAGTGCGGTAACCCGTCCGCGCCGCAGAGTAAACCAGCTTCGCCGTAGTTCTTAAAGCGTTGGTTGGTTTTGTCGATGGTCGCTTGCAACGCCAACGCCGGCGCGGATTCCAGATCGTACTTCTTCATGCGCTTTTCGAGACCTTTGACTTCCTTCTTGTTGTTCTTCTTGAAGGCGGCATTTTTCTTGCACGGCGTCAAGCCGGCGTACGGTTGCACGTCTCGAGCGAACGCAGCGTCGACCGGGATTGAAGCCGCGACGATTGCAGCCGCGACTAAGGCGGCGGATTTCTTCGCCGTTTCGGAAGCGTCGCAAGAAATCTTCACCGAAGAGGTATTCTTGGTGGATTTTTCCGCCTTCAAGTTGGCCGTCGGGGAAACTTTCAAAGTCTATTTTATAAGAGATATATGAGAAGAATATTTAATAATAAGGTGAGTAAGTCGTCCGCTAAAGGCGAGAGCGAAAGAATACTAACAGAATCCGACGTGAACGAGATGAAGGTGGTGAAACCGGAGTTTATGAAGAGAGAGAGAGAAAGAGAGAGCAACAAGTGCGCGCGCAAGATGATGCTGATCTTTTGGGGGCAATTTTGAACCCCCTGCGATCAAAATCTCTCGAACAACACACGCATCAATCTCTCTCTCTCCTCTTTGAAACGCTTTACAGCTCGAGAGAGAGGGACGAGAGAGAGAGACTGCTGCGTTGTTTCAGAGAGAAAGATTTCGTCGCGAAAGACTCTCTCTTTGAACGCCCGCCTTTTCTTCAAATTCCCCAAATCATCAACTCTGGAACAACACACGAAGCGAAAGCATTTCTCGAGAGAGAGAAAAATTCTCGCGCGTGTAAAATGAGAGATACGAAATCCACGCCAAAGCTCCTTAACGCGAACAAGAAAACAAAGCGAGAGTGATAGAATCGTACCGTTTGTACAAGCGAAAACATTTTTATTATATATAAGTTTCTCTTTACGCGTGTTAAAGTGTGTGTGTTTATGACGTTTCTTCACGCGCGCAGAGAAGGAGGGGATTATTTTCTTTTTCCGCTCAGAGGAGAGAAGTCGTTGATACGCTTTTTGAGAGATTCGAGTCGATTAGGTTATAGTACCCTAAACTAAATTTTTGTGTTTCTCGGGAGACATTTAGACGTGTCTCGACAGAGAGAGACGTGAGTAAAGATGTCTTTGTCGTCGAAAGGAGACGAAGAGGAGAGGAAAACGAGAGTGGCAAACGCGGTGCCGAAATCCTGGTTGGAGAAAAGTGCTCTCTCTGATGATGCTGTTGTTAGTAATACGTGTCATTTAGTAAGATGCTACGCCTCACATTTGGAAATCGAAAACAACGAGAACATCAGAGATTGGATGTACGCGCTGACGGAAACGAACATGCGAGAGATGTACGAACAGACGTGGGGGTGGAACTCGTTGGAGAAACGGAGAGAGTTGAACGATCAAAACGCGAAGTTTGTTTTGGTTTTTACTCAGAAGAAGAAGAGGGAGGAGGAAAAGGAGGAGGCAAAAGTGGCTTTGAATACGACGGACGACGAAAAAGAAGAAGAAAAACCGGTGGCGTTCGCGCACTATCGATTCGAGGTGGACGACGACGATGTCGCGTCGGTGTACATATACGAGTTACAGGTGGAGCAAACGATGAAACGGTCCGGGTTGGGAAGGGTGTTGATGCGAGCGTGCGAAAAGATCGGATGCGCTTTAGGATTGAAACACGCGGCGTTGACGGTGTTGAAAACGAACCAAGCTGCGAGGAGCTTTTACGCGAAGATTGGGTACGAGGAAACCGATCACGCGCCCATGGATGCACACTACGTGATCATGCGGAAACGAATTTAGTTATTATATTTAGTTTTAGTTTTAGTTTTAGTTTTAGTTTTAGTAATTATTAGAATCCTAAGCGCTTGACTACTCTAAGTATTTCGCCTTCTAAAGCGTACGAATGGGTCGGGTTGTGGAAACTCTCCTTGTCCGTGAAGTAATGGTACGTCTTCATGCTGTTACCGCCCGAAAACCGTCCACCTCGTCCGAAACTGAATCCGTACGGGTCGACGATATCGCATCCAGAGGCGAGCGCGAGGAAGATAGCTAATATCCCCGTACTCGGCGTCGTTCCTCCGTGCATGATGACGTGCTTTTTGTCCTCGTGTTCTCTCTCTACTTCCTCCGGCGATTCGTTTTCGCGCATGACGATGATTCGAGTCTTCACCGCTCTAACCTTTTCGAGAAGCTTTCGGACGTCGGATTGGACTCTATCGCTCGCCATCCAAGGCGGATGTAATTCAATGCCACGTCGTTTATCTCCCACATGGCGGCGGAACTGTTTGGCGAGTGCATAAAACCTCTCCGCGCTTGCTCTCGTCGAGATGACCGTTTCATCCGTCTCCACCGCCTCTCTCAGTTTCTCCCCGAGCGCGCTTTCTTGACCGTATTTCTCCGCCCACGCGTTGTTCAACACGCGAAAATCAGTTTTTGCACCAACTTTCTCTTCGTATCGACCGCCCACTGGTCCTTGGTTCACCCTGAAGACGACATCGTGCGAGTCGATTGTCTGTCCGATGTTGTTGATATCGTAATTGTTGTTGTTATCCTCCTCCTCAACATCCTCGACGTCCTCTTCTCCCTCTCTTTTGCTACTACTTTTATCCTTTCCATTGATTGGCCCGTTTCCGACTACCGCGCACTCCTTCGTCTTCTTACCACCACCGTCTCTTTTTCGTCCTTTTCCTCGGAACTTATCCATCTTCTCCTCATCCAGGCCTAACATCTTCAATTGCTCTCTGTCGCCGCTTAACGTTAAAATCGCCTTCTCCGCGTTCCGACTCCCGAACGCCCTGTTGCTCAAATTAATCGACGAAACAACCTCGTGATCTACGAACAACTTCTCGCTCTTTTTAAACCCATCTATGGTTTTCATCACCAACTCCTCGACGACTTTCTCGCACTCTCTCTCGCTCTCGCATTTCATCGCTTGGAGCGTTTTCAACACCGATTTCGCCCTCGCCTCTTCGCTCTCGATGTGATTTACGTATCCTCTCATTTCCGTCGAGTTCAACTCTCTCGGTTTCGATAACATCTTCCACTTCCCCGTGTTCGTATTTCTCGTTTTCATCTCGTCTTGTCGCATGATTTTCGTTTCGCTGTTGTATATCCGTCTCCGCTCGTACGTTAAAGCTTTCCTCTCTATTCTTGAAAATTTGCCGAATCCAAGCACGTTCACGTCTGCATCATCGTCATCCTTTCCGAATAACTCCTCGAAGGACGGTAACTCGTTCTTTATGAACTTCTTCTTCGTGTTCGTGCTTTTCATCATCTTCACTTCGTCCTTTATTATTGTATCGTTGTTTATCTTAATCCTCGAGTACACTCCAATCACCCAAAGCGAGTAGAGGAGGACGAAACCGATGCACAACTTTGCTCCTTTTCTGCGGAGGATAAAGGTCCTTTTTTTCTTCTTCCTACTCCCCCTCATTAACGAACCACCACTTTCAACATCGCGTCGTTGTTTTCCGATCATCGTTTAGGAGGTCTGCGCGCACATCGTATCGTCGTCGAGCGATGAAATGAAATGAAGAAATTGATTTTGAATTTCCCCAAAGACTTCATTCTAAGCGCTTAATACTAAGAGTATCTTTTATCAGTATTCGACTGCTTTTCTGTTCGTTCTCTGGAGAAAGTTTTGCTCATATAACAATGGACCACCACCACCCTTCATCTTTCACCGCTTCTTCTCATCGTCATCAAAACAGTGCGACGACGACGACGGAATCCGACGGGCATCTCGTCTCGAACATCTTTACCAATTACATCAAAAAAGCATTGAAAGAAACAGGCTCGGGAATGAAATCCTTACTGGTGGACGACTTCGCGCTGGCGATGACGAGCAATGGGATGAACCAGACGGATATTTTAAAACGCGAAGTCTTCGCGGTGGAGCCTTTATTGATGAGTAAAAGTAAAAGTAAAAGTCTCGAGAAGGTGGTGGTGGTGCCTTCAAGAGAAGAGGAAAGTTTGCGGTTCGTGAAAGCGGTGTGCATTTTACGACCGACGAACGAGAACGTGAACGCGCTGTGCGAGAGACTACGCGGCGGTACGTCGACTTCGTCATCGAACTCGTCGTACGGGGAGTTTCACGTGTTTTTTACCAACTCGATCGACGAACGCAAACTTCGCGCGATTGCGAAAGCGGACGCGAGAGGAGGAGGAAACAAAGTGAAGCAGATTCAAGAGATTTTTTGCGACGTGATTGCGATGGACGAGTGCGCTTTCGTCATCGACTCGAGAGATTGTTTTAAAGATGACGCGATGCGAGCGTTCGATCCGAACGGCGGGATGCGGAAGAGAGTCGGGAATAATAATAGTAGTTTTCAAAGAACCAACTACGAGTATGCTTTGATGTGCGACCCGAGTTGGGGGGTGAGGAATGGGACGCCGTTGATTGATAGGTGCGTAGAAGGTGTAACGAGCGTGTGTTTAGCGTTGAAACGACCTCCGATGTTTCGATATTCTGTGAAGTCGAACATTGCGAGACGAATCGCCGAGGACGCGCAACGCGTCGCCTCGGAAAGAGAACCGGGATTGTTCGATTTCGGAAGGCGTAACGACGAAGGGTATTGCCACGTGCTGATTGTCGACCGATTCGACGATTGTGTGACGCCTTTGTTAACGCAGTGGACGTACCAAGCCATGGTGCATGAGATATTCGGTATTTCGAGTTCGAACAGAGTGAGAGCGCCGGACGCCCAAAAATTAAGCAAGAAGCCGGAGGAGTTTATTCTCTCTTCCAGAGAAGATGCTTTTTTTAGAGATCACAAGTACGACGATTACGGTGACGTCGGCGCGGCGGTGAAGAAATATGTGGACGATTTTGCGAACGAAAGATCGAAAACGACCGCGAGTAAATCCACGGCTTCGGTCGACGACGTTGCGAAATTCGTCGAGCGCTTCCCGGAGTTTCGCCAAAAATCCGCCACGGTTGCGAAACACGTGCAATTAGTGCACACGTTGTCGAAAGTCATAAACGATAGGCAGTTGATGAAAGTGTCGGAAATCGAGCAAGAGCTCGCGTGCGCGGGAACCTCGGTCAACGGATTAGAGAAACAAGTCGAAGAGATTGTCAACGACCCGTCCTTCGGAGAGTCCGAGAAAGTGCGATTGGTCGCGCTGTACTGCCTGAGACGCGAAACCGAAGCGCCACAAATATGTCAACATCTCATCCGCGTTCTTTCTAATCACGTCGGTGGAAAACGAATAGACGCTTTAGATTGTATGCTCCGACGAGGCGGTGAGAACGCGCGCACGAGCGACTTGTTTGGAACAAAAACGATCGCCGCGCGAATGCGCACCTCGGTTTCCGCTTTAAAAGGAGCCGAGAATGTGTACACTCGACACGTTCCGCTGGTACGCTCGTTAGTCGCCCAGTGCGTCAACGGTAAACTCCCAGCTTCGGAATACTCGCCAACGTGGGACGGTTTTACCCCGGAGTGCTCGAGAAAACCAGCGGAAATCATCGTCTTCATCGTCGGCGGCGCCACGTACGCCGAGGCTCGCGCCGTCGCCAAGTTCAACGCGAGCAAAGAATCCAACAATATTAAAGTCACCATAGGTGGGTACAGCATGCTCCACCAATCCCGATTCATCGAAAACTTAGCCAACGTGTTCGACGAAGAGAGAGGACCGTAGAAAAGTATTATTAGAAGTGTATTCTATAGAAGTTTCTTAAAATCTCACATTAAACTCCTTTTCCTCCTCACAAAGACGCCTCTGACGACTTTCCTTAGGAAAAGCTAAGAAATGCGCCGCTCGCCGTCCGGGGCGACGTTGCTCGATTTCGACGGCGCCGCCATCGACAAAACTCGGAAATCTTTGAATACTACTGCCACGACTGAGAAACAAGCGACGAAAGCGTCTGAATCGTCGTCCTCCTCGGCGCAACCCGATGGGGAAAAACGTCTTCCGTCGTCGTCGGCATTAAAGAGTTCGACGACTCGCGTTACGAATAACGCTGCTTCTACGACTCAGAATGCGACGACGACCGCGAATACTACAAACGTTGGACAGCAACAACAACAAGCGGCACCGTCGATATCTCTCCCTCGACAGCGAGGGGACGCGGTGAAACATTTCGCGTTGGATTTAGGCGGGAGTTTGATTAAGCTGGTGTATTTTAGCGCGAACAGCGATACCAACGCGATGAATACGAACAACGACAACACGAACATAGGAGAGGATGGAAGTCAGCAGACGAAAGAAGCACCCTCTAAAACGACGACGGCGACGCTCGGAGGCCGATTACACTTTCGTCGATTCCCGTCGTCCAGTTTAAAGGAGTGTTTGGATTTCATCGAGCGGAAGAAGTTACACTACAGCGGCGGCCCCGGGCAACACAAATCGGAAATCAAAGCGACTGGTGGCGGATCGTTCAAGCATCAGCGGACGTTTCGAGACGCGCTCGGGGTCGAGTTGCAAAAGGAGGACGAGATGGCGTGTGCGGTGAGAGGGGCGAATTTTTTGTTGAAGACGATTCGGGACGAGGCGTTTACGTTTGAGAACGATACGAAGACGTTTGTGGATACGAATTTTAACGTCAACAATTTTAACTCGACGGCGACGACGACGACAGGTGCGAGTGGTAGTATTAGTGGTGGTGGTGGCATCGGCGGCGGCGGCGTGGAAAGTCATAGTTATAGCGCTAGTAGTAGTAATAGTAGTAGCAACAATTTGTTCCCGTATTTGCTCGTGAATATCGGCTCTGGGGTGTCGATTATTAAAGTCACCGAGACTGGACACGAACGGATATCCGGGTCGAACATTGGCGGTGGGACCTTTTGGGGGTTGTGTCGTTTGTTAACCGGGATGAGAGATTACGACGAGATGTTAAAGTGTTCGCAAAACGCGGATTCTGCGCGAGTGGATATGCTCGTCGGGGATATCTACGGTCGAGATTACGCTAAAGTTGGTCTATCCTCCGACGTTATCGCGAGTTCGTTTGGTAGAGTCGTCATGGAGGAAGGTGATTTGAGCGATTATAGCAAAGCGGATATTACTTTATCTTTGCTCAGAATGATTTCGTATAACATCGCGCATTTGGCGACGATGAACGCTAAAGCGCACGGTTTGCAGAGAATATTTTTTGGCGGGTACTTTATTCGCGGCCACGCGTACACGATGAATACGATTTCTTTCGCGGTGAACTTTTGGAGTAAAGGCGAAACGAAAGCGATGTTTTTAAGGCACGAAGGTTTTTTAGGCGCGCTCGGAGCGTTTTTGAGCGACACGACGGCAAAAGAAAAACTCGGGGCGGCGGAAACGAGAGGATCGTGGATCGAGAAGTTTATCAAGTACTCCACAAAAGCCGCGAGCGAAGAAAACAACGGTAAGAGTGGAGGAGGCAAATCGTCATCGCCGCCACTGTCGAGTCTACGAAGATCGAACAGTTACACGTCGTCGGGCGAGAACGTTTTAGCCGTTGCAACGGCTGCTTTACACATAGAAACGGATGGAAGCGGCGCTGACTCTAACGCACGCGCGTACTCTTTAGACGGCGGCGGCGCGCCGAGAGATTCACTGTCAGGTTTAGCGAGAGAACAACCCGCGCCGAGACACAATAGTTTCTCGCATCAAAGTCGACATCGACGTGGATATTCGAATTTATCGAGCCACTTGGGCGTGCGCGCGCCGCCGAACGACTTTGACGTTGGCGTTTTGCACTATGCGCCGTTGTTAGAACCGTACCCGTTGTTACAAAACCCGGAATCGTACGTGCCGGATACGTTTGATTTGCAAGCGAAAACGACAATCAGCGCCGAAGATCGCGAGTACTGGCTGATGGTGTTGAAATCGCTCACCGCGGGCGTCGCGGAACGCGCGAGAGATTCAGAACTCGAAAACCACGACGAAGAAGGGCACGAAAAATCGAGCGTGCGCGCTTCGTTGGACGAGCACCACGCGTTCGTGAACTACGACGCGTACGATTTCGAGTCCAACAACAACTACCGCAAGAAAACGCCCTCGGAACGCGCGGAACAGTTTCGAAACGCGTACGATTCGTTGCTCGACCGGTTGCTCAAAGACCCGTTTGGATGCGGCAAAATCTCTCTTTCCTCTTTGTTCGAAGCGAGAGAAGAGTGTTTACGAGACTGCGGTTTTGCCGACGCTTACGCGGACGTAAAACAACGGGAAAACGATGCCGCTTTAGTCGTTTTACCCGAGCTCCTCGAAGAGCTCGAGCAAATGGAAGATGAAAGTCAACGCTTGATTCAAATTGTCGAAGGCGTACTCGCCGGAAACGTCTTCGATTGGGGGTCGCAAGCGTGCGTGGATTTGTACAACAACGGCACAATCCTCGACATTTACAAAGAGGCGAGAAAAAACGCGACGCGGTTGTCGTGGAAAATTGACGGGTTCGAAGAGTTTGCAAAGAAGTTATCCTCAAACGACGGGTACAAGAAAGCGCACATCTTTGTCGACAACAGCGGCGCGGATATCGTCCTCGGCGTCCTTCCGTTTGTCGTCGAACTCTTACGACGAGGCACGGAAGTCGTTCTCGTCGCGAACGCGTTACCCGCGCTCAACGACGTCACCGCGGACGAATTGTCCTCCTTGCTCGATCGCGCCGCGGAAACGTGCGGTGGCATACTCAAATCCGCGTTATACTTTGACGAAGAAGAAGATGAAAAAGAAAAAGAAGATCAACCGGGAGAAGAAGAAGAAGAACGCGCGACGACAAAACTCTCCGTCGTCTCCTCTGGTAACGGCGGTCCTTGCATCGACCTCCGCCGCGCCAGTCGCGAACTCATCGAAGCCTCCGAAAACGTCGACCTCGTCGTCCTCGAAGGTATGGGTCGAGCCGTCCACACGAATTACAACGCCGAATTCGTCTGCGACTCGCTCAAATTAGCCATGATTAAAAACGCTCGCTTAGCCGAGCGCTTGTGTCGAGGCGAAATGTTCGATTGCGTCGTCCGCTTTGACGACCCTAAGAAGAAGGAAATAAAGAATATGTAATAACGTAAACAATAAAAACATCATGTATCATCATCATCATCATCATCGCCTTTCAAAAGGTTAGTGTGTTAATAATGTCGTCTATTAATCCAAAAAACGCCATTTTTTCTTCTTTGACGGAAAACAAATCGTTATAATACTACAACATTTTATAAAAAAGACTTTCGAGAAGGAAGAAGAAAAAGAAGAGGAGAAGTTGGTGTCGCGAGACAAACGTCATGTCTTCTGGAGTGATAACAACGAGAGCGCAGAAAAGACGAACGGGAGAGAGAGATGTGTGGAGTTTGATCGTGAATGACGATGATATTTGTTTCCAACATATTCTTCCGAGATTGAATGCGACGGATGTGAAATTCTTGTACGGAGTGAATACGGAGACGAGGAAATTGATTAAGAGATCAACTCGCGCGAGTGATTTGGAAAAGAGGTTTAAGGTCGAAGAGATGTCGTCGATATCGACTTTGGAGTTTGCGTGGGAACATAAATCGTTGTGGCCGAGTGTCTGGGACGAAAGTTCTTTCTCCCACAAAGTTGCTGAAACGAATAAACTCGAGTTGCTCAAGTGGGCGAGAGAAGTGAAACAGTGCGAGTGGGATAGATGGACGTTTCTTGCGGCCGCACGTCAAGGTAATCTGGAAATGGTAAAGTATTGCGTTGCAAATGAGTGTCCTGACGATGAGGAAGCGTGTACAAGTGCTGCCAGAAATGGTCATCTCGAGTGCCTCAAATACTTACGCGAAGAAGTCAAAGCGCCTTGGAATTGGAGAACTGCCGCTTGGGCGGCTTTAAATGGTCATCTTCACATACTCGAATATCTTGTTGAACGTAAGTATGATAGATATAGCGAAGAGGTGTGTCAGTGGGCGGCCGAGAAAGGCCACTTGGACTGTTTGAAGTACTTACACGAAACCGCCAAAGCGCCGTTGAGCTCTGGGGCCGTACGAGTTGCGCACGAGAACAACCACCCCGAATGTTTACAATACCTCCTCGACAACGACTGTCCTCTACCACTCGGTTGGTCTTACGAAGATGGTGAGTTATACTCTTCCTCTTCTGAGGAAGAGGAAGGAGATATCGCCGACTGGGAAGAAGGAGATTTCGACCCGGAATACTGGGAAGAAGTCATGGAAGAGTGGATGGACGAGTGGATATAAACTCTAAAAAAAAACATCCTTTTTTTTCGCTTGCTTTTTTTAATTAATTAACAACACTTTTTGAGAGCGCTGCTGCTCTCTCGACTCCTCTACGTATTATACACACACACACTACTTGTTTTATAAGACGTAAGAATAATACTAATGCCGTCTGCGCGACGAAATCGAGATAATACTAACAATAAGAACTCGAAGAAGAAGTTAAAGAACAGCGGTGATGGTGGTCGTAATGGTTCAAAGAAGACGACGGAAACGAATTCCAATGTCGCCGGGAACACCATTGGCGGCGGATTCAACATCGAAAAGAAGAGGAAGACGAAGAAGATGAAAGACGATATTGATTCAGAAAACGACGAGGATTCAGACGACGCGTACGACGATTTACCGAAAGACTTCGAGGACGAAGAAATCGACGAGGACGAAGCGTTCGCAGAGGAGGCCAAAGAGACGTATCGAGGGATGCGGTTTTACGACGAAAAGAGAAAGGAAGAAGAAGAAGAAGAAGAGGACGACGACGACGACGGGTTTGGCGAGCTGATTGCGAGAGCCATGCAGACGACGACGACGACGACGAGCAAAAAATCGCAGTCGGAAGACGGCGATAATGCTGCTGCTCCCGTTAAAAGAAGCGAAATAGTATCACCGTCCGTAACCGCCATCGCGAAGAAGAGGAAGGTGCGAGGCGTGAACGATGTGTTGGACGAGGAGGAGCGAGTCGATTTAGATTCCGAGGACGACGAGGAAACGAGAGAGTTGGACGACGACGAGAAGGACGATAAGCGGAAGAAGATGTTGGACGATATTTTAGGCGAAAACAGACGAGAGAGGAGGTTGGAACAACCCAAACCCGGTTCGGTGACAGAGTACGAGAAAGAGGGCGAGTATAATGCGCCGGTGGATTTGAACGGAGAAACGCTGACGTTAGAGGATGCGATTGCGGCGTTGACCAGAGCGAAACGATCCACCGGGGAGATAGCCAACGATGAAGATGAGGGCGACGACGACGGCGACGACGACGACGACGACACCAAACCTAGAAAAGAAGAACATTTAAGCGGCGCATCGTTACGTGCACTTCGGCGAATCTCGGGTAAAGAAGCTACGCAACAGCCGGCGAGGAAATCGGTGACGGAAAAAATGACCCGCGCCGCGGCGTACGACATGAACAAAGAGGATCTCGGCAAGTGGCAACCCATCGTCCAAGAAAACAGAAAGAAAGAAACGCTCACGTTCGAACCATCCTCGAAGAAAATGATCAACAGGAAAGATACTTTAGGTGCTTTGAGAGACGACTTTGAGCCAAGAACTGAGATGGAGAAAGAAATTGCCGCCATTTTGAAGGATGAAGCGGAGGCAGCTGACGAAGAACAAATCGCGAAAACCGAAGAACTGGCTTTAGCAAAGATGGATCCGGAAGAAGCGAAAGCGAGACGCGCGCGATTGGCAAAAATGAAAGCTTTGATGTTTTATCACGAACAAAAAGCAGCGCGGTTAAAGAAAATCAAATCTAAAGACTATCATCGACGCGAGAAGAGAGCGAATAAGCTCAAGGCGAAAAAGAACGGCGAGCTGATGGGAGACGGCGGCGACGACGACGATCTCGGTTTGACGATGGACGATGACGATCTCGATGAAAACGGATTAGATAGCGAAGGTCGAACGGCTGAGGAGCGACGAGAATACTTTCGCGTGCGCGAGCGCGTGTTGTTAAAACATCGCAACACGTCCAGATGGGCGAAAAGAGCGATAAAAAAAGGCATCGCGCATTTGCCGGGTACGAGAGAAGCCATGGCCGAACAACATCGGTTGGCGCAACAGTTGAAGCAGAAAGTATACGCGCCCGGAGATGAAACCTCCGACGACGACGGCACGAACAGCAGTTCAGAGAGTGAGTCCGATTCTGAAGATGAAGATCCAGAGCAAAGGCGCAAACGCGCGAAGCAAAAAGCGTTGGACGCTTTGTACCAAGCCAACGGCGGGGACGAGGATATGCCGGAAGGATTATCGAAAGGTGTTTTTGCGTTACCGTTTATGAAGCGAGCGCAGGAGAAAAAGAAGATGGAAACAGCTGAAGCGGCTAAAGCGATCTTAGAGTCGATGCAGCGGGAAGATGACGGAGATGGTTTCGGCGACGGCTCTGACGACGACGATGATTTGAACATCGTCGACGAGAAGGACGCACAGGAGTGGCAAGCGATTGCCGAAAAAGCTGGCGCGGCGACTATGAAGAAGAAGAGCAGAACTGAGAAACAGTCCGAGCAACAACAGAAAGAAGTGGAGAAGAAAAAAACAGCGGCACCGTTACCAGCGAAAACGGTAACAATTTCGAAATCTGCGAGAGCTCTTCGCGAACGCGCCGCGCTGCGCAACAGACCTCCCGCGCGATTTGAAAAGTTCGAACCCGTGCTGATGGAAGACGACGAAGATGAAAAGAAGAGAAAGGCTGCCGCGATGAAAAAAGCTGAGCTGTATACAGAACCGCGTCACATCGCCGAAAAGGCAGAGAAGGAGAAGCAAAAGAAAAAAGCCATCGCCAACGGAACGTACGTTGAAGAAGAAGGCGGAGATATAAACGACGACGCGAGTGACTTTCCTACTACCGCTGCGACTGAATTAGACGACCAAAAATCGTTAGTTTCGCGCGCATTTGCCGGCGATGACGTCGAAGAGGCGTTCAAAAAAGAGAAATTTAAAGACATCGAAGAGGAACTTCCGGACGTGGAAAGGCCAACTTTACTGCCGGGATGGGGCGCCTGGGAAGGAGAGCGCAAAAGCACGCCAAAATGGATCATCGACCAGAACAAAAAAGCCGACGCCATTCGCGAAAAGGCGTTGAAATCTAGAAAAGATGCCAAACTGAAGCGCGTTATCATCTCGGAAAGGTACGATAAGAAAGCCGCGGCGTATAACGTCGAGAAGCTTCCGCGCGGCTACGATTCCAAAGCCGTCTACGAAGGCAGCATGCGAACGCCCCTTGGAGCAGACGTCAACACGGATAAACAGTTCAGAAAATTGACGAAACCGAAAATCTTGAAACCGTCTGGGGCGGCTATTGCGCCTATTAAGTTCCCCAGAAACGCGAGACCGCCAACCAATGACGACGAGTCTTCAAAGAAGAAGCGCAGAACGAGGCTTTAAATACATGTGTAAAATACATTTTACTAGAACACGCGTGACTATTCCTAACTGACAAAACTACCGCTCGCACCACGTGTCTTCATCTATGGCAATTCCCGTGTGCCTCGCTTGCTTACCGATTTTAATCAATACCTCGTCGCCTTTTCTCAAAGCCGCGACCGATTTCGCCTCGCCTTTATCGTTACAAATTAATCGAACCGTCTCCGCGTTCTGAAGTAAACACGAATACGTTTCGCCATCTTTTTCGGCTTCGACGAGAACCATGCTTCTCCTTTCAATTTTCACGCGTCCGACCGTCGCTTCTTCGGTTTCGCCTTCCGCGTTCACCCTTAAAACAACCTCGCCGGCTTTCAATTCCGATAAGTACCCCGTTCGTCCGTCGGGCATCTGCACGTACGAATGCACAGCCCCTGCGTTTACTCGAAACGGTCTCGAATTCACGTACCCTTCTCCGCTGATGCATTCCGAGTGTACCAAAAACAAACCGTTGGCGAAATTTCCCACGAGCAAACCCTCGCCGGGTTTAAAATTTGTCGAACAATCCACGCAAGCTCGATCGCCCGTGCCGCAATTCTTCACGTTCGTCACCTTCGCTACTTCCAGTCGCTCGTTCTCTCGTCCTCTTTTCTTTATTTTATCCACCACTTTGCTAAATAATCGCACCTCCTTCACGTCGTCCGTTTTCAAAACCACCCCGTTCACTCCAGTTTCCAACGCTTCCAACTGTTCCAACGCCTCCTCGCTCGTCTTCACGCACGCGATGAACTCAACTTCACCTCCTCGTTCCGCGCTCGCGGCGACTAAATTTTCCGCCGGAATAATCGACCAATCGTTCTCCGAAACATCCACCACGACGACGCCGGTTCGCTTCGCCGCCAGCGACACGTCCTCTGGATTCGTAATCGTCACGATCGACGCGATTGTTTCGCCGCTCGAAAATTCCACCAACAATCCTCCTCCCCCGTTTTCAACAGTTGCATCTTCTTCTCGTCGAAACCATCGCAGCATCGATGTCTTTGTTTTTCCTCCATCAAAATTTTCCCCGCTTGTTCGAGCAGCATCAGCTCCCACATCCGGATGTGTCGTGAATTTCATAAACTTATGAAGCATCGTTTCATCTCTGACGATGAACGCAGACGCGCATCCCGACTCCAATGCGGCTAAGATGCATTCTTTCGAGGATGTTTCGATCCAAAATGTCTTTTCTTCTTTCGATGATGATGATGATGTTGATGTTGATGATTTTGCTTCTTTCCCCGTGGGATGTTGATTTAGTCCCCTACCAATTGTGCAGACTCTCTTGCTGCCCGATGATGATGAAAAGGGCAACATTTTCTTCCTCGTCGTCGTCAAGGAACACGCACGACAACAACAACAACAACAACGAGGGGTGGTGAGAGCGCTCATCGTCATCATCTTTCTTTCTGTTTATATCTTATAAGAGTTTTTTTGTGTTGAATTTTCCCCACTTTTCCCCAACCCTTATTCTCTGCTTTGTTGAGATGCGGAAAGGCAGACTCTCCTCCTCTGCTTCATCCTCTTCTTCGTCGTCGAAAAGGCAGAGGAGGAGAACGATCGAGAACGTCGTGCTCCGAATCATCATCTTAGCCGTGCTCGCGAGCATCGTTCTGTCGCATAAAAAACATTCGAAGATACAGTTGATGGATGTTGAAGATGATGAAATGATGAGGACAAGAAGTAGTGATGACGATAACGCGATATTGGAGGATTTAGAGATTGGAGAGTACCAAGACATGGAAATGAACGAAATGTTTGGAATTAACGGGAGTAGTAGTAGCAGAGGAGATGAGACAAACCGCGAAAAGAAAAAGAAAGTGAATGTGGATGTAAACGATTTTGGAGAGGAAGAGGAAGACAAAGGAGGACGAGATGGACCGTTGATACAAAATCCAACCTCGATGACGAATGTAGCCACGCAGATAACAAAATCACCGTTTAATTACAAAGTAGAAGATTTATTTTTAACGGTAGAGAATCACAGACGGTTACAACCGAAAGATCGGATACGGTTTCCGTCGAAAAATTTACCGGCTTCGGCGCCGTACGGAGGAGGGGATTCCAACGAGAATAACGATCCGTCGATGAAGTTTTACCGGACGTGCGCGGTCGTTTTAAATTCAGGCGTGTTGACGACGTTTGGCGACAGGAAGCAAGGCGAGCGCATCGATAATCACGACGCGGTTTTCAGAGTTAACCAAGCGCCGACGAAATATTTCGAACGGTTCGCCGGGAAGAAGACGACGTTGAGGGTGTTAAATAGAAAGTGGACGCAGATTTTTAATCAGAAGATGGGGAAAGGGTTTTTGTTTGCCGATACTGCCGGGGCGTCGTATGTGGTAACGAGAGCGCGAACGACAGAGTTTGAGCATTTAGCCGCGACGGTGAGAAAAGAAAGAGACGGCGACGTTAAGGTGTTTAGCATGGCGCACGGCGTGGCCACGAGAGCGCGATGGACGTTAAGGGCGTTTCGAGAAGGACTGCTTAAGTTACGTCCGAGCAAGCGGAAGAAGTTTCGAGACTTGCCGACTGGTTTATCGCCGAGTAGTGGGTTCATTGCGATTTACATCGCGAGACACTTATGCGGGAAGGTTGCGGTGTACGGTATGTCCTTGGAACGGTCTTGGGAAGGAGACACGTTGAGAGCACCGTATCATTATTTTACCACCATGGATGGACGACACTCGGTGATGGATTCGATTCAGTTGCGCGCGCACGAAAGCCACGCGTTTGATTTAGAAGGAGAGTTGGTGAAGACGTGGTCCGAAGCCGGCATTTTAAGATTGTGCGATCCCGCCATCAAGCGCGAGCGGCAGTGCCAGGTGTACGAGGACGATTGACGCGGTTGAAATTGGATAGAAAAGAGTATAGGTAAGCGAGTAGTGCGCGGATTTAGTGAGTGCCTAAGTTTCGCACATGTATGTGCCATGGTATATGTAGTAGTAGCAAGTTGTAGTAGTATATAAATAGTTATCGCAGACATTAAAGTGCAAATTGAAATCCCCTTCCTTCTCTCTCTCACTTGGTCTGGTTTTTGGTATTCCCGTTAGATATAAAGCGAATCAACGAATATCGTTTCGGCGGCGTCTTCACAGCGTTCGATTCCAAGTCATTGTCCGTGGATTCATCGTCGTGCACGTCGTATTCGTGCTTGTACCCGATCGTTCCCGACGATGAGGACGTGTCATCGTCTAAACGAGAAGTTTTTGGAGAAATCACGGCTATTTGATACCCGCAACACGACGCGAATGAAAACAGAACGATTAAACCAATCAAACCTACGGGTATGGCCACGAAAACAATTATCATGACGATTTGTTCTGGGCTGATCTCTCTCGTTTCCATTTTGTTCTTTCTTTTGAATGATGAGAGAATACGAGCGCTTAAGTTCTGATGTTACAGTTCTAATCTTACAGTTGTGATGTTTTTCGTCGTTTTGAAAAAAAAAGCGTTTTGCTTCTCCTTCATAAAAATAATATCTACAAACCAGTTTGATCCATGATTCTCTTCTCGCTCTTGTCGTAGACGAATCGTTTGAATCGCATGGTAATCTTGCGACTCGTTTTTGCGTTGCTGATATCGATTTCCTTCTCGAAGTAGACTTTGAACTTACCGGTCTTTCCGAAAGAGCCTTCGATGCGACCTCTCACGCCGCCGGCGCTCGAGTCCATCCAAACCAACATGTTTCGGAAACTGGACAAATCTGATTCTTTTTTGAACATGCCTTTACAAACGCACGTGCGGTTGTCGCTTTCTGCACGTTCGATTGTACCTTTGCGTGATTTTACGGAGAAAAGACGTAAGTTTTCTTCGGCGAAATTTGGTGATTTGGAGGCGTCGGCGCAGGAGAGCGTTTTGCCAAAAAACGCCAGTCGACACACGTTGGAACCTTCTGGAACGTCGAGTTTTGAGGCTATGTAAAGTGCATTTTCAGGAGCAGTGACGGGCTTCTCAAATTCCAGGTAGCAGTACTTGGCGAACACGTTCGCGGTGTCCTCGTCTTCTTCACCTTCGTTTTGGTTCTCAGAGTCGTTGTTCTCGTCGTCTTCCGCCGCGACTGTTTCTTTCTTCACGACTTCGCTCACGTGGAGCAACTCGTCCGCTAACGCGTACTCTCGCTGACAATCAAATTCCTGCTTTTTACTAGCTCCGCCGGTATCGCCATTACTCAACGAGAGCGTCCCTACTGCACCTGCGAGCGTTTCACTAGTCAAGGCGGCGCTACTGCTACTAATACTACTACCGCTACTACTATTCGCGTCGCCGAAGAAAATCGCCTTGGCCATGACCGTTTGATGTCCAACTGTGATGTGAAACTTTGCTTTCGATTTCACTTGACTTTTATGCAAACGAATCTTCTCGCAACTCACGATTGCCCGGTCAAACGTCGGGACCGTTTTCGGTGAAGATACTAAGAACCTTTCTAATCCTTCCGGGTCTAAACCGGCCACGCACATCCCCACGCGGTCGCCTCTGGCGCACCTATCCGTCGACTCTCGAAATATCTGCATAGATTTAACTTTTTTCTCTTCTTTCAGATGCGGAATTTCCACGAATTCGCCTACTTTACACGACCCGTTCAAAACGGTACCGGTGAGCACCGTGCCTTGCCCTTTCACCGCGAAACAATGGTCCACGGCGAAGAGAAAATTTGACGCAGAAGTCGACGACGAAGTCGCCGCCTTACTCTCCACCTCCTCGAATCTTTCCTTGGGCACACGTTCCCCTAAAATCTTCACTAAACTTTCCAACCCAATCGGTTTCGCCTCGGTCTCTTTCGACCCAACGTCTTGATCGTTCCCTCCCCCCGGCCTGGCGCTCGTCGCCACGAAATCGAGACTCGCGAATTTCGATTTCGACAACGCCATCCGTATCTTCTTCTCCACTTGCACTATTTTCGCCTTCCTCTTCTCCTCGTCCTCTATCGAGTCTATTTTATTCAAGCACACGATCAATTTCTTCACCGCAATCTCCCCGACCACGACGCACTCCGCCGTTTGCGTTTGGATGCCTTTGTTCACATCCACGACTAAAATCATGCAATCGATAATACTCGCTCCCCCGAGGACGGTTTTAATCAGCGACGCGTGCCCGGGACAGTCCACCATCGTGTAACACACGTCCACTTCGAGCGTTTCTTTACCATCTCGCGTTAAAACTTCTCGTCTGTTCACGAATGAACTGAACCCTAAGTCGAGCGTAATCCCACGCAGTTTCGATTGCGGGTTTTTATCCAACGAGGCGGTTGAAAACGACGTCGAAAGCGCTCGCGCTAAGGAGGTTTTCCCGGAGTCCACGTGGCCTAATATCCCGACCGAGACGTTTATTCGTTTCCGTCTCTTCACTTTTTCCTCGTCTGAGGGTGGATGTCGATCAGAGGACGACATGTATTATTATCGAACAACGCGTTATTAGGTACGAGAATGGGGGAAAAGAACTGTGGTTTTGTGTGAAACGTTTTTTCGTGTTGTGGGTAAAATCACACATGTGTTGTCTCTCTTTTATTACGTCTCGGAGTATATACTACGCGCGTTCTCTCTCTCTCTCTCTCTCTCTCTCTCTCTCACTCTCTCTCGTCGTGATCATCGCGCAGCGCAGACACGAACGCGGACGCAAAGACGCATAATCTCACACGCTTCTTCTCTCTTTCTCTCTCTTTTAAAGTTTTGTTTCTCTTCCGTTTTTATTTCGTTTATAGATACAAAAACGAGAGACTCTTTTAAGCAGCAGAGGAGTGTTGCGCACAGAATTTGGACCCTTCTTGAGCTGGACGCTTGCACTGTTCACCTTTTGTAACGACACCGAAACGGAAAGAAGAGGGATGACGGAGAATCGTCAGTTTAGCGCAAAAATAGAGGCGCGAAAGCGCGCGCGCGCGCTCGGTTGGTGAGAGAGTTTTGTATCTCCCTAAAGTGTGAAACCTCCTCGGGAAAACAAACGCGCTTTTACGGCGCGCCTTCCCTCGGACAAAACTCAACGTTCTCTCGAGCGCTGGCGCGCGCGTGTATTCTTCTTACCTTTCTTTGTTTGCGCTTGACATTGCGGCTCGTCGCCTTTTTGGTGCGCTGGTTCTTGTAACATGATGACGTGTGTGTTGTGTGTGTTTGTTGATTTTTTACTCGAGTGGAAAATAATGATGTCATATTAAATCTTATACCCGCCACCTTCGGTTTGTTTCACGTTTTCGTACTTTTCAATCTCGTCGATATCTTCGCTGGATCCCGCGAAGAGCGGCGTTTTTTCGTGAAAGTCAGCAGGGAGAATGTCTAATATGTCTCGTTCGCCGTCGGAAGCGCGGCCTCCGCAGGCTTTCGCAACAAACGCAAGCGGGTTGCACTCGTAGACGACGCGTAAGTGAGAGCGAGGGTTTCCGCACCACCCGCCTTCTTGTATTGTTCGATGGAAATCAGCCGTGAGCGCGCAGATGTATCGCGCGGAGTATTTCTTCCCGCTTTCGCCGTCGCCCCGGCGCACGTCGTCGATGTATTTTTTCAAACCGGACGGCCAATCGGGTTCTCTGGCATCGTTCAAAGAGTAGACTTGACCGCGTTTCGGAATAGTTATTTTGTCTTTGACGAGTTTAAACTCTTTCGTTTTCTCGTCGAGACAAAACTCGCAGGCGTTCGCGTTTGGTCCAGGGACGCAGACGAAGGATGTTGCTTTGCCGTAATGCGCGTATCCGGCGGCAATAAGTTCTCGTCCTGGTTTCAAAACGACGTCTTCGAGCTTTTCGTTGTTTTTGAATTGATAAATACCAAAGATGGAACCGACGGGAATGTTGATATCGGCGTTGCGCGATCCGTCCAAAGGGTCGGCGACGACGACAAACGACGCGCCGAAATCGATAAAATCATCCTCGGCCGCCCCGCTTTTGGCCATTTTCTCGCTTCGTTCTTCGCTGAAATACGCCTTCACAACGCTTCTCTCGTTATTGTGTAAGCGTTCGATCAAATGTTTCTCAAAAACGTCGTCACAAAACACGTCAAGTTTCTTTTGCACGTCTCCGGATTCGTTTGTTTCCCCGGTGTAGCCTCTTTCCGACGGCGATAGTGTCGGCTGCGCGGCTACTCGTTCCGAGATTTCCGCGCAGGCGTTGGCTATGGCCACTAGCACTTTTTGCAGCTCGTGCGAATCCGCGAACGGATCTGCTTGATTCACGACCGCATCCGCCAACGCAGTTTGTTGCACCGGATGTCTCACAAACTGTACGACGCCGTATACACCGCATGTCATCCAATCCTTCCTCGCGTTCCTCGCGCTCTCGCACTTTTCTTTCGGCATGCCGCAACCCAACTCGCTTTTCAAACTTCGCAACGCAACCACTGGCGACGGAAAATACGCAACGACGTCCTCAAACGCATCTTTTGAGTGATCAAAAAGTCTATCTCCGAGTAGGCGACGGTAATTCGCGTCGCCTTTGATTATCGTTAAACCGGTATCGTTGAGCTCTGAACTCAACGACGCTCTCGCGAGTGCCGGCAAATTCCAAAACGGCTGCGGCTGACACCACGCAAAATCGGGTTCAACCACCCACCGACCGCTCAACAGGTGGCTTTTCCATCGCGACGCCATCTTTCTTCGCGCCTCGACATCTTTACTTTTTTCCCTACCCTCTTCACTAGTTTTATCGCTTTTGTTATTTTTACCACTACTACTACTGCTGCCGCTGCTGCTGCTGCTATTACTACTACTCGACGACGCAGATTCTAAAAAATCCACGTGTTCCCAAACGTCCTCGACGGTCGCGTCCGAAACGAACGTCGGGTGCGCTTTAACTCGCAACACAACTCTGTCGCACACCGCCGTCAATGCGTCCGCCAACGCCAAATCACACACCAACTCGAATCCCGCGTTGTCTACGACTAAAGACACCGATTTACCCTTCAACTCCCCGCTCGCTAAATACGCGCACAGCGCCTTCGAATCGTCCGTTAAGAGCGCGTTCTTGTTCTTTTTAACCTCGTCTTCCCCATCGCTTCCGCCGCTCTCGTACTCTCCCGCCGCCTTTTCCGCGTCCTCCGCCGCCCAAATGCTCAAATCCGCTCGATTTCCCCACAAAGAGACAAAAACCATGCTCCTCAAATCCGCCTCTTTCCTCGCGTCGAACGATTTCAAATTCTTCGCCAAATTCACCGCCGGTTTCAAACTCGCCTCCAACCCTCTCCTCTTATCCTTCTTAAACGGATCTTTACCGAAGTTTTCGCTCTTCGCGTCGAAATACCCGATCGCGCTCAACACTCTGCGATAAAAGTAAAACTCCGCGTCCAACCACGGGATACTTTGCCATCTCGTTTTACTTTGCACGTGTTCCCGCATGAGCGCTTTCCACGTCTCCACGTCTTCGCCTCCATCCTCCTCCACGTACGTGACTTTTTCGTTCTTCTCTAACTCCCATTGCAGCTTTCGTAATTTCTTACACGCTGATGAAGACGCGTCTTTTAAGATATCCTTCGCGTTGTCCTTGAACACTCTTTCCAGAATATCTTCGTGCAACCGTCTCGAGACGGTATCGAACGCCCACGTCCCTTCAACGTTGGAGAAAATCTTTCGCGGTAAAAACGGTTTGTCCTCTCGAAACAACGGTTTGTGTTTGCATCGCAACGTTTCTTGGTCTTGTCTTTGAATCGTCGTGAGCGCATCGTCGTCATCAAATTCGTCGTCTTCATCATCTCTCTTGCGCATCCTCGTCATCTTCATCATCTTCATTCGATTCTTCTTAATAATACTCTTCTTCTTGAATGGTATTAAAAAAGTATTATTCCGCCGGGAAAACAACAAAGTACTATTATTGCTCAAACTGCTTTTTGGAACACTCATTCCAGATGAGAAAGAAGAAGAAGAAATGTGCATAAATAAACTACGCGTGATGATGTGTGAAATGGTGTAAACACCGATGCTTTTTCTCTTCAAGGGGAGGCAAAAGTTTTTTAGGGTGTTGTAACGGTAGGGTTTAGGTAAAAAACAAGAGAGAGAAAAAAGCAGAGAAAAGAAGAAAAAACACTTTAGTACTGTTCACACCCCGCTTGAAAGGGGAGAGAGAAAAAACACCGCACTGAAACTCGAAAGAAGCTTCTTTCTCTGCGAACGACAGGAACACACCTCTCTCTTCGCGCGCTCGTTGTGCTTTTTATTCGCGTTCCTTTTCTGAATCGCAAGAACAGAGAGTTGCAGTTGTTTGTTGGTTCCAAAAAATCAGATTTCTTTGGATACACAACCCCTCAAAAAGAAAAGAAGAAATGGAACACCTCTCCTCCGCGACGGTGAACGCCATCGTGAAACAGATCAAAGATTTACAAAAGAATCCCGCGGAAGGAATCACGGTACGATCTTTAGTTCTCTTTCTTTATTTTTATCGTATAGTATTGATGCACGATGCGTTTCGTCGTCGTTTACGTCGGGGGCGGTTAGAGATTGGATTTCGGTTTCTTTTCCCCTTTTTACTTAAAGGGGCTTGGTGTTTTCGCGCTCAAAACTCACCGTAACGGATTTCTCTCTCTCTTTCCTCTTGCACCCACATGCAAAAAAACAACAGGTAAAACTGACAGAATCGAACGTCCAAGACGTGTACGCGGAAATTCGAGGTCCAGAGAACACGCCGTTTGAAAATGGCGTGTTTAAGATGAAGTTGGTGCTTCCCGCGGATTACCCGACGTCGGCGCCGAAAGGGTACTTTTTGACGAAAATTTTCCACCCGAACATACGACAACCGTCCGGGGAGATTTGCGTGAACACGCTGAAACGAGATTGGAAGCCAGATTTAGGCTTGCGGCACGTTTTGATGGTCATTCGGTGCTTGATGATTGAACCGTTTCCGGAGAGCGCGTTGAACGAGGAGGCGGCGAGGATGTTGTTGGAGGAGTACGACGAGTACTTTGCCCGGGCGAAAATGTTTACGAAAGTTCACGCGGCGAAAGTGGAAGAGGGGAGCGGTGCGGCGACGGCAACGGCAACGACCGCGAAGAAGAAAGGCAACGTGCTGGATGCAAAGGATGGAAACTCGTTGTCGGAATCCGGGAAGGAAAACGGTAGCAGCGGCAAGGAAGGGAAAGAGGCATCCGCCGGTGGCGAAAACGCAAACGTCGTCAAGAAAGCAAAGAAGGTGGATAAGAAGAAGAGTTTGAGACGTTTATGATTCTTTAAGAGAGAGGCGAAGAGAACATAATACGACAATAATAATAATAACAACAAGAGCGCATTCAAAATGATACGAACACATAGTCGAGCGATACTAATAATTTTTCTATAGTTTTCCGTTGTGAAAAATACAACTACGAAACGACTCTAAAAATCACGCTTTATCCACTATTTCTGTTATGACGTTAAAATCATCTTACTGTATATGTATCTTATTTAGTATTAACAAATTCTATTTCATTTCCTACGTACACGAAAGATATCGCGAGAGGAGGAAGAGAGATATCAAAAACTCTGTCGAGCTCTCGTCGCTTTCTCCTCTTCCCCACTTTCTCTCTCTCTCTCTCTCTCTCTCTCTCTCTCTCTCTCTCTCTCTCTCTCTCTCTCTCTCTCTCTCT
>Ga0257106_1000157_pt1 | contig 42435 bp, 35 predicted proteins | sample LP_taG_3_FD_190177 | JGI IMG/M metagenome (GOLD analysis project Ga0257106, IMG submission 190177) | Marine microbial communities from Northeast Subartic Pacific Ocean, Canada - LP_J_2011_P26_10m | ecosystem: Environmental > Aquatic > Marine > Oceanic | place: Canada: Northeast Subartic Pacific...
TAAACCCTAAACCCTAAACCCTAAACCCTAAACCCTAAACCCTAAACCCTAAACCCTAAACCCTAAACCCTAATATTCAAGCTCGATATCGCGTTCCGGAAGCCGAGAAAAAGAAAAACAACTTTTCCGAGAACGACAAGTGTTGCGAGACGTGTTATCGATACTTTCGTGATTTGCACGCTTTTCAGAGCGGAAGCGTCTGCGAGAATTGCAGATTTCTCGGGATTTTGCCGGGTTCCACTTCGGGCGGTTGGATGAAGTACAAAGACGACGACAACGAAATCTCGCTTCTTTGCTCGAAAAGCCACACGCTAGCATCAGCTACGCGCAAAAGGCGCAACGAGGGAGTCAAGGAACGACGAAAAGGGCGATGGAAAAATGGCGACTGGTAAACTCTCTGTTAATAAAAAAGCAGATGGTCAGATCAGACAGTAGAAAAGAACAACGTCACAGAAAAGAGAGTCACAGAAAGTCACAGAATATATATACTCGAGGGCGGCGAAGATATACGTAGGTAACTAGCTTGTAATATATATCCTGATATTACAAAACCGCTACCGTCGCGAAAATAACCGCACACCGGTGCAAAAAGTACCGCACACCGTCGCGAAAATCACCGCACACCCTCGCGTTGGCATTTATTACCCTACACCGCCCAAAAAATAGACCGAAACCCGCCTAAAGTTATCACCCGAGAAGATTGCAAAACTACTTCCGGATTTTGAAGTAGTTACAGAAACGCTAAAAATACTAACGGAATGACTACATTATCCAGAGTTGATTCTAATGTGCACTCTGAGAGCGCTGCTGCTACGCACGCTATGGCTATTTTACCTATACTGTATTCATCTTCATCCGATACGAGAAGTAAAGTCGTCGCAAAGTTGGAAACGAAGAACGCGAGAAAGCCTTCAAACGTTTTCGTACTCGCGTCGTTCATTTTTATAGACCCAAAATTACGTCCTATTTCGCACGCGAATGTATCCCCGATTCCAACAGATATTAACCCAGATAAAGACTTTATACCGCTATTACTACTACTTCCACTTACATGATGCAGCCACAATGGAAAAGCTATTCCAAGAAGGAGCGACGAGTGACTTAAAACAACACCATCTTCATCGCTCCTTTTCTTTTCCTTCTCCCACGCAAAAATCATAAGAGTTATGTTTTTGCTCAGTCGCTTACGAAGGCGTAAACATTCTATAGAGCAAAACAGAACTAAACACGCAGCAAACGCAACAGGAATGAGCACTTGCCCGTAATCATCTCTCCAAATGTGCATGGGTACGCCAAACATTACGACCGCAATCGCGTGAAATATCTTCCTTTGGCTTAAAATTTTCTCTTTTCCGAGAGCTCGTCGCTTGCAGAATAGAGCGAGTGAAAAACACACACCCGTACACCAAAGCGCGGCTAACCGAGCGATATTGAAAGCGGTTAAAGTCACACTTCCCGCATTATCACCTCGTACCTGAGAAACTAGTGCTTTTAAAATACCCACGCTCAGCAACATCTCGAAAACGCCTACGCATGCTAAAATATATTGATGAAATGTTGTTCGTGTCTTCGGTGTCGTCAAGAGAAGAAAACTCAACCAACACGAAGCTACTACAAATGCAGATACTAACACTCTCTCGTCGCGCTTTTGAATATCTCTACTCCAAGGAAGCCAAGTTATACCATCACGACGAGCATAGGCGATTAAATCATAAAAGATAGAAACAGATGCGATTGAGAGTCCTTGCATGCAGAGAAACAAAACGCCGAGCTCCGTCTCCTTGCTCCCGGCGGCGTTTCGCGCCAACATTTTCGAGAGACTATATATCGGGTCACATCTGCTAAGCCACGTTCCTCCTGAACTCATTCGAGTAGAACTTTGCGCGGTGGAAGAGCGCCTCGACGACGTGTGCCTTCGCCGCAGAAAAATATACGAGAAGGAAGAGAGGAGCGCAACGTCGGTTAACAACCACATTCTCGATGACGACGAGTGCAAAATCAGAAACCAGGGAAGAGCGAGCGCACCGTACGCGTCGCTCGAACGTAACTGCAAACGCGAATAGAAACAAATACAAATCGTCAACGCGACGAGAAGTCCTCTCGTTGCACTGATGTGATTCGCAGAGAATGCGCCGTCGTCGTCGTCGTCGTCGTCGTCGTTGTCATCAGCAATTTGCAAAACAACAACGAAAGCTGTAAGAAGAACACACGCAGATTTATGGTTGATGGATAACGACACCATATCTCACCACTTCTCTTTTAACCCTAAAGACTTCTCTCTCGTTCTCTTACTCACTTCATAAGATCTTCCTTTTATATGAATATATTTATATGTATACGCATACGCGTGCACGTGAGTAAGGCGTTTTCTTCATTCTCTTTTGATGAATTTCCGAGGATGAATCCCTCAAAAAAAAAAATGTTGCAACGATGTGGTCGTTTTCGTCTTCGTAGTAAATGCGCGCTCTCGAGTATTACCACCGCAGATGGGTTGATCGATTCATTTGCTTCATCTTTATCTCTATCTCTATCATCATCATCGTCGTCATCATCATCATCATCAGTGCACACAATAACAACAACAATTCCAAGTTTTTGTAACAGAAACGACAACAACAACAACAACAATTCCAACAGAAACAGAAACAGAAACACAGCGACGAATCATCATCATCATCATCATCAACCCAATCGTTCCATCAAAACGTCCTCCTCGCACGCGACGACCGTCTTGGGTATTCGGAAAGATTCCAAAACCGTTCTCATCGCCGACGGTCAAGTGACCATGGGGTCGGAAATTATCAAACACAACGTGATTAAAGTGCGCAAGTTGGGCGATGGCGTCATCTCGGGTTTCGCCGGGTCAACCGCTGATGCGTTTACGCTCTTTGAAAGATTGGAACAAAAGATAGAAGAACACCCGGGTCAATTGACGAGAGCTTGCGTGGAATTGGCCAAGAATTGGCGCACGGATAAGTATCTCAGAAGGTTAGAAGCGACGATGATTGTCGCCGATAAACACCACATGTTTCAAATAACCGGCAACGGCGACGTGTTGGAACCGTCCAACGGAATCATCGGTATCGGAAGCGGTGGAAGTTACGCGTTAGCCGCTTCTAAAGCTCTGGTTGATGTGGAAGGATTGAGCGCGATAGACATTGCGAAGAAAGCTATGGATATAGCCGCGAATACGTGCGTGTATACCAACGATAAGTTTCAGATTTTAACGTTGGATTCAGACGCTAGCGCGGAGGAAGGAGGAGAAAAAGAAAAGAAGGAAGTCGACGACGGAGGAGAGAAAGGAAGAGAGGGGAAAAGCGCGGCATGACGAAACGTATAAGAACAGCAATAACATTCTTTCGCGCGTGTTGTAGTAAATAATAAAGTACCTAATCACTGCTATTCCTTCTTCTTTCCTTTTGCTAATAATAATACATATGCTTCAAGTGCGTCACGTTAACTTTTGGCGCGACATCGAATAGAAAGCAGCACCTCTCACTCTCTACTTCTACGACGACGACGGAGGTGGTTTCTTCTTCTCTTTCATTCTAAACACTCGTCGTAACGCCAGTACGAATTCGCTCTCTTCCACTTTGTCGAGGAAATTCGCGCGCTTCCCGCCCATTGACTCTCGAAGTCTGTTGATGCCGCCATTCATTACTTCGTGACTTATACTACCGTTGTTGTTCTTATTATAAGCGTCGACGCGTTCTCGTATTCGAATGACCGTAGGCTCAAAGTTCCGTTTCGTTGCGTTGCGTAAATCTTCCACGCTGGCTACATCTAAAAACGCAGAAGCGCAAACGCTTCCACCAACGACGCCACACACTGCTAAACAACTCGCGTAAACGAGCGCGCGCATAGCGGCGGCGTTGGTCGATTTGTGCACCTCGTGCATTCGCCTCGCCGCGAGCCGTTCAGACGCTGACGCGTTTTGACGCTCGAGTTTCCTAAGTTCTAAATCAGACTTAATAGCTTCGAAGCCCCATCGGTCTCGTCGTCGTCGAATCATGCCAACGTTTTCTGGAAAAGCTCTCCGTTGTCCTCGGTTGGTATTTCCTTCGCTGATATCAAACCTCTTGTGTTTTCTCAACTCTCTCGCTTGGACTTGCGCCGATAAACGCAACTCGTTCGCGTAGACTTCCGCTAATTTCGTAACTCCATCGTATTCTGTACTATTACTATTGTTATTACTATCGTCATCATCACCACGTGCTCTTCTTTCGAGCAGCATCGGTTTCTTTCTTAGAGCGTCGTCGTCGTCGTCGTCTTCATCTTCTTCGTTCTTTTGCTTTTTGTGCCTTTTTTGCAACTCCATCTCTTGCTCTTTCTTGGCCCAGTGGTTTTCGTTCGCTCTGGCTCTGGCGCCTATGCGAGAGATTAACGACATGTTATTTACTCACGTATTACTATTAGTATTGTGTGATGATATTTATCCATCGTGATATTACTTTATTATTATTACGAGTATATATTGTAATGGATTCCCCTAATCTCTCTCTCCTTTTATTTTACGGATTTAATTTTTGTTCCTTGGTCGTTGTTGGGTCGGAAATCCATACCGTTAACAAAACCCCTAACTAATAAAATCTTTCTTCTCCTCCTTCTTCTTCTTCTCCTTTTCTTTCTTCCGAATGATGAAAATGAAAGAGATGAACAACACCAACAGCAACGACAGCGACAACACCTCTTCGCTGTATTACGAACAGTGTTTCCATCGATTGAATCACATGCCGTGGTTATACGACATCGAGAAACACAAAATGTTTTCAAAAGAGAGACAGAAACAATGGCAAGAGAAACTGATGCAGCTGGAAACCATAGAAATCAAAGGAGAAGACACGTACATCTCGGACGAGAACGTCCACATCTTCGCGGAACGAGGAAGGAAAGTAGTCATTGAGAATAACTGTCGAATAGCGAGCGGATGTTTCATTCACGGTCCTTGTGTTCTGGAAGAAAACGTGGGTTTGAACCAATCGGTTCACATGGACGGTGGTAGCGGCAAAGGCATTCACATCGGGTGTGATACGAGAATAGGACCATCGACTTCTATTTTCGCGTTTAACCATAGCTTTGATGATTTAACGACACCTGTTCGGCTACAAAAAGTTAAATCAAAGGGAGTAACCATAGGGAGGGACGTTTGGATTGGCGCGAATGTTTCAATCGTCGACGGCATTACGATTGGTTCCCACGCTGTCGTAGGTATCGCGTCCGTAGTTACGAAAGATATTCCGGAATACGAAATATGGGCGGGCAATCCAGCAAGGAAAATAGGAAAAAGAGGTGATTAAAGTGATGTTCATCATCCATATAGAGATTTTGAAGTCTAGTAGAATCAAATAGCGCAATGCATAACACCTAGAATCCAGCTTTCCAAAAGTCTTCTGAATCCATCCCGTGCGAGGAGGAATGGACGTTGATGTACTTATCGATCTTCTCGTCTTCAATTGAGGATTTGAGACCTTTTCGTTGCATCTTCTCTCTCCATTTTCTCATCCGCGTTTCCGTATCGCTGTCCTCTTCTTCTTCGTCTTCATCGTCGCTCGAAGAGCTTTCTTCATCTTCGTTGAGCCAGTCCTTTGGATTTCCTTTCATTTTACTTCTTTTCAACTGCAATTCACTTTTTGTTTGCTTCGTGTGCGCTGCCGCCGACGTCCACTGCCTTTCCTTCCCTTTCTCCAACTTTCTCAACCTCCTTTTTTCCTCGAACTTTTTTCTTCTCGCGTCTCGTCTCTTTCGCAACGCTAAATCCGGATCGTCTTCATCGTTCGTTTCTACATCGAAACTCTTCTTTCGCCTTTCCTCTTCTTCTTCTTTTCGTTGTTGTTTCTTCTTCTTCATTTTCTTCATTCGTAGTCTTCTTTCTTCTTCTTCTTCTTCTTCGTCATCATCATCATCATCTTCATCATCTTCATTTTCTTCATTTTCTTCTTCGCTCGATGTTGATGAAGACGATGTTGATGAGGAGGACGAATCATTCTCCTCGTCGTCGTCCCCGTTTATTTTCGCGTTCTCCACTGGTGCTTCTACATTGCTATTTGTATTTCTTAATTGTGCTAATCTATCGTTGTCGCCAGCCATTTCAGCCGCTGCCATAGCGGTATTCAAACTCACCGTGTCATTCTTCTCTACGAGCGCGTCGAAGAGCTCTAAAGCTTTGTTCGGTTCATTTAATTTCAAGTATGCTTGCATGGCGACGTTTATGGTGATTGTCGTTATATCTAAACCAATCTTCTTCATCTCTGCAAATAACCCGAGCGCGTATTTAGGATTCCCGCCTTTAATCGCTGCGGACATGACGGCGTTGAATGAGATGGTGTTGCGCTCAACCCCTAATAGTTTTTGCAAATTGAACACTTCAACGCATTTCTCCCATTGCTTTTGCTTTCTCAATCGGGTCGAGAACATGGTGAACGCTCTCGGATCTGCTCGCAACACATCCGGGCGGTCTGGTGAGAACGCGTCGGATAATATTCTTTGCACCTCGGAGATTTCGCACTCCAAAAGCTCTTGCGTAGTCGCGTAAAGTTTTGAGTTCGACTGCGACGGCTTCAAGCCTCGGGAAGGCGCGAACTTCATCGTGTGTTTGACTTTCTTCTTGCTTTTATTGTTGTTATTATATTTGTTATTATTAGTGGTATTTGCACCATCTTTCCGCTTTTTACTCTGATTGTTATTATTATTGTTCTTCATGATTGATAGAGGTTGCGTTAGTGTTGATACGAACAGACGACTTTAAATATTCGCGACGAAGATTGTGGCGGCAGAAGTGGTGTTTGTGGCTATTCCTTCCTTTTTTTCATTTCATCGTCACTACAACTCTACAAGTACCTATCATACTACGTTAACTTTACAAAATCTTTGAACGTCTTCTCTAATTGCAATTCAAAGCTCTCTATTTCCTTCTCGCGCATGCCTATCGCGGCTGCGGCCGTGAAATATGCTGTCGGGTATGTCGAGAAAGAAGCTCCAAATCCTCTCAACTCTACGTCGCCGATTTTCTTCGTCTCTTGCATGGGAACCGTGCGAGCGCCAGAGACTCGTCTTGTGAATAACATGGAACCAAACTTGGTAACCAGATCATTTCTCGAAGACGTCAACGTCACGCCTAAAGAAATCGGATTGTTTGGCGTTTCTAACACCCTCTCGCCGTATTTCGAAGCCGTTCGTTCTAATGCCATCTTCAATTTCTCGTAGTTCGTTTCGCGTTCGTCGAGTAAACGTTCGTAACCAGTTTTACCCATTTCGAGGAGAGTGATGAGCACGTCTAACGTTGAAGATATCGATGCTCGACCTGGGTATAGTTTACGAACTTTATCGACCAAGTAACCGTTTCCTTTTGAAGCGCAAACGATTGCACCTCCAACCGGCACGAGAAAATTTTTATCTAAACTTTGAACGACACAGTCGACTCTTCCCTTTCGCATGGCTGCTTCAATTTTACCGCACAACTTTCTGCTCTGAACGCCGTAAGCGTTATTTATCACGTGCGCTACGTTATATTTTTGACACAACTTTGCGATCGCTTCGACGTCGTCGGATGCTCGAGGCGCGAAGCACGACGTCGACGAGACCACGCACGCGATTTTTTTAGTATTTTCGTTCTCTTCGGCGGAGAGTTCTTTCTCGAGCGCCTGTAAGTTTGTAATCAACTCGTCCTTTTCTAATATTGGATCAACCACGCAAACATCGTAACCGCTCGCTAGTATACTTTTTATGCACGTCTTCTGGTCTAATCGCGTCCAAAGTATCGTGTTTTGTCGTTCTTCTTCTTTTGCATTTTGTTCTTCTCGGTGGTGCGCTCGTAAAGCGTTGAAGACAGAGCACAACGACATGCCCGTGCATAACGGTAAGAGCAACGTCGTGGTACTATCTATACTTTGCAAACCTGATATCTTCATCGCATCCGCGACTAAAATATTCGCCAGCTTTGCTATGATGCTGCTCCCTATTGCTTTCGGTTGATCGGCGGAAACGTCGCCGCTTCGTCCAATCCCGTGGTGCAAACCAAAATTGCGCCTTTGAACCAATTTAGAATACACGCGTCCTTCGCGCTCCCCAACCCCGCAGTTATCTAAGAAATTATTCGAATCCAATTGCGAGAGCTCTAGTAAGAAACTTTCGATCACTTGTTCGTTCCATCCGTCCGTCGGTAACTTTCTGTTCGATACAAGTTGAGAGAACAATTTTGTCTGTCGCTTCGACGCTTCGTCAGCTTGGCGAACGTACGAAGTGGAAACGAGAGACTCGCACAGACGCTGATTGGTGTCGTTATTGACGAACATCACTTAGAAAGGGAGAAATCTCGTTGTTCGGTGAGGTTGATGCGCGTGTACTCGAGTTCTGTCTCGCACGCGTTGGCGTTTGTTCGTTTGTGATGAAACCTTTCAGTCTGTCTCGTTCGTCTCTAATGTCGTTTTCTTAAAATTTTACCTCATTTTTGGAAACGAAAATCACAAACCGCCTCAACTTCACACAAAACGAAGGAGATGAGTGGACGAGGAGGAAGAGGAGGAGGAAGAGGCGGAGCGCCGACGACGACCTCGACGAGTGGTGGTGGTGGCGGTTTCGGTGGTGGTTTCGGTGGACGAGGCAAATCCTGGGTCCGAGGTGAACCGACAAACTCGACGACGACGAGTTCATTTTCAAAATCAACGTCTAAAACAATAGAAGAGAATTACAACAACAACAACAACAACAACAACAACAACTATAGTCAAGGAGGAGGAGGAAGAGGAGGAGGAAAGAAGAGAGGTTATAACGATAACGGCGGCGAGTATAATCATCATAACTATAATCAGAGAGTGAAACTGAGCAAGAACACGTATTCGAGAGGCGGGAAAGACTCGTTAAATGCGAACGCGTCTTCGTTCACTCCGTCGGTTTCATTTGCAAAAGAACAAGAGAGAAAAAAACGAGAGTTGCAACAAAAGTTACTCTTGATGGAGAGGCAAAAAGCCGAATTAAAGGCAAAAGTAGAAGAAGCGGCGAGATTAGCTAAATTGAAAGAGGAGCAGGAAGAAGAACGGGTGACGAAGCGGTTCAAGGAGGAGCAAGAGTTGAAGAAAGAAAAGGCGAAACGCGCCGGCAATCTTCTCTCGGGCTTCAAAGACTCTCTAAAAAACAAAGGAGACGTAGGAAATGGAGGAGAAGATACCGCGGATGCGAAGAAAACCAACGCTGAAAATGAAACGAAGAAACTAATAGAGAGGGTATTACAAGCAGGGACGGATTGGGCGGTTTTGAATCTTCCGAGAGGATCGAAGAAGAAATGGCTGACGCAATCGTATCGAGAACTCGCGAGAAGTTTACATCCGGATAAATGCGCGTTACCTCGAGCAAAACAAGCGTTTCAACGAGTAAAAGAAGCGTACGAAAACCTTAGCAAAGATGCAGTCGAATAATACAAATCATGAACGCGAATTTATAAAGGCACGTTCTTTTGACAACATTTATAGTTTACACTTGAGTATGATCCATAGGTCAAGGTCCCACCTCCACCATATAACCAATAGGTCGTGCCTAGAGCAGTCTTTTGGTAACCTGTGCAAAGCTCTGAACTAAGGCACAGATTCGCGATGCATACTTCGTCCCACGCCCCATTTACGCGACAACTATGCGAATAAAGAAAATCGCCACTGCTATACGTATTTGCGCAAACTTCATCATTTGCGCCTCCACCATTCGTAGAGCAGAGTGAGGGATAGCTCGCGCCATAAGTGTACATGCACATCCCCGTACCGCCGTCACTTGCAAATACTTCACTAAATCCACTCGTACAGTCTCCTATTGGTGGGCTATTGGATACTGGCGGGGGCGGCGTCGGCGGCGTCGGCGGCGACGGGTGCGTGAAAGATATCGTTTCGATTCCGTAGCCGTTCTCGTTTTTTGCCGTGGCCAGATCGTTGTAATTTCTAGACAACCATCCCGTTGCTACGTTACCTATCGTGCACGTCGACTCACTCCCATCGAAAGATCTGTAATATCCCGCTGCGAGCGGTTTATAATAGCACTCTTTCGAATCTTTTTTAATTTCAAATTGCACCATTTTACACCAGTCATCGACCGATTGAAACGCGGCAATGTACGTGCGCAAATTCTCAGTTTGCTGCTCGCTTTTGCTTGTGTCGAAAACCGTCGTTGTCGCACCCTGATATTCCGATGCCATCGACAACCCCATAAACGCTGCCTCCCTTGGTATGAACGTCTCGATAACTTCACACTCACCGAGAAGAAGATAGTTGTCCTTGTCGCCGCCGTCGAAGGCTAAAGCATCTGTCTCGCAGGACGTCCCGGACCAGTTTTCCTTACAGCCACAAATCCAATCCGTCCCGTTATGTTGTAAACCGTCTGCACCAGGAGGCATGCAATACGGAGGTGTTTTGGTGTTATTTTCCAATTGCGTTTGCAGTTGCAAAAGTGTCGCCGTCGCGTTTTCGATATCTTCTATTCTCGAGTCGAAACGTGATAATCCGTATCCTCCAATATTAATATCACCCTCGGAAACGTTCATGTTTCCGTAAACTTTCATTTCCGACGCCGAAACGTGTACTTCACCAACACCGTTGATCACGCCAACTGTCCCATCTTTGGACAATACAATAGGCCAATCCGGAACGCACTCGTACGTAACGTTGAGATATTTCGCGGTTCCTGCACACGTTTCACCGAAATTACTATTGGACGCAGTCATCTCGCACGATTGGGTGCCATGACACGAATCTTTCACATCATCGAACGTCGAAGTGGAGAAGCACGCGGTGTTTTTGCTTGCACCAGCGTTTCCTTCCAACGGACACGTCTCAGAATCCGTTCTTCCATAGTTTGCAACTCTTATTTTTATCAATTTCGAACTTCCGCAATCTACTGAAATAATTGAATTCTCGCACGCGATTTCCGATATCACTTCCGCGCTCACAGTTTTTACCCCCGAGAGTAGATGAGTGAGCGCTGAAAAGAAGAAGATCGTTTTAATATAGTTTACTAACAACGTCATCATGTCGATGATAAATGATGATAAAGAAGTTGAAGAGTGCAGAAGGAATCAAAGTTCTGAAAAGTTCTGAAAAGTACTTTTGTCGACCACCTTCTGTGATTTTGATTTTTTCATCATACGACCGGGGGGGGTCATTATTTTTTGTTCTCGTATTGCTGTCGCGAAGACCGGTCGATCTCGCAACAATGCCTCCCTCGAGAGCGACTGCGTCCTCGAGAACAACAACAAAAACTGCTTTTCATGCTCCTGTTAAAGCCAAAACACGATTTCTCTGTATAGAGTCACGGCGGCGCTTTCGTTCTTTACGAAGGAGTAGTAAGCGTCGTAATACAGTTACATCGGTCGCCTTGTTGTCAAGAATAAGTGCGGAAGAGATGCGCGCACACTTACACGATTCGAAAGATTTATGGAGCACGACGTTACATCAGACACTGCTATGCAATTGCATTGAAGGTGAAGACGACGAGAGTGACTGCGCGTTTCATTTCCAATACATGCCGATGAGAAATCGCATCGAGGTGCCAAGAATGCTTTGCGAGGCTCGAAAGTGTAAATATGCGTTGGAGCTGGTCGGTTTTGTCCCGTGGTCCGACGTGAAAATTACCACGCCATATGGAAAGACACCGACATTGAAAAACTATGACAAAACGAAAACGAAGGACTTGGCGCACGAGAAACCAATCGCACGATACCTCGCGAGCAAGCTGCAATTCTTCGGTCGAGATGAAGACGAACGCGCTAAAATAGACGAAGTTTACGAGCAACACTGGTCCACATTACGGAACAACGGGTTGACGCACCAAGGTGAAAACTTTGATATGGACCTATTGCTCGCAATTACCGATAGAGAAATAGACGAGACGCCTAGATTTCAAGACATGCGGCGCGTAAATTCGTTCTCTCCATCGCAGCGTTCGCTAGCGTCGCTTAGAGTTTTCGACGAGATTTTGTTACAGCATCAGTCCATGTACCTCGTCGGAGATGCGTTATCGTTGTGCGATATCACTCTGTTTGAAACCGCGTACGAGCTTTTCAGGGAAGAGTCTGCGGATTTTGATATTGCGGAGAGGTTTAATCTGAAATATTTAGAGAGATTTTTAGCGCACATAGAAGACGAACACCCGACGTTACGAGAGTATATGAAAAGTGCGAGACGTGTTCCACGATACAAGAGGCCTGGATACGTGTACATTAACGAATAACAAGTGCAATATTGGACTTCTATCTACGCTACTTGACGACCAATAGATTCTGCTCGCATCCGAAGCGCGCGTATTCGTGTGATCAAGGACTCCAAATGTTTCCGCTCTTCCTTTGGGTCTGAACCGTCATTTGATTCTACTTCTCTTCTTCTTCTTCTCTCCAGTATTCTAACTTCGCCCCCGCTCTTTTGTTCCTCGCGCCACCAATAAGAAGTTTTATCGTCCGCCCAGTCATCGCTCTCATTATTATTTTCATCATCGTGATATTTGCCTATTCCTTCTACTTCTACTTCTGCTTCTTCATTCGTTTCGAACTTTTCTTTTTTCTCGTCATCCTCTTCTTCTCGACAATGCTCGATGCTACTCAATACGCTCGCGAGATACTCAATTTGCTTTGCGAGAACTTCATCACTCTCACGAGCTCTCTCTATCATTCTTCTTTCGTTATTACCTTACCTCGAGAGAGAGTTATACATAGGTGTAGAAGCTCACGCGTTCGTGCAAAACTTTTATGTACGAGATTTGGTTGTCGTTCAAAATTTATTAGCTACGCGTGGAAATTCATCGGAAATTCAGAAGAACTCTTTCCAAACAGTTACAACAAACTGACAAACAGTTACAAAACGTTACACACTTCTGTTGAGAGTAGTTTTAACCTCAGTTAAAACAGAAAACGAACATACAAACAAAACGCAATAATCATCGTCCTCATGGTATCATCAGTATCCTTATCCTCTGCTTTGAGTATCAGCAACACAAATAATAAAGCTTCTTCTTCTTCATCCTCTCTGCACACGGAGAGAAAACATATAATTCATCCTCATCATCAACATCATCATCGTCATCACAACCAACTGTGCAACCAAAGAAGACAAATCAGAAGAAGAAACCAAGGAGTGTGTTCGGCTGCTTTGACCAACGGGCAGAAGGTTGCTTTGCACTACAAATTGAAGAACGGAGAGACCGACGAACTCATCGAAGATACGTCCACGCGAGGTCAAGCTGTGGAGATTACGTTAGGAAGCGGGGAGTTATTCCCTAAATTGGAAGCGCAATTATTAACGTGCGAAGTTGGAAGTAAAGTGAAACTGACGCTCGAACCGGAAGATACGTACGGGAACTTTGACGAGAAGAAGATTCAAAAACAACCGATTTTACCGGAAGAAATGGTTCAAGTGAAGGACCAAGTGCAGCCTGGACAAGTCGTGCAGCTCGCACCAAACGTCATAGCGAAAGTCGTCGAGATTGGCGAGGACTCTTTGACGTTAGATTTTAATCATCCTTTGGCGGGATTGAAATTGACTTTTGAAGTCGACGTAATCGCGGTAAAAGACGCGCCAACACTTTTCGGAACCCCGATGGTTAAGTTCACACCTCCAGGTCAGCCGCGATAATAATCTGTAGTTTATATACAGATACATCTAAATACTGTATAATCTATCCATCATGATCAAGTTGTAAATTATTACTGTTCTTCATTCCTTTTAGTTATAACTACAATTCTAACGCGTCTCTACTACCACTGCTACTATGTTTTGCTTCCCCGGAGACTTGTTCGTCCCGTTCTACTCGAATATTTTTGACGACGACGTCGTCGTCCTCTCTGTTGTTGTAGCGCACTCTGTCCTCCATTTTCTTAATTAAATGTACGGTCTTATCGCCGCTAAACTTAATGACGATATAAACCCAGCTGAAGAGGACGAAAATGAGAGTGAGAACGATGCAACTCCAACACCCGTACTTTTTGTTTTTACGAAAAACAGCGGTCTGTCTTTGCGTCGCGTTTTTCGCCACGACGACGTTTTGGTCCAGTTTTGTTTCCATGCTATCTACTAATTTGTTGCTTCTGCTCAACTCTCGGGAAACTTCTTCGGCGTTCCTTTTGATTCGAGAGGCTAAGTCGACCATTTCGTCCGTAAGATTCTCTTGCATTTTCTTTTCATTTTGTAATAATTCATCGCCTTCTTTGGATATGGTAAACTCCTTCGGCGCGTAGAGTTTCTTCTTTTTTGTTGTTGTTGTTGTTACTGTTGCAACTGGGACGTCGACATTCTCTGCTGCATTTTTTGCTGCTGCCGCCGTCGCCAACGCCGCCGTTGCGGAAGAAGAAGAAAACGAAGAAGATAGCGATGATGATGAACTCGGAATGGCTGAAGCAGTTGCCGAGACGAACGCGGGATGTTCGTACGCCGGCACTTTCTTTTCAATCTCGTTTATTTTCTCCTCGTAAGCGCGAAACTTTCGCTCGTCGCGCTCTTTCTTCGTATGGTTTCGTTTGTCGGTTTGATAGTGTTCGTCGTTATGTTCGTCGTTCTCATCGTCCTCGTCTTCGTCCTCGCGCGCGCCAACGAAAACTGCCGCGAGTAAAGTACTCCTCTTCTTCTTCAACTTCTTCTTATTATTATTTGTCCTGTTGTTAAAGTTCTTTTCTCCTTCTTCTTCTTTTTCTTCTTCTTCTTCGAACGCGTACAACTTCTCCGTCTTTTCTCTCAGCGCATTCAACTGTCGACGGAGCGATTCCGCGTACACGTGCGGTTTCACGCCCGTTTTCCATGTCTCCACTTCAGTTGTAGTAGTAGGAAGATGAAAGTTGTTCACAAACGCGTTCAACGCTCGAACGAATTCAATCTCCATCGAACGAACGTCCACATTTTTGTTGTTGTTGTCGTTGTACGAGTCGTCCATTTTCTTTGAACCGTGTGTGGTAGTTGATGGTGGTTCTGTTTTCGCGTTTCTTTTTTCATGCATGCCAATTTTTTCAATTTTTCTCAAATTTGTTCTTCACACATCAATAGTCTTTTCATTCTTCTTCTTCTGTGTACACAGTTCAACTAAAACGTAACCATCATACGGGCTTAAGTGATGATGATGATGATGATGATGCACACTCCACTCCCCGTGCAACACTTGTCCTCGTCATCGTCGTCGTTGAATATCTCAACAAAGAGAACTGCCGGCAGCGGTGGTGAGGCAAAATCCATCTTCACCGGTTCACCCAAACTTGTTTTAACGACTTTTTCTAATAATAGAACGCGACGAAGAAGGAAAGAAGGAGGAGGTCGCGCGAGAGCTTCAGCTGCGGATAGAAACAATAACAACAACAACGATAGCGTTGACAAAGCCGTACTTCAAATCGAGCGAAAGCAGCAGCAACCACGCTCAATTGACACTTTACGGAACGAAGCTTTGGGTCAACTCTCGTCGACGACGATTTCGACGAAAGGAACAGAGCTGACGGGTAAAAAATTTGCAGGTTTCATCGCGGTGCCTTCTCAAGCGCAAGCAAACTCGCGAAGTTTCATCGCAGAATACTGCAGAAACATTAACCACGGCTCGCAAGCGGCGTTTTCTTTCGGAGGAATCCTCCTCGCCGCCAGTTTAGTAAAGATTAAAAACGTTTTAGATACGCCTTCGCGGACGTACGTCCAAGGCGAGAACACCGTCGGTAACGAGTACGACGCGTGGACGAAAGAAGAGATTTTGGAGTATTATTGGGGAGAACACATTCATTTAGGATATTACAACGACGATGATTTAGCGAAAGGTGCGGGAACACTTCTCGGACACAAGGTCAAAGACTTCATCGAAGCGAAGGAAGACTTTGTGGACGAAATGTTCAAGTTTTCCAAAGCGGAGAAATCAAAAGTGACGTCAGTTTTGGACGTCGGGTGTGGCATTGGAGGTGCCAGTCGACGCTTGGCGTCTGTATGCGTCGGCAGTGGAGCTCAAGTCACGGGCATCACTTTGAGTCAAGAACAAGCGAAGAGAGCGAACGATTTAGCCAAGAGTCAAAACATTCCAAACGCTAAATTTGAAGTCATGGACGCTCTGAACATGTCCTTCGCGGATAACTCGTTTGATTTGGTTTGGGCGTGCGAGAGTGGCGAACACATGCCAGACAAGAAAAAATACGTGTCAGAGATGATGCGCGTCTTAAAGCCAGGAGGATCTTTGGTTCTAGCGACTTGGTGTCAACGCGAGACGCCGCCGGAGTTGACAAAAGTGGAAAAGTCTCAGCTCCAATTTCTGTACGACGAGTGGGCCCATCCGTATTTCATCTCCATCCAAGAGTACGGAAGACTCGTCGAAGCGTGTAATCCAGGAGCGGCTGTTACATTGGACGATTGGACGAAACAAACGATCGTCTCTTGGAGGCATTCGATTTGGGCCGGCGTTTACGATCCTCTCCCCGTGTTTACGAGACCAAAAATTTGGTACAAGACGTTGCGCGATATCATTTGCCTCGAGCGAATGCAGCGCGCATTTAAACGAAAGCTGATGGTGTACGGGATGATGCGTGTCGTCAAGAAGTGAGGATATATGTGCGGTATGTGTGAGCGTACAACTGTAACACATCATTTAGATATATGTACTTGTTGGTTTGATTAATGGTAGTATTTAAAACATTTCTCACTTTAAGTTTTTGTTGTTGTTGTTGTTGTTGTTGTTGTCGTTTGATTTTAGTAGCTGCTAGTATGTTTTGAACACGAATTTACAAGATGGCGCGCGAGAGAGAAGAATTACTTTTGCAACTCGTTTCGTTTCGACCAACTCATCTTCGCCGCACTCATCGAACCATCCGTCACCGCGTGCACTTTCTGGGCGAACGACATGCGCTCCTTCGTGCAGACTTCGCAATCGTCGTCGTATTTAGCTATGTAGTCCGTCATCGGCTGGACAAAGTAATTCTGCACTTGTTCTTCCATGCCTTTCGCGCTGATGAAGTTTCGCACCCACTCTTGACCATTTTTGGCAATCTTTTCCGCTTTCTCTGGATTGCGCTCCGCCCACTCGTATTTAATCTTCAAATCGGTCAAATCCACCGCGACCGGAACGTAATGCACCCACGGTTTCAACTCGTCGTGGAAATGATCCTTCATCCCAGAATCGTGATGAAAGAGCAAACCCGGCATGGCTAACTTATCGATCGTACCTTGCCACGTGGTTCCACCGTTCCCACCGATATCGATGTGGTACTTGAACCTCGCCATTTCGCACTTGGTCATCGGCTCGACCGTTTCCAAACCTTTATACTGATCGTCGATATCGCCAAATCCGGGGATAACTTTCGGTCGCAAGAACTTAACGTCGATCCAATTCGGTTCGGCTTTCGATAACAACGCCGCGTGCAATCTCGGCGGCAAGTTTTGTTCGCCAACAGTCTCGATGACTTTAGCGGCGGATTTGTCCTGCAAACGCAAGCGAGCGTTTCTTTTGAAGAACAAAGCGGCGGTTTGTCCGGCGTCGTCGTTCGAAAAAGCGGCAACGAACGGATAATCCGCGCCTCTCCACACGACTTTCGGCGTCAACGTGTTGAACGGGACGTTATCCCAAAGCTGCACTTCCCCGGCATCTAAAAACGACCAGTTTTCTTTCGATTTATCTTCGCAGTGACCTTCGTATTTGGTTTGCGGAACGAACCATCTGCACTTCCCGTGCTCCGGTTCGCTCTTCGCCGTCATGTGGCCCCACAAGCACTCTAAAGTGGAAAACGTCGGCATTTGCTTCAAATTCTCCATCTTTCGGTCGACGTGAGTTGGGACAGACCCAAAAGTGAACACCGGCGCGGGAAGTTTGGCGCATTTTTTGTTGTTGTTCGGGTTGGAGCACGGAATAGTTTGGTAGTCCGCGTGCGAAATGACCACTCGAAACGGTCTCGGGTCGTGCACGCCGTCGAAACGTTTCGGGAAGTAGGTTTGTAACCCTTTTTTGATGAAATCAAACGTCCAACCGGGTCTTTGCCAACGATCGATGGAGGCGTCCTTCATCGCCGCCTCTTTCGACGGTCCCAAATCAAACATCTCGAATCCAGCTTGAGGCGTCCAAGAGAAAACGTGGAGACTGTTCGATTGACCTCTCGTTTTATCTCTCTCGTATTCCAACTGTCGAAAGGAGTCCGCGACGTCCTTCAGCGTGTAGTGTTCCGAGCCTAACAAAGAGGACAAGTTGTTGTTCTCGCCGTCGTCACCACTTCTTCGAAAGGACGGGAAAATTCCTTTCGTCCAGCCCGCGGTCTTTGATGCGAACCAGTTTGTTCCCGAGGTTGTCGTCGTCGTCGGTACTCCGGGTTCAGGCACGACGACGACCGTTGATACTGATGATCCAGCACCCATCTTTTGTTGCACGGCCATGACGCACGAGACTCCGACAAAGGTGACGATTGATGTCGCGACGACTTTGGAACTCCACGAGGAGGAAGAAGATCTCCCACCCACCATCGTGGGGCCATCATCATCGTTTTCGACGACTTTGAGCAACTGCGTGGACTCTGGATTGGACGAGGAAGCGCCGTTGTGCGTTCCAATGCGGTACTTATACCCACCCATTTTATTCTTATTACTACTTTACACAACTTCTTCTTAGTATTCGTATTAGTGATGTGTATGTTCAAGTACTTCGAGTAATTTATTCTCACGACTGTTGGTGGAGTTGTTCTGTCGAGTGTTCAGTTGTAAGAGAGAGAAGAGAGAAAGTGAAAAAAAAATTGGGGGCGCGGGGAAAACAAGGGCCTTTTTGTCTCTCGAAAATTCCTCTCACAAATAAGAAGAAGAGAAGAGTTTTGGTTTTTAATCCCCCGCGGGGCGCTCGTACTTTTCATACATACTTCAAAACTTTATCAGAGTACCACGACAGAGACATACTATTAATAAGAAGAGAGCATTCTGATCTGATTTGATCATCAATTAAACAACATGTTTCGAAACCGAGGAGGAGGAAGAGGCAGAAAGAAACCATCATCCAAAAAGAAGGAAGAAATCAAACGCATTTTAGTGGACTTGACGGAGTATAAAACGACGCAATGTTGTGGCATTTCCTATTACAACCCGTTCGTGCAGTTTTATTATTACATGAGAAAAATGATCATCATTTATGGATGGCCCTTAGTCTTCATGATCGTCTCGGTGATGTTTGGCGTGAAAGGAGCGATGATTGGTTTAGTCGGGTCGAGTGGACTTCCGTACGCCCAAAAATACTTGAAATTGAGCGCGATTGAGATGCAAAAATACGGCATCGTGGCTTCGTTTCCGTGGACGGTGAAGCCTTTGATTGGGATGATTAGCGATGGTGTTCCTATTTTTGGGTACAACAAGAGATGGTACATCGCCGCTTCGTCTTTAATCGGATCGGGTGCGATTTACTTCATTGCCACGTATAAGTTTGATCGATCGAACGGTTTGTATTACATCGCCGGCTTGACGCTCATCAACGCCCAAGTCGCCATCGCGGATTTACTCACAGAAGGGAAATACGCCGAAGCCATGCGATACAATCCAAGCCACTCTGCGTCTATGGTTTCGTACGTGTGGGGTAACATTACTTTAGGTGGGATTTTAGCGACGGTGTTATCCTACATCGCGCTTAAAGATGAAAACTATCATCTTCTCTTTTGGATGGCGTTGCCTTTTGCCGTGCAATGTTTTCTCACCTCGGCGAGCGGGTTATTGCCGGAATTGAGAGTAAAAAGAAGCAAGAAAGGCGAAGTTGTCGTCGATGACGACGATGACGACGACGACGACGACGACGACGATGGAATGGGACCGAGTAACGCGAAGAAATCTGTCACGTTTGCAGACAGTGAGGAAGACGAGGAGACGAAGAAAGCGAAACGAGAAAAAAGATCGATGAACATGATGGCAATCTTGATGGGTATCATTTGCGTTGTTATTGCTGGCATTCAAATTGCAGGTTTAGATGAGACTACAGTCTTAGCCATCACCTCGATTTCGTGCGTACTTTTGTCGATGTTGATATATTTCTTTCTGCCGAGACAATTGGCAAAGGCGACGTTTTTCTTATTCATCACCTCCGTGCTATCGGTATCTTTCGGCGGAGCAATGACGTATTGGTTCACCGTCGATGAAAAATGCAATCCAGGCGGGCCACACTTTGACTACGTATATTTCACCGTCTACACGTCCATCGTTGGGCAATGTTCTGGAATCGTCGGTATTTGGTTGTTCAACATCTTCTTCTCAAAAGGGAGCTTACGAAAAGCGTTCTGGATTTCGAGCGTGATTTCGTCGCTCGGATCGTTTTTCGATTACGCAATCGTGAAGCGATGGAATGTGGACTATTTGAGCATTCCCGATAAAGCATTTTACATGTTTGGCGATGCGGTGTTAGAATCTATCGTCGGCATGATGGCGTACATGCCGTCTGTAGTGTTGATTGCGAAAATGTGTCCGAAAAATTTAGAAACGACAATGTTTGCCATTTTAGCCAGTTTTGCAAATTTAGGGGGGTCTTTAAGTGGTTCTTTCGGGACTTTTGCGATGGATTACGCGGGCATTAAAACCGATTTAACTTCGGGAAGTTGCAACTGGGATAACTTGCCGAATCTCATCTTGATTTGCGGTATTTGCTTGCCGCTTCTCGCGATTCCTCTGACGTTTGTCTTCGTTCCAAACATTTTGATGACGGATACTATCACAGATTTCGATAATTCCTCAAAGAAAGTTGGCGATAAGTACGTCACCGAGGAAGAAAAGAAATCTTTGATCAAGTGAGAAGAAGAAGATGGAGAGAAAAAGAGAGAGAAGGATTCCTGTACAACAAAGATTTATTTATAGAAAAAGCAGCAAAGCGCTCGTAGCACCATTTTTGTAGTATATGATTGTTTATAACAAAAACAAAAACAAGTATTCAATATAAATTACTAGCACCAATCGCAGCACAGGTTAAAGAATATAAAACTACTACCTAGTACTGTAGTACATGTGCAGCAAATTATTGCATGTAAAACTGCTAAACTTGGCAGACTAAACACCCCATTAACCCTCCCGGTTGAAGTTCGTAATGCGTCGCTTCTTCGAAGCCCGCTGCTAAAGCTAAATCGACCAACTCCGGTCCAGTTGGAAACCTCTCAATGCTCGGTCTCAAATATTTGTACTCCGCTTCGACGTCGTTCATTTTCGCGAAAGGGACGACGACGTTATCGAGAATGAATCCAGATACTTGATTGGTCGTCTCGTCTCTGGAGTTGTTGAAATCTAAGATGGCGACTTTCGTGCCGCTTTTTGCTACGCGTTTCAACTCGGACAACGCCTTTGGAATATCTCTCACATTTCTTAGCCCGTACCCCATCGTGATGGCATCGAACGTGTCGTCCTCGAATGGCAAATCTAAAGCGTCGCCTTGTACCCACGTAATTTTTGCCGTATTCGTTTCGGTACTCGTCGACGGCGTCTTCTCTTCCATCTTTTCCGCCGCTCGCCTCAGCTGGTTTTCTGCAAAGTCCAAACCAAACACCGTTCCTTTGTCGCCAACTCGATCCGAAAGTCTCTGCGCGATATCACCGGAACCGCAGCAGACGTCTAGAACTGTATCTCCTTTTCTCGCTTCCGACCATTTCACCGTCGCTCGCTTCCATGCGCGGTGTAAGCCTAAAGATAAAACGTCGTTCAATTGGTCGTACACTGGCGCTATGTCGTTGAAGAGGTCTTGCCTCTCCGACGCCGCTTGAGTGGTTTGCTCGAACGGATTACCCGCAATATCAGAAGATGATGATGATGTGGAAGCGACGAGCGCAGTTCTCTGTCCTCTTCCTCTTTTCCTTTCCGTCGTTGCAGTCGCGTTTTTAGTACTGCGCTGACGCTGCTTTGGAGGAAAGGACGAGGAAGAGGAAGAGACGCTTCGAGAAAATCTTAAATGCTGTTTCCTTTGTCTCTGTCGTTGTCGTTGTGTGTTTGTGGCGGATGTGGTCGTCGTCGTCGAATGCATTTTTGAGAAGGAGGCCAGTTAGTTCCTTCGGATGGGCGTCTTGCTCGTTCCCGTAGGATGATGAGACAGATGATGAGAGTGAAGAAAGAAGGAATTCAGAGAAGTCAGAGAAGTTTTTTTTTTGTTATCGAAAAGAGAGAAAATACACGAGGGAGGCCAAGAAAACACGCTACTCTTACTTCTCCTGCGACTCTTACTCTACTACTCTTACTCATCACTCCTATTCTCATCACTGGTAGTATTGATTGACGACAAAAATGACGAGGAGGAAGAGCGTTTCCTTCTTCTCTGCCAAGGTGCCATTAATGCTGCTGCTGCATTACGTCTTCCTCTTCGTTTTGTTTCTTCTTTTGTCTCCTCCTATCTTGGCTGCTGCACAAACAACCACGAAGAAGTCGTCTTGTCCATTAATTGGAGAGAATGCCGATATTACGAAAGGTAACGACGACGAGATAACGAGTGAGAGTTCTACGAAACCCCTCCGTTCATCGTGCGGAAGTGATATTCTTTCGAGCGATGGCGCGTGTACGATTTGTGCGTCAGCCATCGACACCCTCATCCTCTCCAGGATACCATTGACCAGCGAAGAACTGAGAACATTTGATATGAAAGCGTGCGGAGCTTTCTTCATCGAAAGCGGCGCATCCGTCACAACGCTTCTCGGCATGAGAAAGTGCGAGAGAGAAGAATCTGCGGCGTATCGTGCGCTTTTAAACGAGGAGAAAGGGCGAAAACAAGGAGAAGGAGGAGGAGGAGAAGAAGAAGAAGAAGAACGGAGAAAAGAGGATAAAGCGGGGAGAGATCCTTCCGTGTTGTATTGCTTCTTGTTCTTTTGCAGTTTTCCACTACTCGATATTGGAATCAGTGAGAAGTTAATTCCTTTTTACTTTGCGTTTGTGTTCATAATTTCGTTGGGAGTTTTATCTGTAATGTTGTGCAAGCTATTTCTCGTTCGCCAACGTCAAAGACGACGGCGGAAAGAAAAAGAAATAACGCGCGAAGACGACGTGGACAGTCAAAGTCCCTCTCGTTCAACTAGTTAGTTGCTACAGGTATTGGTTGGTATCGGTTTTAAACGAAATTATATCCCAAAAAGTAGTAAATTCAATACACTCATTCTCATGATCTCTTCTTCTATAACGCTGATCTCTCTCTTTTCTATTATATATACGCTTCACTCATCACAAACAAAAATTTACACGAGAAGTGATCCTTAGGCGGCGGCTTTGGCATCAGCCTTGGCCTTTTGGAGCTCTTGTTGGATATTCATCGGCACCGGTTCGTATCTCGCGAGCTTCATGGAGTAGTTCGCTCTGCCCTTCGTCATACCTCTTAATTTGGAAACGTAGTTGAACATTTCCGCCAACGGCACGAAGCACAAGACAGTCTTCAATCCACCTGGCTTGTCACCGAGCTCACCAATTTGGCCTCTTCTACTGTTCAAGTCACCGATAACATCACCCATAGATTCTTCCGGGCAGATAACATCGACTTGCATCATCGGCTCGAGAAGCTTCGGCCCGCACTTCGGGATACCTTCTCTGAACGCAGCCTTGGCGGCGATTTCAAAAGCCATGACGGAGGAATCGACATCGTGGTAGCCGCCGTCAAACAACGTGGCACGAACATCAACAACCGGGAAACCAGCGATGACACCCGTCATCATGGAATCCTTCAAGCCCTTCTCGACACCCGGAATGTATTCTTTCGGGACAGAACCACCCTTCAAGTCAGTCGCAAACTCGAAGCCTGTTCCCGGTTCGAGCGGTTCAAACTTGATTTGAACGTCGGCGTATTGACCAGAACCACCAGATTGCTTCTTGTGCGTGTATTTGATGCTCGCCGGCTTGGAGATGGATTCTCTATAGTTGACTTGCGGCGCACCGACGTCAGCTTCAACCTTGTATTCTCTCTTTAATCGGTCGACGATGATTTCCAAATGCAATTCGCCCATACCTTCGATGACGGTTTGGTTCGTCTCTTCGTCGCGAGTAAAATGGAAAGAAGGATCTTCGGCGGCCAACTTGACCAAACCAGTGGACATCTTCTCCAAATCCGCCTTGGATTTCGGCTCGATGGCAACCTTGATGACTGGATCAGGGAATTCCATTCTTTCCAAAACGATGGGTTTGTCGTTGTCGCACAAAGTGTCGCCAGTCGTGGTATCTTTCAAACCGGCAACGGCGATGATATCACCAGCTCTGCACATTTTGACATCGTTTCTTTCGTTCGCGTGCATTTCCATCAAACGACCAATGCGTTCTTTTTTGCCCTTGACGGAGTTGTAGACGTAAGATCCACTTTCCATAACACCTGAGTAGACTCTGACGAAAGTCAAAGTGCCGACAAACGGATCCGCCATGACCTTGAAGGCCAAACCGGCGAAAGGTTCGTCATCGGACGGCTTTCTCGCCATGACTTTTTCAGCGTCACCTTCGGCGGAACCCTTAACGTCTGGCAAGTCAGTCGGCGCCGGGAGGTAATCGAGAACGGCATCCAACAGCGGTTGCACGCCCTTGTTCTTGAACGCAGAACCGCACGCAACCGGGACAAAGTCCAAGGCGATGCAACCCTTACGGATGCACTTTTTCAAGTCTTCAACGCTCGGTTCTTCGCCTTCCAAGTACATCATCATGATATCCTCGTCTTGTTCGACCGCAGTTTCGATGAGTTGAGCTCTCATTTCCGCGCACTTTTCTTTCAAGTCATCCGGAATTTCTTGGTATTCGAACGAGGCGCCGAGTTCTTCCCCGTTCCAAACGATGGCTCTGTTTTCAACCAAGTCAACAACGCCGGCGAATTCTTCTTCGGCACCAATCGGAACTTGGATGACGAGCGGTTTCGCGCCCAAGTTCTTGACGATCATATCGACAGTTCTGAAAAAGTTAGCACCCATTCTGTCCATCTTGTTGACGAAGCAAATTCTCGGGACGCCGTACTTATCCGCTTGTCTCCAAACGGTCTCTGATTGCGGCTCAACGCCGGCAACAGAGTCAAAGAGGCAGATGGCACCATCTAAAACTTTCAAGGCACGTTCGACTTCCAAAGTGAAATCGACGTGACCCGGAGTGTCAATGATGTTGATACGAAAGTCTTTCCACGCGCACGTCGTCGCGGCGGAGGTGATGGTGATACCTCTCTCTTGTTCTTGTTCCATCCAATCCATGGTGGCCGCACCTTCGTGGACTTCTCCAATCTTGTGAGATTTACCGGTGTAGTAAAGGACACGCTCGGTGCAAGTAGTTTTACCCGCATCGATGTGCGCCATGATACCGATGTTACGGTACTTCTCCAACGGCACCACGCGCGCTTCCGCTTCTTCTTTGGCAGCACGAACGATGACGTTCTTTCTCGAGGCTTTCTTCGAGGAGCCTTTCGCGCGAAGCTGTATTTATTTTATCAAGTTTAGTTATACGAGTATATAGAGAAAGAATAAAAGCGGTCAGTCTTTGTGATGATGATGATGATGATGATGATGAGTCGTTCGTAAGGACGGACGCGCGTCCGTCCTCCGGTCTGTCACTTTTTCTTGCCTATTTTTTATAATCTTTCACCCCTCACCCAATCATGAGTAGAGATAGATTTCGCGTGTGACGGCGAGAGGAGTAAAAACAGATTACGCGCGGCGAAAAGTGACACCGAGCACACGCTGGAGCGAACTGAAAGACCGCAATTCTCGTACTCAACGTATTTGTACGCGAGAATTGCGCTCTTTCAGTTCAAAAGGAACATCGGAAGACCTCGTCGCGCTCGATGAAGCTTTTATCCATCTCATCAATGTGCACGTCACTCCGCCCCCAATTTGAGCACGGTGGGCGCTTTTTTTTCTCCCAGAAGCAAATTCGCACGACACAATAAAGGAGGAAAAAAATAATACTAACGACAACGTACCGCCGAGGCATTGGTTAACACTCTGGATGAGCTGAGCGCTTGAGACATTTTAGTTTGTGAATGAGTGAATGTGCGACAATTTAGTGACGTTCGACGTTCGCGTGCGCTCTTTTTGCTTTCTCTTCTGTTCTTCTTCGAAGATGATTTTTCAGTGCGCCTAAAAAAGAGCAACACATATAAAATTAAGGGAGAACCAGAGCCGCAAACGCGACTTTGTGCTGATGTCATCAATAATAAAGCAGCTAAAAAACAAAAATAAGACTCGTAGAAAACGTCACACAAAACACCTCTTTAAAACAACAAGAACAAAAGATGTTCACGCTCGCGGCATCATCTTCCACCGTCGTCGTGGCAGGACGCATCTCGTCCTCCTCTTCCACCTCTTCTTCCTCGAAGACGAGTACATCCATTCCTTCTTTGGGTGGTGGTTTAATCAGCAAGAACTCAAAAACGAATAATTTCGTTTCCTTTCAGACATCATCATCAACACAAAAACAACAAAAACGAGGAACCCGAGAAAACGTCGTCATCAGAGCGACGGAGAACGAAGAAGATGAATACATGTTCAAACCGACGGCGAACGCGGGAGGTAAAGGCGGCGTCTTAGATCGCGATAACCCTTTGTTGGAGGAGAAATTTGCAGTCATAGGCGACGGCGAACACGAGTAAGTCGTTTTATTTTTTGTATTCTCTCTTTCTTTCTGTCAGTCGTCGTCGAGAAGTTTTGTTCTATCTTCTTTGTCTTCTTTTTGTCAGTCATCATCTTTTCAAGGGAGAAAATATTGACGACAATAACAACAAACTCATCACGCTCTCTATCTATCCATTTATCCATCATCTATCGTTCCTCCTCCTCATCAAACGAAACAGATGCCAATCGTGCATGTACCAATATTCACCAAAGAAAGGGGACGACTTCTATCCAGTCTCCGCGGGAACGCCGTTTAAAGACTTGCCAGAAGACTGGAACTGCCCGGTGTGCGGCGCGTCCAAGTCAAAGTTCAAATCCATCGGCAGACAAGTCGCTGGCTTCGAACAAAACCAAGGTTACGGGTTTGGAACGAACAGTATGACCGAAGGCGAAAAGTCAAAGTTGATTTACGGCGGTTTGGCTTTATTCTTTGCGTTCTTCTTGGCTGGATATTTGTTAGAATAAAAAAGAAGAAGAAGCGGAAAGGCGAAAGAAAGACTAAGCGCGCATTATTCTTTCTACTTTGGAATGTGGCGTCGTCGTCGTCGTGTTTACTCGATTGCACACGCGCTCTTTTAATAATACTATCTATTGCTACTACACATACTGCTCACATTTGAAGTACGGTTTTCCCATCACTCGCTCGCTCGCGACGCGTTTTCGCGAAGAACGACAAAAAGACGTCGTCCAAACCTCACAAAAAATCGGAGAAAGAGATGTCGATGATGGAAACAACAACAACAACAACAACACGAACTCGTCTGCGAGGACGAGATATTCCTGCGATCTTCTCATCATCATCATCATTACCATCTTTTTTCCTTTCTCATTGCGCACTACTCGTCGTTTTGTTGTCATTCATATATGTCGTTGAAGCATCTTCTTCATTTTCATCCTCATCCTTCGCATCCATGTCGGAGCTGAGCATGTCGCACGTGCAGAAAGCCATCGATGAACTGCAAGAGAAACGAAACGAAGCGATTGAATACACGACTGAGAACAGAAAATCTTTAGACGTAATCCCAGAGGCGGATGATTTAGATCAATTAGAAAGAGAGGAAGAGGAAGAGTCCAGCTCAGTGAGCGTGTTGTTGGGTGGACAAATAAGCGAGTTGGCGTTAGCGAACGCGAAGAAAAATACGAAACCGAAACCGCCGACGTTTGGGAGTTGTTCTTCTACGTCTGACTGTCAAGGGGATCGAATGTTTTGCATCGACGGTAAGTGCAGATGTCCGGTGTTCTTTCCAGATGGAGAAAATTGCGACGTGCCGAGGGAGCCAGAAGATGGAGACTGGTGTTTGACGCCGCTCAAAGAGTGGCCGAAAGCTGGGCCGAAATACAAGAAGAACAAGAAAGTGTTGCACGACTTTAGCACGTGCGCGATTGTAGGGTCCGCGGGAACGATGCGAAACTCAAACTTAGGCGGCGAAATTGACGCACACACTGCGGTCTTTCGATTCAACGAGGCGCCACACAAAGGCTACGAGAAAGATGTCGGTTCAAAGACGACGCTTCGATTCCAAAATCGCGACCGATCGGGATTTGCAGAGAAGGATGGAGAAATTTGCGTCGTTCGGGAAGGGAAATGGTACAAGGGACAAAACTCGAAGGGAAAGTGTAGATTAGAACAAATGCCGGATAAGGTGGAAAAGTACGTCGACGGACACTGGAAAGTACACAAAACAAACGCGCCGAAGGATGTTGGACGACCGTGGATGAGTAACGGGATGGCGGGCATCACGTTTGCAATGCACATGTGCGCACGAGTCGATGTCTATGGTTTCACTTTCGGTACCGGGTATTATTTCAAGAAGTATTTAGGTAAAGCTAAGGATTGGGGACGTCCAGGTGGGTTTATTCGCCCGCCAAGCAAAGGTTTAGCGAACAGACACTCGTGGATAAAAGAGCGAGAGTGTTTATTAAAGCTATCGGAAGAGCTTCCGAATTCAGTTATCGTACACGAGTCCGCTCAAAAGGGCGGCAGAGGTGGTGGTTTCGCACATTCGACGAAAGGACGTCGTTTATTGTTGAACGATACGGCAACGATGCACTGAAGGAAACAACAATTAGCGAGCTCATGCGTTGTAAGTAACCTTTAAGTAGATTCATAAATTATTATGCACGTGTATATAAATAACAAGAATTTTTAAGCATCGTTCTCCTTCTGTTCCGCCTGTGTGCCACATTTAGAGCTTCAACACCTGGACCGTGATATCATCGGTGGAGCCACCTTTCACGGCGGCGGCGATGAGTTCTTTGGCAACGGTTTGCGGGTCAGCAGTCGTCGCGTTCAACATTTCCGCGATCTTTTCGTTCGTCAAACCGCCACCCCCGCCTCGGACTTCGTTCTCGAACAAACCATCGGAAGCGCACAATACCCAAGTGTCTTTCTCCGTGATTTGTTCAAAAGCGCAATCTGGTTCCGCGTTCAAACCAAATCCAGACCCATAATCGGCATTCTTTTCTCCGATACCTTCGAACTTCCCGGAAGTTTTCAAAAAAGAATCACCAAACGCTCTCGAAAGCGCCAAAACGCCGCCAACTCTCCACGTTCCATTCGTAAACTCAACCATCGATTTTCTCAAGTTCGGGTTTCCTCTGTCGATTCTCTTTCTCTCGTTTTCATCGTCCGGAATGTGGTCGACGGAAAGTTGCACCGCTTTCCCGTCTCTGATTAACAAAACTCTCGCATCTCCGACGTTCGCCGTGCACAATTTATTGCCATCAACGATTGCCGCTAAAGCCAAGGTACTGCCGCACTTGGCGCCGCCGATGCCGCGTTCGCCGAAGGATGCCCAAAAACCTTCCGGGGGCGCGATGCACACTTCATCGCACTCTATGCAACTCTCCGACAACGCCTCCAACGGAAATTTATCTGGATTCATATTCTTTGTGATCGTTTGATGTAAATTTTTAGAGAGCCAATCCGAGACGGCATCGCCTCCGTGACCATCCAAAGCAGATATGATTACCGAAGGTTTCCCTGGTTGCGGAGTTGGGTTAAACGTCGCCGCTAATCTGTCTTCGTTGCTTTTTCTGACCGTACCTCTGACGGTAGCAGAACCTAAGTTCTTCTCCGAGTACGCCGCTTTGACGACGACGACGGCACCACGACCAACCTTTCTGTTGTTGTTGTTGTTGTTCGTCGTGCTCTTGAGAGAAGAAGACGTCGTCGTCGTGGAAAGTAATCTTCTCGAAAAAGAAGAAGAGGAAGAGGAAGAGGTGATACTACTCGTCGTCCTCGTCGTCGCGGCATTGAAAAGTGATGCGCTCATTGTTATTATGTTTTATTATACTCTCTTATTATATTTCAAAGTTTCAATCGTTCTTCGTGCGCGCGCAGTTAAAGTGTGTTGTAGAAGAGAAGAGCGGAGAAGAAGTAGATATCCGTCCGATGCGTTTTTTGTCCGATTTTTTTTTTGTTTTTGGTGGTTGAGAAAGCGAAAGGAGGAGCAAAAAGAGGAGGAAGAGAAACTTTGACGTATTTATCTTATCATCTGTGTAATACATGTATCGACTAATAAAGATTTTTGTGAAATATTAACAACAAAGCATGAGTACATCTATCCCCCGATATGTGATGGTCAAGATTTAACTATGCATATATATATACTCTGTCTTAGATAGCCACACCAGCCTCTCTACAACCGTCCGCTACGGCTTTTACTCTGCCGTGGTACAAAAATCCTCCTCTATCAAACACGGCAGATGTGATGCCGGCGTCGACGCACTTCTTACCTAACATCTTACCCAACTCACTCGCCGCAGCCACAGTCTTCGTCTTCCACTCTTCGGAACCAATGACCGCTTTGACCTCTTGACTCTGCGTACCTAAGGAAACTAAAGTCTTTTGCGCGTCGTCGTCGATGACTTGCACAAAGACGTGTTGGTTGCTTCTGTACACGCTAATTCTCGGCCTATCGGCAGTTCCAGTGAGTCTGGAACGGATTTTTCGATGGCGCTGCTGTCTTTTCGCCTCTTTCGGCGTCAAGCGAGCGACCGTGGTCACGACCGTTTGCTTTTGTTGAGCTGTTGTATAAAGAAGAAGAAGAAGAAGAAGAAGAAGAGTGAGTAATTGAAACAAATTGTTTTTGGAGAAAGAAATTTTAGAGAGAAAAAAGTGGATAAACCTCTCCTCCTCCTCCTCCTTTTCGTCCTCCTTTCCCAAATTTCTCTTGAGGTTTTCGAATTGGCGAAGATGCGCCTGGCAACGCACGCGCGAACACTCAAAGTGCACACAACGCCATGCAAAGATAGAAAAGTATCCATAGGATATGATTACTCTCTTTATTCACGCTTCGTGTGCTCTCTGAGCGATGTATCTCGCGGTTTCCCTACTCACGGTCGACCCAAATCGACGCCTCCGAGAAAATGCGGACGACGGACGAGAGAGGAAAAGAGCAAAAAAAAGACGCAAAAAATGTGCCCGGAATTCGCGCGGACTGTGCGCGACGCGAACGATGCACGCGCGTACCTCTACTGTTCGTGGACGTGGTAGGAACCGACGTGCCGACTAACGCTGATCGCATGGAGAGAGAAGAAAACATGATGCTTCCCTTTTCACTTTTTTTTCCGCGCTTGTTGTGACGGATTTGTTGTGTGTCTTTCTTCCTCGAAGCAGAGAGGTTTTTTCTTGGTTTCCTTCGAAAAAAAAAGAAATCGATTCCTCAAAAAAAGAAGAAAGAAGAAAAGAGAGACAGAGGTGTGTTTGTGATGCTTGAAATCATGTTGTTCGTTTGTTATACATCATCGAGAAGATAAAAGAAGAAGAAGAAGAAGAAGAAGAAAGTAAAGTGAGGAAGAATGAAGATTATTGTCATCAGTGGAACCTCCGCTGGGGTTGGTAAAACCACTCTGGCCATAGGTCTCATGGCAGCTTTAGAACAAAGAGGATTACGAGTGCAAGCGTTTAAAGTTGGACCGGATTTTAACGATCCTTTAAGACACGAACGAGCGATTAACCGACCATCACATTCTTTGGATGGTATCATGTTGACAAAAGAATATAACATATCGACCGTAGCTAAATTTTCGAGCGAGTGCGACGTGGCCATTGTCGATGGTCTCGATGGGTTATTCGATGGATACGATCCAAACTCTGAAAACGGTTCCACCGCGCAAATGGCAAAGTGGCTGAAAGCTCCGGTTATATTAGTGTGCGATTGTGACTCAATGGCACGATCGATAGCCGCAGTTACGAGAGGATACCAAGAATTTGATACCGAGCTCTCGATTGCTGGTGTTGTGTTCAATAAAGTAGGATCTTTACAACACGCGAAACGATTGTCGGAATCGATGAAATCGTCGAATGTAAACGTGGTCATGTGCGGAGCGGTTCCCAAGGACACAAACTTACTCGTCATGAATGGGAACGCTCCATCGTCCTTGCCATCATCTAACGAGTATGGTGGACTCCACAATAGTACCAACAATAATTCCTCGAGTTCATTTACCGGCGATGGATCCCCGAAGACACCATCGTCGACGGAGGATTTCCAAAATCCGTCGGCGTCATATTATAACAATAACAACAACAACAATCATCATTACCATCATCATTTGAACGGGAATGGGCCGCAGCACGGCGCGTCACCGAATTCCAAAGAATCCATCGCTTTGAAAATGCAAAAGATCGCAAAGGTATTTGAAAATACCGTCGATATAGATGCAATATTAGCGTTAGCAAAAGATTTTTCCATCGCGGAATTCATTTCGGACGATACAAACTTCAACGAAACTTTGTTGACGTGCGCAACTTCGTCAACTTATGGCGGCCGATCCTCCAGTCCAGCGCATACGATGGTTGCCAGCAGTAGTAGTAGTGCTAATAGTAAAAGTAGAAGAGACGCGGAGAATATGCTCGCGAGCCCCACGAAAACGATTCGGCCAGACGGAAGAGTACGCGTCGCGGTGGCGAGAGACGATGCTTTTTGCTTTTTTTACCCAGAGAATCTGAATTTGTTAGAACGCGCCGGCGCAGAACTAGTATTTTTTAGTCCAGTTGCCGGTGACGAGCTTCCGAGAGGCATCGCAGGCGTTATATTTCCCGGTGGTTATCCCGAGTGCCACGCAGATGCGTTGACGAATAACCGGCCTTTACGCATGGGAGTCACCGCCTTTGCTTCCGCGGGAGGCGTAGTTTATGGCGAGAGCGGTGGTTTGATGTTTTTGAGCCAATCGCTGACGTCATCCGATTCATCGAAACCTAGGTATATGTGTGGATTAGCTCCGTTTGCGACGAGATTCGCGCGAACGGAAACTCGAGGGTATTTAGACGTCAGAATTAGCATTGGTAATCCACTTTTCCCTCCTGGAGAAGTTGCGCGAGGGCAAAGAGTACATCACTACGAAATTGTTGGTGAAATTCCGCAAAAGATCAGGTCGCAAGACGATACGAATTCTCCTATTTCTGGATGGAGAGCAACTTATGATGTGAAGCCGTCTTCAGTGGAGGACGATAGAACTCAGAACGATTATGGAGAAGGAGTTGGTGGAAGTGCATCCGAGAAGAATAGTAATTTTAACAGCGCGTCGAATTCGTCAGTCTCGCTTGAACGAACGTTTTCGAACTCTTCCTCGACGAGTGCAACCATGATTGATAATACCAACAATACTGGTGGTGGTGCCACCACCAGCGGTGGAAATAAGAACATGCGAGAAGGATTTGCTTGGAACAACGTGTTGGTATCGAACGTTCACTTACATTTTGGAGGGAATCCAACGTTTGCGACATCTTTCGTGAAGTCGTGCAAATCTGTGAAAGCGGAAGCTACAATCGCCGCCCAAAAAGCAGCAACCGCGGCGAAGCGGTTGGCTTTGGAAGAAGACGTGGTGAACGAAATTAGAAGTTTAAGGAATGGAGGAAGACCCTCGATGAACGACCTGAACAATTACGCCAAAGAAACTTCTAACACCGTCGCCATGAGGAGCGATTTGTACGGTGTTGTTGGTGGTGGCGGTGGTAAGCCGCCGATGATAAAGCGGAGGGATTCAGAGCACGACTTGTCTAGAGTTCCAAACGATCGTTACAAAGCAGCTGGGCATTCCAGAAGGTTATCTTCCGGAGATATGGATTTGGGAGGAACTGGTGAGTTTGGGATATCTCCGAGCCGTGCCGGTAATGCTGGCGGTCCGTTCGCCAACCATCAGGCCACTTTGACTGAAGTCCAAAATAATCTCTCCGGAGCTTTTAATATGTTTAAGTCAAGATCGATGAATTTGCTCGCGCAAGCCACGGGATCTCACAAGCAAGACATATCCATGCGATCGAACGCGAGCTTTGGGTCGTTACACAGAATTCATTCCCAAGCTGATTTTTTGAACGAGAAAGAGGTGAGTTCGAGAAGTAATTTTGGTACATCGGGAGAAGACGCTTATAACTCCATGAAACGCGGTCATTATCACGCGCCTGCGCTTGTGAAAGTTCCAGAACCTGATTCGGAGGGATATATTTGTAGTCTCTCGCCAGCCGCCACGGAGATGGTGTACGCCCTCGGCTTGGAACATAGGCTCGTCGGCATCACTTCAGACTGCGATTATCCAAAAGGTGTGCAAAGAGCGCATTCAGTCATGACCTCTTCGCGCTCGATAAATGAAACGGGGAATGGAAAGTCTAACTTTCTCGGCGGTGATTCTTCGAACAAGTCCACGCACTCGAGCTCGGGAATTGGACCTTCGCACCGAGGCGACGCTTCCGGGCATTCCGGGCCAAACAACATGGAAATAAACATAAACATGTTGAGAAGCTCAAACGCGAAGATCATTCTTGCTCCTGACGTTTGTGAATCATGCTTGGACGAATTTGTTGATCCCAGAAGTACGGCTTGGGCAATTCGCGAAGCTCGTGCGTGGAGAGAACACATTCAAGATTCCGCGCACTCGAACAACTCCGAATTCATGGGACATCGAGCAGACGAGTCGGAAGATAACGACATGAAAGGCGTTTTACCCATCGCTCCGCACACATTGACGGATGTTTTTGAGATTATGCTTCAGATTGGTAACGCAGCGAGTCAAGATTTTGCGGCTGAACGCGCGGTAAAACTCCTACGCGATCGATTACGACGCGTTGCTTTGAAAGTCGCGCCCGGGTTCGACAGGCGTCCTCGCGTCGTTTCTTTAGAGGCGTGCAAACCTCTCATCAGCGGCGGGCATTGGCTCCCAGAAATGAAGATGATTGCGGGAGGAATAGATGAGCTGCAAGAACCAGGAGCACCAGCGGAGGCTCTCAGGTGGGAACGCGTATTAGAACATCAACCGGACGTGCTATTGATAAATTTCGAAGGCTCTTTCGAGAAGACGTTGGAGAAGGTTGAAGTTTTAGCTTCGCAACCGGGTTGGTGGAATTTGAATGCGGTAAAGAATCGAGAGGTGTACATTTTGAACAACAAAATATTCTCTAGGCCAGGTCCAAGATTAGTCGATGGAGTTGAAATGTTGGCTAGAATTTTTCACCCCGATCTCATCGAGGAACCTTTGGTTGAAGGAATGTGTCTGAAGCTCAACCTCGAGGCTGGAAAGAAAGTTCGTCCGAGAAGGCTGCGAAACTTTTTTTCTTCGTTTCATTAGGAGAAAAATCACTAGAGGTTTAGACGAAATATAGACTTTAGAGCTTGTGAAAACGAGTGCGCTACTTTATGGATAGATATGCGTATGTGGCATGTATGTTCGTTACGTTGTTTGTTCTGTGTTCTTTTTTTCTTTTGTGGTTCGTTTTGTTCTGATTAAAATAATGCTTCACTAGATGCGTCGGCTTCGAGCTTAAATCCGCCCTCCGCGACAACTTTTTCTAACATTTCACCCTTTTCATCGCTTAAACCCAACACTGTTCTCAATGCCTTCAGTTCGGTCGGATCCTTGACTTCGCTTGCATAGACTGAGTACACGTCGAAGAGCTCGCTCTCAACCGGCCAGTTCAAGTTTTGCGAATCCGGGGCCAACGCTTGTGCGGCGACCAAGTTTCTGCAACTCTTCATCACGTTTTGTGCATCTTTCTGTCTCAACACGGCAACTGCTTGAACCATTTGCGATTTCTTCTTTTCGTTCGCGATTTTGACGAGTTCTTTATCCGCAGTCTCTTGCTCGAGACCTAAATCTTGGACGAGAGTCTTTGAAATTTCCTCGATCTTATCCATGCCTTCACCGGAAGTCAGCTTGCGCTCGACGTTCTTCTTGAAGAGATCGACTCGTCTTGTCAACGGAATTTGCTTCGCGAGTTCAACGCCATCTTCCGCCATCTTTCGAATATCCTTCGCGGATAATGAGCCGCTATTGATTTGCGTGGACAAACCAGACATCATTCTATTTGCAGTAATACCTTTGATAATTTTTTGAGCTTCTTCGTCCGGCATATTGAGTTGCTTTTGGACCTCCTTGAGCTTCTCGGCGCGTGCCGCGGTCAAACCTTGGTTATCGCTTAACATCTGTTCAGCTTGCGCTCTGAACGCCTTATCGGACAAGCCTTTGTGCACTTCACCAATCTCCGTCATGTTCAATCCTAAGATTTCGCCCAACTGTTGTAAACGAGTAAACTCGGACTGGTCGCGCTCAATCGTGATGCGCACGCCCATCGGCGCGCTCACTTGATCGCCTTGCATGCAAAACATGAGGTAATCTTTGTACATGGCTTTTCTAGTGACGTCATCCAACTCCTTCTCGAGCGTGATTTCTTTTTGTGTGGGCGGTTTCTCGATCTTGGCTTCGAATTTTTCCTCTTCTTTTGGTTTTTCTTCTTTTTTGGGAGCTTCCGGAGTCGATTCAGAATCGGAAGAAGACTGGGCAGCAGCTCGCTGCGCGCGGAACCTCGCCGCAATATCTTCCGGCTCAGCAGCAGCTTTCTCAGCAGCTTCGGCCTCGGCTTTGGCCTTAGCCTCCGCTTCAGCCTTGGCCTTCTCTTCGGCTTCCTCCTTCGCGGCAGCTTCTTGGGCCTCCTTCATGAGTTTCGCCAACTCTTCCGCGGCAGCTTCCGCTTTCCCCTTGGTCACGTCGTTAACCAACGGCGTGATGACACCCTCATTGAAGTATACCATTCTTCTGATTTCTTTCATTTGGTCCACTTTGTTCGATTTGATTTTGGAATCCTTTATGTATCCCATGAACGCTCTCTTCGCTTCTTGGCCTAAGACGTCAAGCGCGAGCTCGTCTGAAATTCTCACATTTTCTCTCGTTTTGCGAACTCTCCCTCTCAACTCGTCGTTGAAGGACTCCGTCGGCACCGCCAACGCAGTTTTGCACGCCATGCGAAAGATTTCTCCTTGCACTTCTCGTTCGCACTGATCGACAACTTTTTGCGGAATGCACAATAATTTTCGCACTCTCTTGGCTTCATCGGCGCCCTCATCCGAGAGAACCTTGTCTTTCAACAACGTCTCTAACTTGGCGCGATAGTTTTCGCTGTGAATACTTTCGGCAACTTCTGGAGGAAATTGTAAAGCTTCGCACATGGATTGCAAAACTTTCGCTGGCGACTCTGTAGATTCTAGTTTTCCAGACTTGACTGCGTCTCTCAACGACAATCTGTATGCCTTCGTTGTCGCTTCTAATGTGATGGCATCTGCCTCCTTGTTACCTAAGCCAAAGACTAATCGCAGTTTACCAAGTTTAGCCGAAGACACTTGCGAGAGTTCGCCGCCTTTCACTTTTTGCTCGACGAAAATCTTAAATAATTCTTTCAATTCGTTGATTTTGGTATCGGCGTCGTACTCGCCGCCAAACAAAGTCACCGGGCCGACACCCGGGCAAGCGCTCGAAGTTACCTCGAGACGACCGTTGTAATCTAAAATGCTCTCAATTTTCTTCTCAACCGTATCGACATCACGCGCTGATCCTCTTTGCTTGGCAATTACAGAGGCAGATTCGACGATTTCAACCACGTGCGCTCTCGCCTCGGATTGCACAATTTCACCGGCAATATCGTCCGATAACAACAAATCACCATTGGCGTACTCTTTCGCTTCTGCTAAGCCATTCGCATCTACGTTTGCGACGGCTCCATTATCGACTAAAAATGTGCGAAACAATTGACTCGCGTTGTCTTTAAGCGCGAGCGCGACTTGCGCGTCAGTCACGCGAAAAACGCGTCTCCACGGCAACATAAATCGCGCCTTCTCTTCGCCAAAAGTCATCTGCGAAATGTAGACTAACTTTTGAAACTCTACTCTCGACTCGAGCTCGGTATCTTTATCGCCCAACTCTATGCGTTTGCGGTATAATCTTCTCCCGACTTCCAAGTGTGCCTGCGCAGCTTCCGAGTCTTCCAATCCTAAAGTTTCGCGAAACTGTCGCAAAGCTTCCGGCTCCCAACCTTTGACCGGCGCATCTCCCATAGGAATCAACGACGACAAGTACGCGTCGTACAAACCGCAGATTTCTCTCGGGCATTGAGTGCCAATGTTATTAATCCCAAACCTTTGCCCAACCGCTTGAACTTCCGAGGCGTCGACCGACAACGGGTTCCGGTTGTTCAACTCGTTCCACAACGCCTTCGGGGCCGCAGTGAAACGTTTCTTATCCACGAGAGAGGCGCCGTATGCGGCACCAGCGCCGGCGACTAAAGCCGTCCCGGTTTTCACGACGGCATTCTTAGTAGCGCTACCCAAAGCACCCCCAGTGGCGGTCGCTAAAGAGACCCCGGCGACGTACGTTGCTATTCTGACGGGCGTTTGCAACTTTGCCATGACGGACTCGACTTGGTCGAGTTCGATTTCGAACGAAAACGGCGAAGGTTGATCCTATTTTTATTAGTAGTATTAGTATTATTGAAAAGGATAATGAGAAGAATTGGAGCGGGAGGAAATGAGAACAGTCGTCAGTTTGGCTGTCACAAAGAGAGACGACGAGGAAGAAGACAAAGAAGAGGAAGAAGAACCTCCTCGAGTGTGAAACCCGCGAAAAGATAAAATGCATCGCTTTATCAAAACCGCCGTCAGAGATAAAAAAAATAAGCGTAAAACAAAGGTGTGCAATTTTTTTCCGTACCTCGGGCGGAACCGGTTTACCCGCGATCGCGTTCGATAAAACGCGCGATCGAATTAACGTTGGTGTTTTCCTAGCGCGTATTTTCGACGTCACGAGTGCACTTGACTGCGTGTGAATTCCCGTCGCTGCTGCAGCGCACGAATTGGCTAACATGATGATGAGTGATGGTTCTGTGACTTTATTTTGAGGAAAGTTGTTCAGGTTTCTTCCGCTCGAAAAGAGCTTTTTCTTCTCTCGTTTTGCCGCCAAAGAAAAAAGCTTTGCTTTTTGGAACAAATTTTTTATCCATTATTTTCATCATTTTATAACCATCAGAGAGATATTCTTCTCCCACCCTCTACCTTGAAATACTATAGGACCCCGTTTCAAGACTATAAACTATACACCATCATCGCGAGAAGATGATGACAATGACTTCTTCGTCGACGTCTTCTCTGTCGTCTCTGTCAGCGACGATGAAAAAGCAACAACAACAACAACAACAAAAGAAAAAGAAAAATTTAGCTTCGTCGTCGATAAAAGATACCAACAGATATCATCGGAGAAGAGGAGGAGAAATTAGTGTCGCCGCTTGTGCGACGCAACCCCGAGGACGAGGAGAAGGAGCAGGAGCAGAAAAGAGAGAAATGAATACGAATAATAAGAATAAGAATAATCTCAATAATAAGGAGTATAGTTTCAACGCGAGCCGTAGAAGTAATAAACTCAACCAATCTTCGTTAACTTGTTTATCTTCTCGTGGGAAAAGAGTGATTATGCACTCTGGTGGTGGTGGCTTTTCCTTGTCCAAGTTGACGTCTGTTTTAAAGAAGAAGACGCAATCGGACTTTGACAGAGTGATTTCGGGAACCTCAAAAACCAGAGAGAAATTGTCGTATATGGACGAAATCTTAGGCTTGTGGCGATTGGAAGATTTGGACGATACTTTAGACGACTTGGAGGAGACGTTGTTATCGGTGGATTTTGGACCAAAGACGGCGGGAAAAGTTTTAGATACCATCCGCGAGCTCGTGGAAGACGGGAAGATTAAAACTGGTGAGGATTGTAAGCGAGCGCTAAAAGAAACCATCGTAAACACTCTCGTTAACGATGGAGGTGATCCGACGAAAATGAACGTTTCCGATGACGAGAAAATTCCGACTTGCGTTCTTATCATTGGCGTGAACGGCGGAGGGAAGACGACGACGATTGGAAAGTTATCGAACTGGTATAAAAACGCTGGCGCGAAAGTGATGATGGTGCCGGGTGATACGTTTCGTGCGGCTGCTGCGGAGCAGTTACAAACTTGGGCAGATCGCACGGGGGCGATTATGTCAAAGAGTCCGCCAAACACAAAACCTGGAGCGGTTTCGTACAAGGCGGTGGATGAAGCAATTGCTATGGGTGATATCGATGTTATTTTAGCGGACACTTCAGGAAGACTGCACACGAACTTGGATCTGATGGACGAACTCGTCGGCGTGAAGAGTTCGATTAAAAAAAGAGAACCCTCGATGCCGCACGAAGTGTTGTTAGTCTTGGACGGTACGACTGGTTTAAACATGTTGAATCAAGCGAGAGAGTTTGGTGAACAATTGGGCGTGACCGGGATTATTTTAACAAAATTGGATGGCACCGCGAGAGGAGGCGCAGTCATCTCCGTCGTCGACGAGATGAAAATTCCGGTGAAATTTGTCGGCGTTGGAGAAACCATGGAAGATTTACAAGTTTTTGAACCGCTTTCGTTCGTCGACGCGTTGTTTCCGGAGGAGGCGGGGGGACGCATAAAAAATATCTTTTAAAAAGTTTCTCGCGTGCGTGTTCTTAAAATAGAATGAGTATTTATCTTTTATATATATATAATATTATCCCTCTCTACACCACATTTACGCACGCTGTTACTGTTAATGTTTTTGCTTTTGTTGCTGTTCGCGAACAAAAATTTACATCAAGGACTTCGCCGCGGCAACCATCGCATCGGCGGTGATGCCGAACTCTTTGTAGATAGTCGGGGCCGGGGCGGAGGCGCCGAAGCCATCTCTGCCGATGGATTTGACCGCGTATTTAGCCCAGCCAAAGGTGGAGGCAGCTTCGATGGAGACTCTGCACTTGCAATCGGACGGGATGAGCGACTCTCTGTACGCATCACCTTGTTCTTCGAACAATTCCCAGCACGGCATGGAGACGACACGAACCTTCTTGCCTTCCGCGGCGAGCTTTTCGCCAGCAATGCACGCCAACTCCAATTCAGTACCCGTACCCATCAAGACGCAGTCAACCGGTTTACCGGCGGCTTCACCTTGGACGACGTACGCACCCTTTGCGACGCCTTCTTTCGTGGTACCCGCCAAGTTCGGAACAACTTGTCTGGACAAGGCCAAAGTCGTCGGTCTCTTGTTGGCGGCACCTTCAACGGCGATCTTGTACGCACCCATGGTTTCGTTACCATCAGCCGGACGCATCATAAGCATACCCGGCATGGCTCTGTAAGAGGCCAAGTGCTCAATCGGCTGGTGAGTCGGTCCGTCTTCCCCGACGCCAATGGAATCGTGGGTCATGACGTAGATGGTGCCGGCGCCAGACAAGGCGGCGACTCTCATCGCGGATCTGCAGTAATCGGAGAAGATAAAGAAGGTCGCGCAATAGGAGATGAAACCCGGCGCGTACAACGCAATACCGTTGGCGATAGCCGCCATACCGTGTTCACGGACGCCATATCTGATATTGCGTTCCGCCGGCGTGTCCTTTTGGAAGTCACCAAATTGCTTCATCAAGGTCATGTTGGACGGAGCAAGATCGGCGGAACCGCCAACAAAGCCCGGAATGGCACTACCCAAAGCGTTCAAGGCAGTTTGGGAGTGAATTCTGGTCGCAACACCCTTGTCTTCCGGCGTGAACGACGGCAAAGAGTCAGCCCAGCCAGCCGGCAACTTACCGGTGGTGATGGATTGGTACTCAGCATAGTCTTCCGGGTACTTGGAAGCGTACGCGGACTCGACCTTCTTCCATTCGGCTTGCAATTCCGCACCCTTGGCGCTGCAGTCCATGGCCTTTTGAACGGCTTCTGGGATTTCAAATTCACCGTATTTCCAGTTCAAGTTCTTACGCGTGGCTTCGGTTTCGTCCTTGCCCAACGGAGCGCCGTGCACATCGTGAGTGTCGGCCTTGTTCGGTGAACCGTAACCGATCAAGGTGGAAACCTTGATCAAAGACGGTCTCGGGTCCTTTTTCGCGGCTTCAATCGCCTTGCGAATCGCGTCGATGTCGGTGTTACCGTCAACGACGTGTTGCGTGTGCCAGCCGTACGCATCGTATCTCGCGGAGACATCCTCCGTGAAGGAGATGTCGGTGTGACCATCGATGGAGATCTTGTTGTCATCGTAGAAGACGATCAACTTGCCAAGGCCCCAGTGACCGGCCAAAGACGCACCTTCGCCAGACATACCTTCCATGTTGCAACCGTCGCCCATGATGGAGTACGTGTAGTGGTCAACCAAAGTGGCATCCGGCTTGTTGAATCTCGCCGCCAAGTGCTTTTCGCACAGCGCCAAACCAACGGCGTTGCAAAAACCCATACCGAGCGGACCAGTGGTAACTTCGATACCGTCCGTAACAAAGTTTTCCGGGTGACCCGGGGTCATGGAGTCCCATTGTCTGAAGTTCTTCAAGTCGTCGTGCGTGACGGACGGGTAGCCAGTCAAGTGCATCAAAGAGTATTGCAACATGCAACCGTGACCGGCAGACAAGACAAATCTGTCTCTGTTCGGCCACGTGAAGTCCTTCGGGTTGTGGTTCATCGCTTCTCTGTACAAGACGTACGCCATCGGCGCGCAGCCCATGGGCAAACCTGGGTGACCAGAGTTAGACTTGTTGATGGCATCGATGGCCAAGAATCGGATGGAGTTGATCGAGTCTTGGATGGCATCGGCGGAAACACCAGCCGCTGTTTACGATGATGAAAGGAACGAGAGAGA
>Ga0257106_1000158_pt1 | contig 42317 bp, 45 predicted proteins | sample LP_taG_3_FD_190177 | JGI IMG/M metagenome (GOLD analysis project Ga0257106, IMG submission 190177) | Marine microbial communities from Northeast Subartic Pacific Ocean, Canada - LP_J_2011_P26_10m | ecosystem: Environmental > Aquatic > Marine > Oceanic | place: Canada: Northeast Subartic Pacific...
AACTACGGCGGTGGTGGTGGCGGCGGCAACTACGGCGGTGGTGGTGGCGGCGGCAACTACGGCGGTGGTGGTGGAGGTGGTGATCGCCCCTCTGGTGCTAGTGGCTGGGAAGATCGCAGCTATGGCAGTGGTGCTCCTCCAGCTGGCGGCAGTGCCTATGACGATGGCCGTACCCGTCGTCGCCGTGGTGGAGCCGACGACAACAGTGGATATGGCGGAGCCGAGGGCTGATCGCCCTTTCGGTTCTATTTAGAGCCCTGCATCGAGCAGTTGCTGGGCAGCTTCCTCAATGATTTCAATCCCAGCACCAGTTTTTTGAGCTTTGGTGCTGAGATTGTTACGCCAATATCTTGCTCCGGGTACTGCTTCTACAACCTGGACGAGATGCCGGCATAGATCCCAAAGTCTTCCTCCTCGCTGAAGATGGCGTTCAGCATGCGGGATCAGCCCAAGCACGACATCTGAAGCCAGCAGATGGCGAGGCGCTGCGCCGTAGATCAGGCTGTCTATGTCGCGCCAGCGGAGTGGGTGGGCATAGGCGGCCCGTCCGACCATCGCCCCATCGCAGTGTTTTAGGGCGTTGAGGCAATCCTCAGGGGTATCAAGGCCGCCATTCAGTTCAATCGTGAGATCCGGCCTTGATTCTTTTAAGGCAATCACTCGATCGTGCTGAAGGGCGGGAATCGTGCGGTTTTGTTTGGGATCTAATCCTTCCAGCCATGCCTTACGGGCATGCACGGAAAAACGCAAGGCTCCAGCATCAGCCACTTGATCAACAAACTTTCTGAGCAGGTCATCACTGTCGAGATCATCAATGCCAACGCGATGTTTCACGGTGACGGGAAGCGATGATGCCGCCACCATGGCTTCTACACAACGCGCCACGGTTTGCGGTTCTGCCATCAAACAAGCCCCAAAATTCCCGGCTTGCACCCTTGGACTCGGGCAGCCCACATTGAGGTTGATCTCGTCGTACCCCCAATCGGCTGCCATCCGCGTGGCGTCGGCCAGTAACGCAGGATCGTCGCCCCCCACCTGCAGCGCTAGGGGATGTTCCTCGGCGTCGAAGTCCAGCAGCCGTTCACGGCGCTTGCTGTGGTGAAGAGCTTGCGCCACCACCATTTCGCTGTAAAGCAGGCTTTGTTTGCTGATCTGGCGCATCAGCATGCGGAAATGCCGATCCGTGCAATCCAGCATCGGCGCCACACTGAAGCGCCAGGCGGGTTCCCGATCGGGGTTCAGTAGGGAATCCATTCCCCCATGCTGCCTCGTTTCCTGCCCGTGTCGCTTTAGAACAAAGGAAGAGTTGAAACACGCGGAAAATGACGACTTCGATGCAGCCATGGTTGTTGAGCCGGCGTTCGATGCTTTTAGCTTTGATTGCCGGGATGGTCGGTGTATTCAGAGCGCCGGCTCAGGTGCTGGCTGCTTCCAAGGCTGGCGAAGCAGCTTGGGATCTCAGCGATGGCGAATGGAAAAAGCGTCTCTCGCCTGAGGCCTACCAAGTGTTGCGTCAGGAAGGCACAGAACGCCCGTTCACCAGCCCGTTCAACAACGAAAAACGAGAGGGCACCTACCTCTGCGCCGGTTGCGACCTGCCGTTGTTTGCTTCCACCGCCAAGTTTGATAGCGGTACAGGTTGGCCCAGTTTTTGGGACCCCCTCCCGGGCGGTGTGGATACAAAAGTAGATTTCAAATTAATTCTTCCTCGCACTGAATATCACTGCAGTCGCTGCGGTGGGCATCAGGGCCATGTTTTTAATGACGGTCCCCGACCGACGGGTAAGCGCTATTGCAACAACGGAGTCGCCCTGCGTTTCCAACCCACGGCATGACCTGATCGTGATCGGTGGTGGGCCTGCCGGCTTTATGGCAGCGATCACCGCTGCCGAACGAGGGGTTGGTGATGTTCTGATCTTGGAGGCCACCCCTGAAGTGCTCACGAAAGTGCGCATTAGCGGCGGCGGTCGTTGCAACGTCACCCATGCTTGCTGGGATCCCAAGGAGCTCGTGGGTCACTACCCCCGCGGTAGCCGGCCATTGCGGGGACCCTTCAGCCAATTTGCGTGCGGAGATTCGATTGCTTGGTTCGATGAGCACGGACTCACGCTTGTGGAAGAGTCCGATGGGCGAATGTTTCCCCAGCAGAATCGCTCCGAGGCGGTGGTGGAGTGTCTAAGGCGAGCTGCGTTAGCTGCAGGGGTGAAGATCCAGTGCGGATCCGCTGTGCGTCAACTCAGTTGCTCCGCTGGTGGTGACTTTTTAATCTCCGATCAACGCTCTGCGGTTCATCAGGCCAAGCGGGTGTTGCTGGCCAGTGGTGGTCACCCCAGTGGGCGACGTCTTGCGCAGGATTTAGGCCACACGATTGTGCCGCCGGTGCCATCGTTGTTCAGCTTGAAATTGCAAGCGCCTGCTTTGACCGCATGTAGCGGTATTGCCCTGGATGATGTGGGCTTGGATTTAAGCGTTGGTGATCAGCGCTTTCGGCAGACGGGCCGGGTTCTGATCACCCACCGGGGTGTGAGCGGGCCTGCCGTATTGCGGCTTACCGCGTTTGCAGCAAGGGCCCTCCATGCCAGTCGTTACCAGGGTGAGTTGCGGGTGGATTGGAGTGGCGGATTGGGGCGTGAGTGTGTTCAGCAGAGATTGCAACAGGCGCGTCATGAGCAGGCGCGTCGCACGGTGGTGGCTGCCAAGCCGTTTGAGCATCTGCCGCGGCGTCTTTGGCTTGCCTTTTTGACGCAGGTGGGAGTGGATGTAGAACGGCGTTGGGCAGATCTTCCGGCGAAGGCGGAACGCAATTTGGTGGAGACCCTCTGCGCTCAGCGTTTATCGATCCAGGGCCGTGGCCCGTTCGGGGAAGAATTTGTGACTGCTGGTGGTGTTGACCTGGGCGAGGTGAACTTGGCGACCATGGAAAGTCGGCGCTGTGCTGGGTTGTACTTAGCGGGTGAATTACTGGATGTAGATGGGGTCACTGGAGGTTTTAATTTTCAGGCTTGTTGGAGCGGCGGCTGGCTTGCGGGTGAGGCAATAGCAACTTCTTTCTTTACTGAATCTGATCAAACACCGTAAACATCGGTAGATACATTGCCAGCAGGATCGAACCCACGATTCCTCCCACTACAACAATCATGGCGGGCTCCAACATCGAGGTGAGTGCCTTTACAGATGCGGAGACCTCGTCCTCATAAAAGTCGGCCACTTTGCTCAGCATCCGATCCATTTCACCAGTTTCCTCACCAATGGACAGCATGCTGAGTGCCATGTCTGGTAAGACCTTCTGGCGTGTCAGTGCTGTGCTCAGCAACACGCCTTCCTGCACCAGGGTGCGCGAATCGAGGATGGCGTCAGAGATGATGGAGTTGCCAGCGGTTTCACTGGAAATCTCCATTGACATCAGGATTGGAACGCCAGCGCGCGTCAGTGAACTGAAGATTCTGCAAAATTGAGCCGTAGCCGTTTTCATGATGAGATCACCAAATAACGGCAGCTTGAGGATTAACTTGTCAAGCACTCTGCGGCCTTTATTGGTGTTGTAGTAACGGCCGATTAACCAGGCGCCAACCATGAGAATTCCAGCGAATACGAGTGAGGCGGAGGAGCGAAGTAAGACGCTTAAATCCACCATTAATTGCGTAAATATCGGCAATTCGGCTCCTAGATCTTCAAAGATTCCGGCGAAAGTAGGAATTAAAAAGATTGTCATTCCTAAAAACACCAAAATGGCGATCACCAGCACTGCCACTGGGTAACCCAAGGCACCTTTGATTTGGTTTTGGAGTCTGGCGTTATCTTCCAACAGCTTGGCGAGGCGTTTGAGGGATTCATCCAGAACACCGCCTGCCTCGCCTGCCTCCACCATGGCGATAGTGAGCTGGTCAAACACCTTGGGCCATTGGCGCATTGCTGCTGCCATTGCCGTGCCCTGATTCACCTCTAGTCCCACGCTGGTGAGAGCTTTTTTAAACATCGGCAATTTTTGCTGCTTAGCCATGAGATCGAGGCTGCGCACAATCGGCACACCTGCATCCACAAGCGCGGCCATCTTGCTGGCCCAAATGGCTTTCTCTTTCACCCCTGGTGGTTTCTGGAACGCTTCTCCGAGGTCCATCGACAGCCATCCTGCTGACGCACTGCCCCTTGCGCTTTTGGACTCGGTCTTGGATTTCCCTTTCCCTTTTCCTGTGTCTTGACGCAGGTCTTCCGCTTTAATTCCGCGCCTGCGCAGCAGACGGCGGGCCGAAAATGCATCATTTGCTTTGACCGTGACCGTGCGCGGTTGGCCTGTGGCTGAGGTGTAAGTAGCGGTAAAAGAAACCATGCGCTGACCGACTGATTTAGTTGTTGATCAGGCGTTCCAGTTCCGCGGGTTTGCTCGCTTTGCTGAGTCCTTCATCAAGACTGATCTCGCCCTGATCAATCAGATCGGCAAGTGCTCTTTCCAGGGTTTGCATGCCGCGTTCGCCGCCGGTTTGAATTTGGGAATAGAGCTGAGCTGTTTTGCCTTCTCGGATCAAATTGGCGATGGCTGGGGTGTTGATCATGATTTCTTGAGCCATCACGCGGCCGAACTGTCCAGGTGCAGGATTTTGGCGTCGGCAGAGCGTTTGAGAGAACACCGCCGTCAGGCTTCCTGAGAGTTGCACGCGGATCTGGGTTTGCTGGCCAGGTGGAAACACATCCACCATTCGATCAACGGTCTGAGCGGCAGAACTGGTGTGCAAGGTTCCAAACACTAAGTGCCCTGTCTCTGCAGCACTGATCGCCAGTTGAATCGTTTCGAGATCACGCATTTCACCCACCAAAATCACGTCTGGGTCTTCGCGCAGAGCAGCGCGTAGAGCATTGGCAAAACTGCGCGTGTCCTCGTTGAGTTGGCGTTGATGTACCAAGCTGAGATCACTGGTGTACACAAATTCGATCGGGTCTTCGATGGTGAGGATGTGCTCGGCCCTCGTGTGGTTGATGTGATCGAGCAGTGCTGCGAGTGTTGTGGTTTTGCCTGAGCCAGTCGGACCCGTGACCAGGACAAGACCACGGGGACGTTTGCTGGTTTCCACCACGACGGGAGGCAGATTGAGCAACTCAATGCTGGGGATTTTGCTTCCAAGAGCACGCAGGCAGGCGGCGTAGCTGCCTTTCTGCCGGTACACATTCACGCGAAAACGGGCGACCCCTTTCAAGCCATAGGCACAATCCAACTCCCACGTTTGTTCGAGTGTTTTGCGTTGGCTGTTGTTGAGCATGGAAAAGATCAGGCGGTTGCAGCCTTCTTCACTGAGCGCTTCCTCGTGCATCGGCCGAAGTTCGCCGCTGAATCGTCCGTAAGGCGGCTGTCCGCTGGCGATGTGCAGGTCGCTTCCGCCTCCGTTCACCAGCTTTTCCATCAGGTCTTCGATCATTAGATCCATGCTCGGAGCTCTCACTGACGGGGTGTAAGGCAATACAGGCATTCCAGCCAACCTTCTTGCAGTCCGCCACCACATCCCCGGCAGGTAACAGTGCTAAGGGCCCTGGCGCGTTGTTCTGATTCCAGCCCTGCATCTGTCAACACCATCCTGTCCACCTCTTCAAGCGTGGTGTGCCCTTCGCGGACGAGATCAAGGCTGTAGCCAAGCAAGGTTTTCATGCCTGCTTCGAGTGCCAACTGGCGGACGAGATCAGTGGTAGCGCCTTTGGCTACCGATGCCGCCAGCGTTTCATTCATGCGCAGCACTTCGTACACACCGATACGGCCCTTGTAACCGGTGCCCTGACAGGTGGGGCATGGCATGTCTGGTCCTTCGTGGTGTTTGGCTTTGAAAAAGGTCACATCGTTTTCATTACTCGTCATAAGCCCAAAGCGTCCTAATTCTTGGGAATCTGGGTGGTAAGGGATGCGGCAATCGCTGCAAACACGCCTGAGCAAGCGTTGAGAGACAATCCCGAGCAAGGATGCGCTCACCATGAACGGTTCAACGCCCATCTCGTCGAGTCGGGCGATGGCGCTGGGGGCATCGTTGCAGTGCAGGGTGGTCAAGACCAGGTGCCCTGTAAGGGCTGCTTCGATGGCAGTTTTTGCTGTTTCCTGATCACGGGTCTCCCCCACTAACAGCACATCTGGGTCTTGGCGCATGAAGGCCCGAAGAGCTGTACTGAAGTCAAATCCCTTTTCTCGATTCACTTGACATTGAGTAATACCAGGCAATGTGTATTCAATTGGATCTTCTACGGTGGAGATATTGATCCCGGGTTCGTTGCGTTCGGCGAGCAAAGAATAAAGAGTTGTGGATTTACCAGATCCTGTGGGTCCGGTTACAAGAATCATGCCGAATGGTTTTGAACCAAGGGTTCGTACAAGTTCTAAAGTGGCGGGATTGGAGATGAGTTTATCTAGCCCTAATTGGGTCGATTCACTATCAAGTAAGCGGAGGCATATTTTTTCTCCATAGCGGCTAGGAAGGCTGTTTACGCGGAAGTCAACAGTTCGTCCTTTGTACTGTCTACGGATACGACCATCCTGTGCTTGCCTACGTTCTGCGATATCAAGATCAGCCATAATCTTGAAGCGAGAGGTAATCGCTGGGATTAGTTTTGTGGGGAGTGGTTGCGTTAAATTTGTGAGTACACCATCCTTCCTAAGCCTAATTTGTAATCCTGCTTGTTGCGGTTCTACGTGGATATCACTGGCACTCATTTCTAATGCTTTGACTAAAATGCGATCGACTAATGTGACAATGGGAGAGGCATCGCTACTTAATGATTCGATATCCAATGAGGAGGCCGAAGTGCTCTGAATCTCGCCTTCATCAGGATCGACATTTAAAATGCCGTCAACATCAAAGCCATCGAGAAGAGATTTTGCTGTATTGCCGATTAATGTTTGATTAATCTTCGAATCTGAGTCAACCGCCTGTGGATCAAGCAGCCGCTTTATATCTGTTGAATTGGCTAATACAAGCTTGGAGATATAGCCATGGCTTCTTAAAACCTGCTTAAGTTTTTCTCGAGTGTCTCGGTCGCTGCTGCTTGCGATGGCCACCATGAGGCCTTCGTCGGTGAGATGGATGGGGAGCGCTTGAAGTTGCTTCCAGGTTTCAAGGTCCAACACCTTCTCGGATTGCAGGAGTGTTTCTCCAGCAGCAAGCTCTGCTTCTGAAATCAGCTTTGCCGGCAGTGCAGGCGGTAGCGGCATTCGGGTGGAGTCGGCGCTCATGCTGATTCGGCTTTCCGCGCTTGTGGTGGGTCCATGTGACCCTTCAACATGTTTAGACGTGATTTTGCATCTGGTCAGCATGAGCGGCGACGCTTCCATCCCGGCTAACGATTCGGCAGCGGATGTTTCCGAAACCCAGCAGGACCTCACACCCTCTGTTGAGGAAATACCTGCAGCCGCTTCTCCCGACGCTCCTTCAGAGGCGGATCCCTCTGCGCAGAACAATCAAGCGCGGCTTGAGCAACTGGAGCGCGAGCACAGCACTCTCCGTCAAGAACACGAAACCCTGAGTGCTCAGTACGTGCGCATTGCGGCCGACTTTGACAACTTCCGCAAGCGTCAGAGCCGGGATCAGGACGACCTGAAGTTGCAGATCACCTGCAGCACCCTCAGTGAAATCCTGCCTGTGGTGGATAACTTTGAACGCGCTCGTCAGCAGCTTGATCCTCAGGGAGAAGAAGCCCAAGCGCTGCACCGCAGTTACCAGGGTCTCTACAAGCAACTCGTTGATGTGCTGAAGCAACTCGGTGTGGCGCCGATGCGGGTTGTTGGACAAGAGTTCGACCCCAGCCTTCATGAAGCCGTGCTGCGTGAACCCAGCGACGAGCACCCTGAAGATGTGGTGGTTGAAGAACTGCAGCGTGGTTATCACCTCAGCGGCAAAGTGTTGCGTCACGCTTTGGTCAAGGTCTCGATGGGACCTGGACCGCAACAGTCAGACGCTGCGGCCGAGGGGATTGAGGGTGGTGAGAGTGCACCAAGCCAAGGGGACGATGGCTCCCCAACGCCTGAGGCGAGCGAATGATTCAAAACTTATGCCTAGTGTGCGCAGCGGAATGACGAGCTGATGGCCGATTACTACGACCTCCTTGGTGTGAGCAGGGATGCAGATGCCGACACCATGAAGCGCGCTTACAGGCGGATGGCTCGCCAATATCACCCTGACATCAATAAAGACGCTGGAGCTGAAGATCGCTTTAAGGAGATTGGCCGCGCTTACGAAGTGCTGAGTGATCCCCAAACCCGCGGGCGGTATGACCAGTTCGGTGAGGCCGGGCTTGGTGGCGGCGGTGGCATGCCCGATACGGGTGATATGGGCGGCTTTGCTGATATCTTTGAAACCTTTTTCAGCGGGTTCGGTGGTGCTGCTGGTGGTGCAGGTCGTCAGCGCAGGCGAGGACCTCAGCAGGGGGATGACCTCCGTTACGACCTCACCATTGATTTTGACCAGGCTGTGTTCGGCCAAGAGCGGGAGATTCGCATCCCCCACCTCGAGACTTGCACCACCTGTAGTGGTAGCGGTGCCAAATCGGGGAGTGGTCCCACTACCTGTACAACATGTGGCGGAGTTGGGCAGGTGCGTCGCGCCACGCGGACTCCGTTTGGGAATTTTGAGCAGGTGGCTGAATGCCCCAGCTGCAATGGCACTGGCCAGGTGATTGCTGACCCTTGCAGTTCCTGTGGTGGTCAAGGAGTCACGCAAGTCCGTAAGAAACTGCGAATCAACATCCCCGCTGGTGTTGACACGGGGACCCGATTGCGAGTTTCCGGTGAGGGCAATGCTGGGCTACGTGGTGGGCCGTCTGGAGATTTATATGTTTTCCTCACGGTCAAATCCCATCCGAGCCTGAGGCGCGATGGGCTCACCGTTCTTTCGGAGGTGAAGGTCAGTTATCTGCAGGCCATCCTTGGCGACACCATTGAGGTGGAAACCGTGGATGGACCCGAATCCCTTGAGATTCCGGCAGGCACCCAGCCCAATTCCGTTTTAACGCTTGAAAACAAGGGCATCCCCAAGCTGGGTAATCCAGTAGCCCGTGGTCATCAGCGGATTTCCGTCACGGTGACATTGCCAACCCGTCTTAACGATGAGGAACGCGGTCTCCTCGAAGATTTGGCTGGGCACCATTCAGCCCGTGGTGAGCAACACCACCACCACAAGAGCGGCCTGTTTGCACGACTTTTTGGGCAACGCTGAGGGATGAGTGTTGCCCCATCCGATCATTATTTGGATCTAAGGGGCACCCCCTGCCCAACCAATTTCATTCGTTGTCGTTTGGCCTTGGAGGCCATGCGTCCCGGGCAGCAGTTTCAGGTTGATCTCGATCGGGGCGAGCCTGAGGAGATGGTGATACCGGGGCTGACTCGTGATGGTCATCAGGTGGAGGTGATCGACCAAGCCAAGGATTGGGTGCGTCTTCAGGTGGTGTGTGGTGGTGGTTGATCAGTCGGCTCAGTCCGGCATGGTTGTTGCGCTCCAAGCCAACTACTTGGAGGTAGAGCTAGATCAGGTGTCTGAGTTAATTCCCTCACGACTGCTATGCACTCGGCGCATGCGATTGAGTCATCGCGGTAAGGCGGTCTACGTCGGTGATCGCGTCAGGGTGGAAGCTATTGATGTGGGCCATGCCCGAGCGGTGGTCTCTCATGTCGAACCTCGTGTCAGTTTTCTGACACGCCCGCCCGTCGCCAATGCCACGACGGTGGTCGTGGCATTGGCCGTGGATCAACCAGCTTTTGATCCCGACCAGGCCAGTCGTTTTCTGTTGACAGCAGAGCGAACGTCACTGGTGGTGCAGCTGGTTCTTACGAAAACCGATCTCTTAGAGCCTGAGAAATTGGAGCGGCTGCGGGTGCGCCTTCAGGCCTGGGGGTATCCACCTTTGTTGGTGTCGACGGGCAGCGGCTTAGGGCTTTCTGAGCTGAAGCAAAGCCTTGCCGGATCATCTCTTTCAGTGCTGTGCGGTCCCTCAGGAGTTGGAAAGAGCTCATTGCTGAATGCCTTAATCCCTGAGCTTGATTTGCGGATCGGCGCCGTTTCAGGACGGCTGCAACGTGGACGTCACACCACGCGGCATGTGGAGTTGCATCGTTTGGAGGGTGAGGCACGGGTTGCTGATACGCCCGGTTTTAACAGGCCAGACTTGCCAAATGACCCCAGGAATCTTGAGGTCTTGTTCCCGGAATTACGTGCGCAGCTCGAATCTCATCCCTGCCGTTTTCGGGATTGTTTGCACCGTGATGAACCTGGATGCGGAGTTACGCGCGATTGGGAGCGGTACCCGATCTACAGGCGAGCTGTGGAGGAACTTCTCGGCCTTAGCCGCCCATCCCGGGGAGGTTGAGATTGAGTCCGCCGGTGAGTTCTTCCATGCGTTCTTTCATGGTGCCGGTGGAGCGTTCATAGGCTGATTGCAAGGCGGCGAGTGTGGCGGCTTCTGTGGCCTCCTGTCCTTCGCTCAGCAGGGATGGATCTAGCTTCACCCTTAAGGGTTGTTGATTGCCAGACAACCAGATGCTGGCTCGACCGTCCTCACTGTTGCCCTCGATCTCCATGGCATCGAGTTCTTCTTGCAGTTTCTGCGCGTCTTGCTGGATTTGTTGAGCCTTTCGGAATGCCTCAGTGAGCTGTCCGAAATTGGGAAGTCCAAACCCTGCCATGGCACAAATGAAGTGATGCGAAGGCTAATCGGTCGTTTGAAAGCCCATGCGCTTCACCTCAGGATGCAGAGTGATTCCATGCATCCTCTTCACTTCGTTTTGCACGAAGTCGATTAACGCGCGGATGTCATCGGCTTTGGCTTCGCCGACGTTGACGATGAAATTGGCGTGCACCGGTGAGACTTCCGCTCCTCCGATCCGTTTTCCCTTGAGCCCTAAACCTTCAATGAGCTGACCAGCTTTTTCGGGCTCTGGGTTGCGGAACACGCTTCCGCAGCTTGGCCATTGGTAAGGCTGGGTGGTGGTGCGATGACTGAGGTTGCCACTGGTCTTCCGCATCAACTCCTTGGAGTCGTGGCCAGGCTCCAATTGAAAATGCGCTGCCATCACCAAGTTGTTACTGCCTTGAAGAAGGCTGTGTCTGTAGTCGTAGGCGAGATCGGCGTTGCTGAGCATCGTTGTGGTCTTCACCGCTTCCGTCAACGATTGATCGATGACCTCCACGGATGTCAGGCAGTCGGCTGTGGAGCCGCCTTGAGCTCCGGCATTCATGGCCGCGGCCCCACCCACGGTTCCAGGGATGCCAACGGCCCATTCCAGTCCATGCAATCCAAGCCTGGCTGCGCGCCTGGCGAGCGTTGGAAGTGGTTCACCTGCCAAGGCCTTCACCTGCCCTGATTCCTCATCCAGCTGGCTGCCCTGGAGACGGCGCAAGCAAAGCGTGAGGCCTGGAAGCCCCGCATCAGCGATGAGCAGGTTCGATCCCGCTCCAATCACTCGGGTGGTCAGACCTTCCGTCTGGGCCCATTGGAGGAGTGAGAGGCATTGCTCAGCATCGTTGGGTTCAGCCAACCATTGAGCTGGACCTCCCACCCGCCAAGTGGTGTAGTTCGCAAGGGACACCTGCTGTTGGAGAACCCCCGACTCGAGAAGGGCCTTCAGGCCGCGATCGCCGGTGAACATGATGCCTCTCCTCCAATTCCTTGCTGTGACAGGCTTTCCCAAAGACTGTTTACATCACCAGCACCCATCGCCAAAATCAAATCTTCAGGCTCACTGTGCTGTTTGACCAGACCTGTGAGCTCTTGCATAGTGCTAGCAACAAAGACCGACTGGTTGGGATCAACCAACCGTATGGAGCGAGCCAGAAGCTCACTATTGATGCCCTCAATCGGTTGTTCACCGGCGCCGTAGATAGGAGCAAGAATGAGTGCGTCAGCGGACACGAGTGCCTGGGCAAAGGCGTTGAGAAATTCTTGTGTGCGGCTATAGCGGTGGGGCTGAAAAACAGCGAGAAGGCGTTTGGGTGTGCGGGGTAACGGGCTTCGGCCGCTTTGCACCATCAGCTGGGCCATGGTCAACGTTGCTTGGACTTCGCTGGGGTGATGGGCATAGTCATCAACCACTTGTCGGTCTTGCCACTCCCCCCGGAAATCAAAGCGTCGACCTGGCGAACGCAGTTCAGTCACGGCCGATAAAAGGGCGTCCAAAGGGATGCCTTCTATGCGGCACGCCGCTAAAGCGGCCACAACGTTGCTCAGGTTGTGCAGGCCAGGCAGGGGGAGGGTGATCTGCCCAACCTGTTGCCCGTGCTCGAAATAGTTGGCGATGGTGCGATCCCCATCGAGTTGCACAGGCAAAGCGGCGTAATCCGCTGTTTCGAAGTTTTGAACAGACCAACAGGCGTCGGCTTGAAAGTGTTCTTTGAGAATCGGATCGTCTTGATTGATGAGCAGGCGTTTGCAGCCCTGGCCAAAGGTTTTCATCGTCTCGATCAAATCGTCGAGATTGCGGTAATGGTCCGTATGGTCCAGTTCGAGGTTGGTGATGATCCCCAGACTGGCTTTGAACTTCACCAGCGATCCATCGGATTCGTCTGCCTCAGCGACCAGCAGACGACCGTTGCCGGTGTGACCGTTGCTGCCGTAACAGGGGACTACACCACCAATCACGGCTGTTGGATCTTCACCAACCGTGGCGAGGAGTGTGGTCACCAAAGTGCTTGTGGTGGTTTTCCCATGGCTACCCGCAACAGCGATCGCGGGTTGTTGTTCGATCAACCAGGCCAAAAGGTCGGAGCGATGCCAAATCGTCAAATCCAAGCGCTGCGCTTCGATCAGCTCTGGATTGCTGTCGGGGATGGCCGTGCTGACCACCACCAAGGGGGCTTCGATGCCGAGCGCTTTGAGATGGTCAAAATTGTTGAAGACCTGGCTTTCGAATAAAACGATTGCTTTTGTCTCAAGCGCCTGCATCGCAGGAGTGAGTTTGCGATCTGACCCGCTAACGGAATGGCCTCGTTCTGCGAGAATCAGAGCCAGGGCCGACATGCCGATTCCGCCCATCCCAATGAAGTGAATGTGCTTCTGGGGCTGGATCGAATCGGCCAAGGGGAGTCAACGTGAGGGCTAAAGATAATCCAGCTTTTCCTTGTGGCCAACTGCTTGAAGCTCATTCCATCTGATTTTTAGGCAGATCAATTACAGGAAAATCCCAATAAATTCTGTATGATCCTGCCCCAAAACCCCTTACGCGGTAAGACCGCTTATTTCTGCCATGACCCTGCGCGTTGCCATCAATGGATTCGGCCGAATTGGTCGCAATGTGCTGCGGGGTTGGATCAGCAGAGGGGCGAATACTGATCTTGAAATCGTGGGAATGAATTCCACGTCCGATCCCAAGACCAGCGCTCACTTGCTCACCTACGACTCTATTTTGGGTCGTTTGGATCCGTCAGTGGACATCCAAACCACGGATGACACGATGATCATTAACGGCAAGGAGATCAAATTCTTCGCCGATCGCAATCCTCTCAACTGCCCCTGGAAGGATTGGGGGGTGGATCTGGTGATCGAATCCACAGGTGTGTTCAACACCGATGAGAAGGCCAGCATGCACATTCAGGCCGGTGCCAAGAAGGTCATTCTCACTGCTCCTGGTAAGGGAGCTGGTGTTGGCACTTTTGTGGTTGGTGTGAACGCAGACCAGTACCGCCACGAAGATTGGGACATCCTCAGCAACGCCAGTTGCACCACCAACTGCCTGGCTCCAATTGTCAAAGTTCTGGATCAGAACTTTGGGATGGAATGGGGTTTGATGACCACCATTCATAGCTATACCGGCGACCAGAGAATCCTGGATAACAGCCACCGTGACCTGCGCCGTGCGCGTGCAGCAGCACTCAACATGGTGCCTACCACCACCGGTGCAGCCAAGGCTGTGGCCTTGGTCTATCCCGAGGTGAAGGGCAAGCTCACCGGTTTCGCCATGCGCGTTCCCACTCCCAATGTGTCCGCTGTTGACCTCACCTTCGGAACCTCCAAGGGGCCAAGTGTGGAAGACGTCAAAGCGGTGATGAAGGAGGCTTCAGAGAACGGCATGAAGGGAATCATCAAGTACAGCGACTTGCCTCTTGTCTCCACCGATTTCGCCGGTACGAACGAATCGACCATTTTTGACGCTGATCTCACCTATGCCATGGGCGACAAGGCTGTGAAGATCTTGGCTTGGTACGACAACGAGTGGGGCTACAGCCAGCGCGTTGTCGACTTGGCTGAGGTTGTTGCCAAAGGTTGGAAGTAACCCTCAGGATCGAGAAGATCTGATTTCAATCCCTCCCCTAGGGGAGGGATTTTTTGTGCGCTCGCTTAGCGGTAATGGGAGAACTCTGATGGCTGCAGCAATGCACCATCGTCATTCCAGATGATCCTGCCTGTGTCGGCGGTGATGGCGCCGAAGCAGCAACTTCCAGGCTGATGGTGTCTCCAGGATTCAGCCCACTCAGAAGGAAGGCTCAGCACTAGTTCGAAATCTTCGCCACCACTGAGACACCAGCGATCCCATGCGCTGTCGCAGGGCCAGGCATCTGGGCGTGGAAGGGCATCTCTGCGCAGAACAGCGCCGCAACCACTGCTTCGACAGAGACCATGCACGGCAGCAAGTAGGCCATCGCTGCTGTCGGTTCCACCGGCTCGCCAGGGAAGCTGCTCGGGTTTGCAGGCCACCAGCGTCTGCAAGGCATCAAACCTTGGCCGTGGCCGCTGGTGGCAACGAATCGCCTGATCTTTCAGCGTCGGTGGAACTGAGAGTGCGGTGGGGAGCGGTGTGTTTTGCAGAAGTGCCAGGCCAAGTCGGCTCAGTCCATGGGGGCCGCTGCTCATCAGCAGATCACCAGGTCGGGCCTGTGCCCGATGCAGTCGCAACGGTCCGAGTCGTCCAAACGCACTGATCGAGAGGAATCGTTGCTTGCCGGTGCTGCAGTCACCTCCCAGCAGAGTTCCACCAAAGTGCTCGAGGGCTTCTGAGATCCCTTCGTACACCTGTTCAACCCACCACCAAGACGTAGTGCCAGGGGCCACCAGGCCCACCGTGATCCCCTCCACCTGTTCGGAGCCGCTTGCAGCTAGATCAGACAGGTTGGCGACTACAGCACGCCAACCCACGTCAGCAGGGGCTGTGGTGGCATCGCTGAAATGAACACCCTCCACCATCACGTCGGTGTTCACCAGCAGAGCCCTGGAATCTGGAGGCAGCAAGGCTGTGTCGTCGTTGAGCTGGCCGGGCGGCGCAAAGCGGGCTAGACGGTCAAGCAGCTCCGCTTCCCCGAGTTCGGCCAGGGTGATGCTCACGGCAGCATCAGGCGTGATCTTGCAGTCGATCGGCGCCTTCGATCACCTTGATGCGTTTGATGCCGTCGTCAACGCCCAGTTCTTCGAGCACATCAAAGCCATCCACCACGTACCCGAAGGCGGCATTCCGCCCGTCCACGAGGTTGAGGCCAGCAGGTGTGAGCTCTGCTTCATAGAGGAACAGGAAGAATTGCGACGAGCCATCGTCAAGGGCTTGGTCAGAATGCGCCCAGCCCAGGGTCCCAAGGGTGGAAAAAGGAAGGACTGCTGCGGCTTTGAACAGCCCAACATCCTCGAAGGTTTCGTTGTAAAGGGTGTCGGTCTCGCCTGGAATGCGAATTTCTAGGGGGACGTGCCGCTCTTCTTTAGTTTTTGGGTCCATGTAGCCGATGTCAGGACCATCCGGGTCTCCGGTTTGAAGGATGTAAAAATCTTCGGCGCGATTGAAGGGGAGGCCGTCATAGAAGCCCTTCAAGCTGAGATCGATAAAGGCGCCGGCTGTCAGCGGAGCGTTGTAACCGTCAACAACCGCAGTGAGGTTTCCTTGCGTTGTTTCGATCACCACGGTTGCCCGTCCAGCAAGCCGTGGCAAGGCATCGAATTCGGAGGGGATGTCAGGAAGACGATCGTCGATTAGCAGTGCTTCCAGATCACCTACCCGGCTCAGAGTGTCGCGACGGATCTGGATAAATCCATCTCTGTCACTGGCATCGGTCTGCTCATGAAGCTGGACCAGGTCAGCGCGAATCTCGTTGATGAGCAGCTCAGCATTACTGCGTTGATCCTCAGGAACGGCCTCAACAATGCTGTTGCCGCGAGTGGACACCAGTTTCTGCGTTCGGCTAACTGTGCGTCCCAAAGCACTCCAGCGCTTGGCACGTAAATCGTTACTGGTGGATTCCAGCCGATGCTGAAGCTCGCGTAGATCCTCTTGATTCATCGGCAATGAATCGCGCAGGATCGCCGCAGGATCCTGTACGGCATTGCCTTGAGGCAGGTCTGCCCATACCGGTTTGGCAAGCCAGAGGCCAAAGGCGGCTAGCCAAGCAAGAAGCAGAGCGGTCAGACGGCGGTGAGCCAAGGAGAACCCCAGGTGCTGTCAGGACTTTGGCACAGCCGTATGATCCACTGAAACGTTCAGCGGGAATGATCTCCAGCAACGACTTTCGCACCGGCACCACGATCGAGCTCGACGGTGTTGTCTGGCGTGTAGTCGAGTTTCTGCATGTCAAGCCAGGCAAAGGATCTGCGTTTGTACGCACCAAGCTCAAAGGCGTTCAAAGCGGCAGTGTGGTGGAGAAAACTTTCCGAGCCGGAGAGAGTCTTACCCAGGCTGTACTCGAGAAGTCGAAACTTCAACACACCTATATGGAGGGCGAAGATTTTGTCTTTATGGACATGTCGTCCTATGAAGAGACGCGTCTCACCGCCAAACAGATAGGAGAGAGTCGCAAATATCTCAAGGAGGGCATGGAGGTGAATGTCGTCACCTGGAATGACAAGCCTTTAGAGGTTGAACTTCCGAATTCGGTTGTGTTGGAGATCGCTCAGACCGACCCTGGTGTGAAGGGAGACACCGCAACCGGTGGTACGAAGCCTGCCATCTTGGAAACCGGTGCGCAGGTGATGGTTCCCTTGTTTTTATCGATCGGCGAAAAAATCAAGGTTGACACTCGCAACGACACCTATCTGGGACGGGAGAACGGTTAATCATGCAGCTCGACCACGATCAGCTCCACACCCTTCTTGCCGCTCTCGTCGAGAACGATATTCAGGAATTCCGCTTGGAGGGAGACGACTTCCGCTTGGAAGTGCGTCGCAACCTTCCTGTCACTGCAGTGGCTGCACCAATAGTGCAAGTGGCTTCTGCACCGGTTGCTTCCCCGCCGGATAGTTCTGGTGTTGAGCTCCCTGCAGGAACTCCTCCGCCTGCGGCTGGATCTCGCTCAGATTTGTTGGAGGTGACGGCTCCCATGGTTGGGACCTTCTATCGGGCTCCGGCACCAGGAGAACCTTCGTTTGTAGAGATTGGGACCCGCATAGGTGTGGGCCAAACGATCTGCATTCTTGAAGCCATGAAGCTGATGAATGAGCTCGAATCCGAGCTGGCAGGCGAGGTGGTTGAAATCCTGGTGGATAACGGCACCCCTGTTGAATTCGGACAGGTGTTGATGCGGGTTAAGCCCGGCTGAGCGCCCAGGCGGCACGAATCGCTGCCACCATGCTTGTCGATCTCGCTATCCCTTGTCCTGCGATATCGAAGCCGGTTCCATGATCCGGTGAGGTGCGCAAGAACGACAGCCCGAGTGTGGTGTTCACGGCCTCGTCGAAGGCCATCAGCTTCACGGGGATTAAGCCTTGGTCGTGATACAACGCAAGGATCCCATCGGGTGATTCCGGTTGACTGCCCAGCTGCCAGGCTTTGGCAGCGCTGAGCCAACAGGTGTCAGGAGGCAGTGGTCCGCTCAGATGGATGTGGGGATGATTTTCCTGCCACTGCTGGAGTGCAGGGATGAGCCAGTTCGTTTCTTCGCTGCCAAGGCGGCCCTGTTCTCCAGCGTGAGGATTGAGGCCTGCAACGAGCAAGCGTGGCTGAGGATTGAACCTCAGGCAGAACTCGCTGAGCACGTCCAGTTTGCGGAGCACGAGGTCGGGGCTGAGCGCACTGGGGACCTGTTGCAGCGGAATATGCGTGGTAGCGAGCAGGGTGTTCAGTCTCCAGCTGTGGTTTGGTGAGACAGCTGTGAACAGCATTGAGGCTTGACGCGCACCGTCGAGTTCAGCCAAGCGTTCTGTTTGGCCTGGATAGTCGTGTCCTGCGGCATGCCACGCATGTTTCGCAATGGGTGCTGTGACCAAAGCCAGGGTGTGCTCCTCTTTCACGCGCGAGACGGCATGGCTTAGCCAGCGAAAACTGGATGCACCGCTTTCTGGGCTCGGAGCCCCAGGGGTGATGGCTTCATGGACTGGTAGATCATCAATGTCTAGATCGCTGGGATCAATCAGGAGGGAGCACTGTTGGGCTTTCAGCCTTGAGTACGTTTGCTCAAGCGTTTTTCGGCAGCCAACAACGAGTGTGTTCAGTCCATCGGGCAGTCGTGGGTCGGCGAGGGCTTTCAACGTGACTTCCATGCCGATTCCAGCAGGATCGCCGAGAGCAATCACCAGGCGGTCGTTAGCGTCAGAGGAGGGATGAGAGAAGGACATGCTGCGCTGGTTGCTCCTGGGGTTGTTGCTTTATGGGTTGGGAACGGCGTTGCGGAAGGGCTGGATTGAAGTGCAATGGCAGCGGGTTCTCGATGATGCGGGATTCACCGAAACTGGTTCAGATAAGCAGCTTCCATCTCATGAAATGCCGATGCTTAAGGCTCCGCCTCTTGTTCCGGAGTCATCACGTTGAAGCCTTCTGCAGCGAAACAATCCTTGAGACCACTTGAAAAATCGGGATGCTGAAAGCTGTACCCAAGCTCGTCTCGCAGCAGTGCGTTGCTCACTTTGCGGTTGTCTGCCCAGAAGGAGAGAGCCATTGGGCTCATGCTCGCTTGGGCTTCCCGGAAGGGGATCGCTGCTGGGAGCGTGCATCCCAAGAGTTCGGCGCCAAAGCGTTGAAGCTCGAGGCGGGAGGCGGGCCTGTTATCGCTGATGTTCACCACAATTGGTCGCTGTCCTGCCGCGGCTCGATGCATGAGATGCCAGCAGGCGCCAGCCAGGTCATCCACATGGATTCGGCAGAACATCTGCCCAGGTTGATCCACAGGGGTCAGATTGCCTGAGCGGATCGCAGCCAGGGGGGAGCGGCCTGGCCCATAGATCCCCGGAAGGCGCAGGATCTGCACCGGCAGGCCGCTGTTGCGCCACAGCTGCTCACACGCCAACCGCTTCTGGCTGCGGAGTTGAGTGGGGTGGGGTTCGTGGGTTTCATCCACCCAGTTGCCATTGCTATTTCCGTAGACGCCGGTGGTGGAGAAATAGCCCACCCATTGCAGTGGCAGCTTCTGCAGCTGCTCTCCAAGACACCTCAGCACTGGATCCGTTCCCTCTTTGCTGGGCGGGATTGTGCTGATCAAATGGGTGACGGAGGCGAGTACTTCATGGCTTGGAACGATCCCGTTGGCGCTGTCAAAGGGCAGATCATTGCTGCCGGATTCCGGTCGGCGGCGCGTGCAGATCACCCTTGTACCAAGCGCTTTGGACAACTTGGCGAGATGGCCTCCGCTGAAGCCAGCACCAAGAATGCACAACGTGGCATCCGATGGGAGGGGTGCGCAGCGGTTGACAAGATCGTTAAGCATCAGTACAAACGTATTAATCGCGGTTTCGTTGTGGCTGATTCTTCCTTTTCACTGGCGCCCTCACGAGATTCCATGCTGCCCCAGAATCGGGTGTCTCGTCGTGATCGAGCGCAGCCCCAAGACACTTCAAGGGTTCGCATAGGTTCAGCACTTTTGGCAGCGGCTCTGGTGACAGGGGCTTTGTTGATGGCTCCTGACCAGCCTGAGCAAAGCGCCTCAATCTGTCAGCACTATCACTCGGAAGCGGCCTGTCGAGTGTGGTGATCAGGCTGTACGAAGTCCCCAATTCTGCGCTTCATCCCCTTTGGAGTGAGAATCGTTTGGCCGTTCAGAGCGAGAGTGTTGGTTGTGTTCTGGCTGGGCCCACTGCAGCAATCTCAAGGCGAGGCGCAGATCGCCATCAATCCACGCACGAATGGCCATAGCGCGTCGCGGGTCATAAAAGCGTTGACGCCGGTACCAATCAAAAACATCGGCGTCAGATTTCTGGCCATTGCATGACAGGCAAGCTGGTACACAATTTTTGGTGACGCTCATGCCTCCAAGACTCAGGGGGTAGACATGGTCGATGGATTCTGAAGGTTTGCCGCAGTAAATACAGCGGTTGCTGGTGTGGAGATGGATCGATTGACGCCAGCGTCGATTGCGCAGCTTGGGACAGAGATCCTCAAGGAAAACCGCATCACTGCTGTGCATCCCAATACCTCAGCTATTTGGAGTCTGGCGTGAGGGCGGGGTTCGTCAACGTGTCGAACGCTGCATTTTCACGATCATGCAGCTTTTGATTGATCGATCAATAGATGATTGATCGAATCAGTGATCCCCATGGGCTGAGGGGTATGGAGCACTTCAAAGCAGTTAAGAGGACTAACGTCTGAGTCCTTGAATCGGAATCACGGCTTCATCACCAACAGGTTGCACGCTGGGATTGACTCCGTCTGGATTGGTGCAGGCTCGTTACCCCTTCGATGCGGTAACCCATGCGGAGATGCGCAGAATTCGCCCACGGGGCGTCTGGCGTGGCTCTCGGCTGGGTTGGGAATTTCCGCTTGCCTCAGCTGAGGCTTTGTTGCAGCGTTTTGAACGTCGCTTTCGGGTGGATGAGGAGCTCATGCGTTGGTTGCATTGGCATCGCCATCCGCTACCCCCACTGCCGCCCCACCGAGATCTGATCGCGCAGGCTGATCTGGACCAACGTTTGCGTGATGGCCGCTTACCGATGCCTCACCAGCGTTCGGGTGCTCGCTGGTTATTAGCGCGGCGCGGCGCGGTGCTGGCTGATGAGATGGGGCTTGGCAAAACCCTCACTGTGTTGCTGGCGGCGAGAGCTTTGCTGCGTGCCTTGCCGTTGCGTTTATTGGTGGTGGCCCCTGTGGGGTTGCATTCACATTGGCGCCGTGAGGCCGCGGCCCTTGAGCTCATGCCGGACCTTTGCAGCTGGGCGCGACTTCCGTCTGAGCTCCCGGAGGCGGGCACTTTGCTGCTGGTGGATGAAGCCCATTACGCCCAAACCCTTCGGGCACAACGCACGCAGGGTTTCCTGCGCCTTGCACGGCACCCCCGCCTGCGAGCCATTTGGATGCTCACTGGCACACCGATGAAGAACGGCAGGCCTGATCAGCTGTATCCCTTGCTGGCCGCGATGGATCATCCCATTGCTCGGGATCAGCACTCCTATGAGGAATTGTTTTGTCAGGGGCATTTCCGTGAGCAAGGCGGAAGGCAGCGTTGGCAAACCGCAGGAGCCAGCCGATTGGACGAGCTGCGACGTTTGACCCGACCGCTTGTTTTGCATCGCCGCAAGGAGCAGGTTTTGGACCTCCCCCCCAAGCGAAGGACGTTTGAAGAGATCGCTCTCGTCGGTGAGGAGGTGAAGGGTTTTGATTACCGCCTTCGGCTGGTCATCGATGACTATCGCCAACGGGTGGCGCAGGGATTGGTGCGTTCTGATGCTGAATCTTTGGCGGTACTTACAGCTTTGAGGCAAATTGCAGCCGAATTCAAGTTGCCTGCTGCGCAACAGTTGATTCAGCGTTTGCGGCAGCAGCACAAGCCGATCGTCTTGTTCAGCAGTTTTGTGGATCCGTTGCTGCTGCTCCACGAACGCCTGGGAGGCGTTTTGCTGACAGGCCGGCAGAAACCCGAGCAGCGGCAGTTTGCTGTCGACCGCTTTCAAGCTGGGGAGACGGATCTACTTTTAGCCACCTTTGCTGCTGGTGGGCTTGGTTTTACGCTCCACCGCGCTCAGCATGTTGTTCTCCTGGAAAGGCCTTGGACGCCGGGGGACATCGATCAGGCGGAAGATCGTTGCCATCGCATTGGTATGGAAGGAGGCCTGATCAGCCATTGGCTTCAGCTCGGTCTCGCTGATCAGCTCGTGGACGGTTTGGTGGCTAGCAAGGCGGAACGGATCGAACTGCTACTTGGACCGCGTCGGGTCGCCCTCGATCGTCAGCCATTGCCCAAAATGGTGTCCCGTTGCTTGCAGGATTTATGACGCACATTCAGTTCATGAACCACCATCGGATCAGCAGTTCTGCTGTCTTGGCGCAATAGCGCCATGGCTTGGGTCACGTCGGCGCAGGCTTGGTCGGTCTTGCCCATCAGCGTGAGCAAAAGCGAGCGATCAGCAAGCGCGGCTGGCTTATCTCCATGGGCGTCCACCACCTCATTGCACCGTTGAAGGGCTTTGTCGAGCTTGTTCAGATCAAGATCTGACATGCAATCGGCAATCGATATTTCAGCTGAAATGGTCGCCGGCTTTGGTTCGGATCGACTGCGGCATCCCAAACCTGTGAGAAGCAAACCGCCAATCATCAGGATGGGAATGAAGCGGATTGAAGAGGTCGTCAATAGCTGTAGCGATCGTCATCGCTCGAGTTAGACGAATTGAATGAATTGCTATTGCTTGAATCAGTTGCGTTCAGAGCGCTGTCGAGGGATTTTGTAGAACCTTTGCTGCCTCCGAAAAGATCGCCGAGGTACTGACCGCAGTCGGGGTAGCTGCCTGGATCTTCCACAACGGCCTCAGTGATCATGACCGCAGCATGCTCAGGTGAGGTTTTGAACATTCCACTTTTTTGGCGTTTGATCAAGGCGTAAGCCGCTTCCCAGCTGACCTGGTGATCGTTATTGCTGCTTCTCATGAAGCAGTAAATTTTTGCTCCCTTATCGGCCTCAGGGGTCCCAGCGATCGCCTGTGCAGGAGCCAGGCCAACCCCAGCAAATCCGATCAGAGAGAGGAGGAGCGCAAGGCGCTGGCGCATTCGGGCCATGGCAGGACGAGTGAAGCGATTAGAAACCAAAATATCGATTGAAATCGCTCTGTCTAGGCCTGAGTCAGGAATCACCGAGCCCAAGTGGCGTGAGCAGTTTCACCACAACAGGGATGACTAGTAAGACAGTGATCAAACGAACGGCATGCAGGGCAGCAACGGCTGCTCCAACGCCGTAGTCAGCCCCAACCAGGCTCATGCCGCTGATTCCACCAGGAGCTGCACCCAGCAGGGTGACGAGAGGATCAACGCCGAGCAACCTGCTGCTCCATAGCCCCACCACAATTCCGGTTAGGACGAGGGTGAGCGTGATCAAGACCGCAGGCTTCCACAACTGCTGCAATTGATCCAGTGAGGCTTTGGTCAGTCCTGTACCGATCACGGTGCCAATGGCGATTTCCAGACAGGTCTTTGTGCCTGCTGGCCATTGAGCCACCTCGAGCCGTCCGCTCATGCTCACCATGGCGGCTCCGATCAGTGCGCCTGCCAGTGGTGCAGCAGGGATTCCAGTGCGCGTTGCAAGCAATCCCATGCTCGTGCCGGCGAGGAGATAAAGGAGCACCGTTGTGAGTGGGGGCATGAACACCACGCTGCAGATTGATCCTCAGTCTGGATCGAGCGGTTCTGATGTGCTGTTATCGGGGCATATCTGTTTGTTGGGGCGATGAGCCAGTCCGTTTCCTTCCGCATTACGCGTACCGCTGAGGATGTGGCAGAGACCCTGAATGCTTTATCTCAAAGGCTTATTAAGCTTGAGAATCGCCTTGAGAGTTTGGAGCTCCAGCTGGAACGCCAGTCGTCGGAGGTCAACACCATGCCCGCAGATGAGATGGAACGTCTGGATGGGGTGGATCGCTTGCTCACCGATTGCAGAGACCTTTTGCTGCGTTCTGAGCCGCAATGGGTTGATCAACCCAGTTCTGTTATGTCCTCGGAGCAAGACTTGGCTGCCTAACCCATGTCATGGGTGGCACAATCTGAATAAAGCCACCTATGGCTCATCCATCAACCAATTCGGCAGCGACGTGCGAAGTCATGTTGCGCAACCACCAAAATTTCTTTGAAGGCGGTCACCAGCTTGAAAAGCTGGAATTCGCCTTAGCTGTTGCAATCACACGAGGAGATGGCAGCCGATGCGAAATGCTCCGTGGTCAAATTGCTGAACTTGGAGGCAACATCGAAGAACCAGGAACTTGAGTTGAGATTTTGCTATTCATTCGTTAGACTGTTGATATTCAAGTCCACTTAGTGTTGAATTCGGTCCTCGATAGAACTTCAACGATGGTGCAATCTGCTCCCAATCAAAAACAGGAGCATCTTGCCAAAGCTGATGTGTTTTTTCAGAAAGCACAATCTGCAGCCGAAGCAGGCGATGTCTCCTCTTCAGGATCGTTCATTTTGAAAGCACTTGAACAAGAGCGACGTGCAGGCACCGTCGGTCCTCAAGTGATGCAACTGATTAAACCTAGGTCTTGACCAAGCGGGTGACCGGATTCGAACCGGCGACGTCCAGCTTGGGAAGCTGACATTCTACCGCTGAATTACACCCGCATAGGCGTGATTCTATCTCACGCCCGATGCTTTAGTTGATGATTAACCGCTCTAATTCTTGCTTAAGATCGCTGATGCGGCGCAAAGTCCGGCACCCATTTGGCCCTTGTGGAAGCCGAGTGAATGCAACACGGATTCAATAGCAGCTACGGCTGTCAATACATCTCGATCGCAGACAAAGCCAAGATGGCCAATGCGGAACACCTTGCCTTTGAGATGGTCTTGACCGCCAGCTAACAGAATGTCGAAGCGATCTTTGATGGTTTTACGCAGCAGCTCCGCATCCATTCCTGCAGGGGCAACTGCCGTAATCGCCGGACTTCCATAGCCTTCGGCTGCAAACAGCTCCAATCCGATCGCTTTCATCGCAGCTTGTGCTGCATCGCGGTGACGCGCATGGCGATCAAAAATCGCTTCAAGACCTTCCGCCTGCATCATCTCCAGTGCGGCGTCGAGAGCGAAGTACAAATTCACGGCAGGCGTGAATGGATTGCTGTTTTTGGCAGCAGTTTTCCTGTAGGGACCTAAATCCAAATAAAATTTAGGTAGATCTGAGCGTTCATAGGCCGTCCAAGCTCGCTCACTCATCGCGACAAAGCTGAGCCCTGGAGGCATCATGTAGCCCTTTTGGGATCCGGATGCGACCACATCCAGGTTCCAGCCATCCATGGGCACGTTGGTGGCACCCAGGCTGGTGACGCAGTCGGCAATGGTCAGCGCTGTGCCGTGGGCTTGGACGTGGCGGCTGATCGTTTCAAGATCGTTGATCACCCCTGTGGATGTTTCTGAATGGGTCAGGATCACCGCGCGGATCGTTTTGTCCCTGTCGCCTTCCAAAGCGGTCCGGAAGTTCTCCGGGTCGAGGGGTTGACCCCAGTCCGCCTTAATGACGTCTACCTCAAGGCCGTAAGCGCGCGCCACCTTGACCCAGCGCTCGCCAAACTTGCCGTTGTCGCCACAGATCACCCGATCTCCACGACTAAGTGTGTTGATGATTCCGGCTTCCATGGCAGCTGTACCGCTACCGGTGATCACCAGCACGTCGTTGTTGGTTTGATGCAGCCAGCGCAGTTGAGCTGTTGTTCGTTCCACCACCGCTTGAAACTCGCCGCTGCGGTGCCCGATGGGATGGCGTCCCATCGCTTTCAGAACCGTTTCTGGCACCGGGGTGGGTCCGGGGATCATCAGGGTGAGCTTGTCCTGCACGTCCGGAAGAGCGCCAATCGTTCATTCTAAAAAACGATCCGCTTGCCATTCGGTATCACGCAATCCCTCACAGATGCCCCCCAAGGGCTGACTCTGCCCGTCTGGGTTGCCGCCGCAGCTCGAGCGGCCACGCAAGTGCTGTGTGGTCAGACCGCTGAAAATCCACAATCGCTGCAGATTCCAGGTCGCGATCAGGCCCTCAGCGTGAAGGTTCAATCGGCAGCGCCCTTGCAAGGCGGTGAGCAAGCTTTGGCGATCAGCCGATGTGATCCAGGTCCAGGTCTTGATCTCACTCGAGATTTGGAAATTTGGGTTCAGGCGCGTTGGAGTCAACCAGAAACAGGTTGGTTGGAGATCGTTCCTGGGGAGGGAATCGGCAGACAGGGGCATGAAGGTGATCTTTGCGCTTCTGACTTCGCCCGCCGTTTGTTGGAGGCCAATCTGCGCGACCTGGTTCCTCCTGGTCGATGTTTGCAATTGGAAGTTGTATTTCCGCTTGGCCGCGAGCTGGCCCAGCGCACGAGTAACGCAGCGTTTGGTGTGGTGGATGGCTTGGCCTTGATTGGCACGCAAGCTGAGGTGCAGTCGAGTGCATCACCCGATCAGCTGCGCGTCAGCCTTGATGCTCTGCAGACGATTGCCAGAGCAGCCGATTTCTGCGGATCTCTCACCTTGGTGATTGGCGAGAACGGGTTGGATCTCGCCCATCAGCTGGGTCTTGCTGATCAACAGCCTTTGCTGAAGGCAGGGAACTGGATTGGGCCTTTGCTTGTGGCTAGTGCGGAAGCGGGTGTTAGCAATCTGCTGTTGCTCGGATATCACGGAAAGCTGGTCAAACTGGCTGGGGGGATTTTCCATACCCACCACCATTTGGCTGATGGTCGTTTAGAGGTTCTTGCGGCGATTGCCCTGCAGCAGGGACTCGGTGTTGATCTGATCAAAGAGCTGCTGGCTAGTGCGTCGATGGAATCAGCGCTTCAAGAGCTTCAGAAGAGCGATTGCGCCGTGGCTGATCGGGTCTGGCAAGCGATCGCACAGGCGGTTGAACTGCGAAGCGAGGCTTACCTAAAGCGTTATGGCAGCTGGCCTATGCGGGTCGGTGCGGCGTTATTTGATCGTCAACGCCAGCTGCGCTGGACCGGATTGACAGGACACTCCCTACTCGCCCGCTGCGGACTTTGCATTCATTCGGAAGGGGAAGAGGCTGGCTTTGATCCTTCTCTACGCTGAAGGAACTGAAGGTTTGGAAGGCCGTTTGACGGTCCTAGTGCGGTATGTCATCAGTCCAGAGCGAAGGTCAGCGCAAACCGGCCATCGTCATTCTTGATTTCGGTTCTCAGTACTCGGAACTGATTGCACGCCGAGTGCGTGAGACGGAGGTGTTCTCTCTGGTGTTGGGCTACAGCACCAGCGCTGAAGAATTACGGGCTTTGGCTCCCCGTGGAATCATCCTCAGCGGAGGTCCAAGTTCGGTCTATGCCGATGAAGCTCCCCTCTGCGATCCAGCAATTTGGGATCTGGGCATCCCTGTGCTGGGGGTCTGCTACGGCATGCAATTGATGGTCCAGCAGCTTGGTGGTCAGGTGGTGGCGGCCACGGGTAAGGCCGAATACGGGAAGGCTCCGCTCGTGGTGGATGACCCCACTGAACTTCTCACGAATGTGGAGAGTGGGTCCACGATGTGGATGAGTCACGGTGATTCCGTGGAGGCCTTGCCCAAGGACTTCGTGCGTTTGGCTCATACAGCGAATACGCCTGAGGCGGCGATTGCAAATCACAGTCGACGTTTATACGGCACACAATTTCATCCTGAGGTGGTTCATTCCACCGGTGGAATGGTGATGATTCGCAATTTTGTTTATCACATCTGCGGTTGCGAACCGGATTGGACTACGGAAGCTTTTATCGATGAAGCTGTCGCCAACGTGCGTAAACAGGTTGGTAAAAAGCGTGTGCTACTTGCTCTGTCTGGTGGCGTGGATTCTTCAACCCTTGCTTTTTTATTGAAGAAAGCAATTGGAGATCAGCTCACCTGCATGTTTATCGATCAAGGCTTCATGCGTAAAGGTGAGCCTGAGTTTTTGATGGAATTCTTTGATCGAAAATTTAATATTCACGTGGAGTACATCCATGCCCGCGAGCGGTTTATCAAGAAGCTTGATGGCATTACGGATCCAGAGGAGAAACGCAAAATCATCGGCACGGAATTCATTCGTGTTTTTGAAGAGGAGAGTCGACGCCTTGGTCCCTTTGATTACTTAGCCCAGGGCACGCTTTATCCGGATGTGATCGAAAGTGCTGGCACCAACGTGGATCCCAAAACCGGTGAGCGTGTGGCTGTGAAAATCAAGAGCCATCACAACGTGGGAGGACTTCCCAAGGATCTGCGCTTCAAGTTGGTGGAGCCTCTACGCAAACTCTTTAAGGATGAAGTTCGCAAGGTGGGCCGAATGCTCGGGTTGCCCGAGGAGATCGTGAGTCGCCATCCATTCCCAGGGCCTGGACTGGCTATTCGCATCTTGGGCGAAGTTACGGAGGAAAAGCTTGATTGTTTGCGTGATGCCGACCTGATTGTGCGCGAGGAGGTGAATGCGGCGGGTCTCTATCACGACATTTGGCAGGCGTTTGCGGTTCTTCTCCCCGTGCGCTCAGTGGGTGTGATGGGCGATAAGCGCACCTATGCCTGGCCGATCGTGCTGCGCTGTGTGTCGAGTGAGGATGGCATGACCGCTGATTGGTCGAGGCTTCCCTACGACCTCATGGAAACGATCTCCAATCGGATCGTGAATGAGGTGAAAGGAGTGAATCGTGTGGTGATGGATATCACCAGCAAGCCTCCAGGAACGATTGAGTGGGAATAAGGCTGTTCGAGGGGCTGGTGGATGGGCCTAACCGTCGATACCCTTAGCTCCCGGCATCAATCCCTTGACCGCTGCTCAAGAGCAGGACCTCCAGCTTCAGCGCCGTCTTCAGCAAGACAGCATTTTGTTGGCAGGGAAAACGATCTACATCAACCCCTTCTTGTATTGGCGTCGCTTCGACAGCAATACAGATCGTTGGTTGCGCGAACCGGGCCAGCTCCCCGAAGAGCAGATTGCAGTGAATCGCAGTCGTTTCTATCCAGAGCTCGACTGGACCTTGCTCAAAGATTCTGATCGAGAGATTAAGGATGGAGCCGTGGAGATGTTCCTTAAAAGCATGGAGCTGATTAGCACGTTTCATCCTGAGCTCAGCTCCGGACATCTGCTCGAGGTGGAGCGCAAGATGGCGATCACCAAGAAGCGATCGTTTGAGCGTTGGGTTGAGAAGTCGTACCGGCGACGCGCCAAGCAGGAAACTTGGGAGCGGCGTCGCTTTGACCGTGATCGTTTTTGGCGCTCCTGGGGGGAATGGCTTTCTCTAGAAGCCACCCATCACGCCTTGGCTCCAGCGGTGGCTTTGCTAGTTCTCACAGGTGTGGGTGGTTGGTGGCTTGGGTCATCTAATTCAAGTTGTCCGACACTTTTGCCTCCTCCGCAGCAGACTGAGTTGCGCTGAATTCGGGTCTGCTCATGGCTGAGAATCAACCGTTTGACGCCCTGCGACTGGCGTTGATGCAGGACGTATTGCCTGTGGGGCTCGCTTTGGTTGAGCGGGCCCGTGCGGGAGGCCCTGGCAAGGTGGTGGAATCGTTTACATCAGGGGCGTCAGATCCGCTGCGCGAGTTGCGCGATGAAGGTGAACCGGCAGCGAAGGGTGTGCGTGAACGGCTCGATCAAGTGAGTCCTGGGCTCGGTAATCCAGTCATGCCCGTGCAGGTGGCTGTGGAGGAGCCCACAGCTGAGGTGGTTGACGTCATAGGAGAAGGCTTTTCACCAGAAAAGGAAGAACAGCAGTTGCAGGAGGTTCTGGCGAGGATCACGCAGCGGCTTCAATCCTTAGAAGCTCAGCTTGCGCAAGAGAGCTAAGGGCATGACCCGCTCCGCCTCTCCCCAAAGGGACGCTCAGCGTCAAAGCGGTTTGCGCCAGCAGCCCCTGGTTCTGTTCGGGTTGGTGCTGCTGTTTTGCAGCGCCATGGTGGCTCGCTTGGTGTGGCTCCAGGTGTTGGAGGGCCCTCGCTACAGGCAGTTGGCGGATGAAAACCGCATTCGACTCGTACCTAGATCGCCAACCCGTGGCCGTCTGCTGGATCGCAAAGGGCGGGTATTGGCCTCAAGCAAGCTCACTTACTCGCTGTATGTGGAGCCGCGCCTGGTGGATGACGCGGCCTGGCCGGAGTTGCGCGATCGCCTTGCCTCTCTTCTGGATCTCAACCCATCAACCCTGGACCGGCGCCGCCAGTCGGCGCCGGATCGCAATGGCTACCGCATCAATTTGGCTAGTGAACTCAGCTCAGAGCAGGTCCTTCGTTTCCGAGAGCAGTCTCTAGGCCTGAAGGGAGCTCAAGTGGACGTGGATATTCTTCGTGCCTATCCCCACGGAACGCTGGCAGCCCATACTCTCGGCTACACCCAGCCGATCACTGAGGAGGAATACGTAGCACTCGCTGATCAGGGTTACAAAATTCGCGATCGGATTGGTCGCATCGGCGTAGAGGCGGCCTACGAGTCGCATTTACGTGGCGCGTGGGGAGGGCAAATGCTCGAAGTGAATGCCATGGGAGAGGTGCAGAGGCACCTGGGTGATCGACCATCGGTGGCAGGCAAAGACCTCACGCTCACTCTCGATCTTGATCTTCAGAAGACGGCTGAGCAGGCTTTGGCTGATAAACCTGGTGGCGCAATCGTGGCCATGGACCCTCGCAATGGAGCGATCTTGGCGCTTGCGAGCAACCCGAATTTTGACCCCAATTTTTTCTCGAAACTTTTTACTACTCAGAAGGAGTACGACGCGCTGTTTTCCAATCCCAAAAAGCCGCTGTTGAGCCGTGCCATGAATGCTTATGACCCTGGAAGCACATGGAAGCCCGTGACGGCAATGGCCGGAATGGCGTCGGGCAAATTTCCTCCTGAGGTCAAGTTGAACACCACCGCCTGCATCACCTATGGCGGTCACTGTTTTCCTGATCACAATGGCGCTGGGTTTGGACGGATTGGGTACGCCGATGCCCTGCGCTTCTCCTCCAATACGTTTTTCTATCAAGTTGGGGTGGGCTCGGGTTCTCTCGCTCTCAAGAAGGCGGCCACTCAACTTGGTTTCGGGCGGAAGACAGGGATTGAAATCGGTTGGGAGGAAAATGTGGGTTTGGTTGGTGATGAAGATTGGGCGAAGGATGGTCGCGGCTGGGCTGAACCTGGTTCCACTCCTTGGATCCCTGAAGACATGGCCTCTGCTTCGATTGGCCAGTCCGTTGTGCAGATCACCCCTCTCCAATTGGCACGTGCGTATTGCGTGTTTGCCAATGGTGGTTGGTTGGTCACCCCCCATCTGGCAGATCAAGGCTTGGACTGGACCGCTCCATCACGGCGCTCCAAGGTGCCGATCAAGCCATCAACTTTGGCCAAGATCCGCGAGGGCTTACGCAAGGTGGTGGAGGACGGCACCGGCTATGGCTTGAATGGTGAGGGCATTCCTCCTGCGGCCGGCAAGACAGGTACTGCGGAGGACAGCACGGGTGGCCCAGATCATGCCTGGTTTGCTAGTTATGCCCCGTACCCGAACGGGGAGATCGTTGTGGTGGCCTTTGCTCAGAACACCCCTGGGGGTGGCTCAGTGCATGCGCTACCGATGGCTAAGAAAGTGATTGAAGTGTGGAACCGCAATCGCAAACAGACTTGACTTAGGCCGCTGAGCTGAGGTCTGAGGAGAGCACCTGGCGGTAATAGCCCCGTAGCTGCTCTGTTGCCCCGGCCCAGCCCCATCGTTCGGCTTCTGAGCGGGCGGCATTGCGGAGGGCTTGACGTTCGAGGTCATTGCCGAGCAACTTGCCGGTGGCTTCAATCAAGCTGCCGGCCCCCGCATCTGCCCCGTCTGGCTCATAAAGACAACCGTTTACGCCGTCGCTAATGATGTCCGGGATGCCGCCGCGATTGGCGCCCACCACTGGGCAGCCAGCGGCCATCGCCTCGAGCAACACAAGGCCAAGGGTTTCGGTGCTGGAGGGGAAGAGAAAGGCATCACCGCTGGCGTAAGCCCCAGCGAGTTCTTCGCCAGCCAGATAGCCCACAAAGGTAGTGGCCGTTCCCTCGAAATGTTTCTCCAGTTGCTGCCTGTGGGGGCCATCGCCTACCAGCGCCAGTCGCGCATCGGGCAACGCCTCGAGCACCGGACGGATTCGTTCGATCTGTTTTTCTGCGGAGAGCCGACCGACATACAGCAGAAGTGCTCCGCGGTCGTCGTATTCACCAAGTAAGCGCTGACGTAGCTCTGGGCTACGCAACTCGGGCCGGAACATCTCCGTATCCACGCCCCGCTGCCATAGGGCGGTGTGCTGGATGCCCTTATCGCTGAGCTCTTGCACCATCGCAGTGGAGGTGCAGAGATTCAGCAAAGCTTGGTTATGAGCCGCTTTTAGAAGTTCCCACAACAAGGGTTCGAGCATGCCCATGCCGTAGTGCTCGAGATACTTCGGCAGGTGTGTGTGATAGCTGGCGATCAGGGGAATGGATTTGGTCTTGGCGAGCCAAATGCCTCCCAAGCCCAGAACCGCAGGATTCACCACGTGGATCAGGTCTGGCTGGAAGGCATCAATCGCTTCGGAGACAGCCGGGCGCGGCAAAGCGAGCTTCAGCTCTGGGTAGAGCGGCAAGGGCATGGCGGGAACGCCCACCACCTTGGCTCCCATGTAATTGCTGGGTGCGCCCTCTGGACAAAACACCACCACGTCGTCTCCTGCATCCACCAGATGCTTCACCGTTTTGGTGAGCCGGGTGACGATGCCGTCGACTTTGGGGAGGAAGGTTTCTGTAAAAAAGGCGATTTTCAAGGTTCGTCTCGATCAGGAGGCGTTGCCAATGGCTTGGGCCTGCGTCTTGGTCCAGGCCGAAGTGCAGAGGATGCGCTTGCGGTCGCAGCGATCGGCGTATTTCGTCGCAATCTCTACAACCTCTTTGAGAAGGCCATCATCAAGGGTGGTTGGTTTAAGCCCCAGCTCGATGAAGCAGCGGTTGTCCACGATCAGATCGTTTTCAACGGCTTCGTTACGGGGGTTCGGAAGATTGTTGACCTGAGCGCCTGTTAAAGCAGCCACCTTCTTGGCCAATTCGCCCACTTGGTGGCTCTCGGTCATTTGATTGAAGATCTTGACCCGTTCGCCCTTCTCAGGCCGGTTTTCGAGCGCGAGCTGCACGCAACGCACCGAGTCACGGATGTGAATGAAGGCGCGGGTTTGGCCGCCGGTGCCATGCACGGTAAGTGGATATCCGATCGCTGCTTGCATCAGGAAGCGGTTCAGAACCGTTCCGTAGTCACCGTCGTAATCAAAGCGGTTGGTGAGGCGCGGATCACGATCCGTGGCCTCGGTGTTGGTGCCCCAAACAATGCCTTGGTGAAGATCGGTAATCCTGACCTTGTCGTTCTTGTTGTAGTACAGGAACAGCAACTGATCGAGCGTTTTAGTCATGTGATAAACGCTGCCAGGACTGGCGGGATGAAGAATTTCCTCTTCAAAACGGCTGCCGTCAGGCTGGGGCACTTCCACCTTGAGGTAGCCCTCGGGAATGGTGGCGCCACGGTGAGAGCCATAGCCGTAAACACCCATCGTGCCGAGGTGCACCACGTGGATGTCCTGGCCCGATTCCACGATCGCGGCCAGCAGGTTATGGGTTCCGTTCACATTGTTGTCAACGGTGTAACGCTTGGTGGCGCTGCTCTTCATTGAGTAGGGCGCAGCGCGCTGTTCAGCGAAGTGCACGATTGAGTCGGGTTTCTCTTCGATGATGAGATCGAGAAGCCGTTGGTACTCGTGGGCGATATCCATGTGGATGAACCGCATGGGCTTGCCGCCAATGCTTTCCCACACGTTGAGGCGTTCACCGATGCTCGCGATCGGTGTCAACGATTCCACCTCAAGATCGATGTCGATCTTGCGACGACTGAGGTTGTCCACGATCACCACATCGTGATCTTGGTCGGCCAAATTCACCGCACAAGGCCAGCCGCAGAAGCCGTCACCACCTAAAACGAGAACTTTCACCCCAAACTCCGGCTGAAGCGAGCAAGCCGCTGATTTCTGGCAAGCTACTACAGGCTTTTTAGCTGACGGCTACGGACAGAGCCATTAGGGCGATCACAAGCACTGCGCCGGAGATGATCAGGAGCCGAGAGCCGTTGCTGAGAGAGGCTCCTTCGCTGATTACTTCCATTCGAGGTTCCTTCGCGAAGGCGTTGAGGCGACCGCCATCTTCCTGAATGACTTGCATGAATCCAGCTGCAACTGATCGGGACGTTATGGAGTTGATCGCTGTTGCGCCCCTGCTTCTTCACGCTCCTTCACTACCAGAGGTCTGTTGTTCGCCTAGACGGTGAACTGGTTGGCGCGTGTGTGCTGGTTGCTAGCCGTTGATACGTCCACTGGTGGGAGAGCTTGGAGAGGCGTCTGCCCGGGTTGGCAATCGACCTGCCAGCAAGGATTGGCGTCCTGCCTGCACGGCGTTGGCCATCGCTTCTGCCATCAGAGGAGGTTGTCCTGCGAGGGCGATGGCGCTGTTGATAAGAACGGCATCGGCGCCCATCTCCATCGCTTGGGCTGCATCACTTGGCACGCCGATGCCCGCATCCACCACCACCGGCACCCTGGCGTTCTCGATGATCAGGCCAATGTTGGCGGCATTGCGCAAGCCCTGACCCGATCCAATGGGGGACCCAAGCGGCATCACGGTGGCGCAGCCCACGTCTTCTAAGCGCTTGGCCAGCAGGGGATCGGCATTGATATATGGCAGCACTGTGAACCCCTCCTTTACCAGTATTTCTGCCGCTTCCAATGTGCCAAAGGGGTCGGGCAGCAAATGTCGACTGTCTGGGATCACCTCCAATTTCACAAAGTTGTTGTCTTGACCGGCCAGCTTGGCGAGCTCCCTGCCGAGCCGGGCTACCCGCACGGCCTCTTCCGCGTTGGTGCACCCCGCCGTATTGGGGAGCATCCAGATTCGAGACCAGTCAATCGCTTCCATCAGGCCTGCATGGCCCTCAGCAACCGCCTGAACCCTCCGTACGGCAACAGTGACCATCTCGCAGCCTGAGCGCTGCAGGCTGTGCTGCATGGCCTCCAGGCTTGGGTATTTGCCTGTTCCCGTGATCAGCCTGCTGTGGAAGCTGCGCCCTCCGATTTGGAGTGCATCGTCGTGAGAGTGGGTCGGATCCATAGGGGTCAGCTGCGGTTGGGTTGAAGAACCGGATCGTGATGCGGTCAAGCAGGCCGCAACCGCTCTACCGTGCGTCCATCATCCATTCCACGCATGCCCGTTCCTCCCGTCATCGACATACCGGTTGAGATTCAGGCACCGTTTGCGTCTTCCCAATCGTTTGATAGTTCGCAACTTGTGATTCCTCTTGAACTTGAGGGATCGGTTGAGAGTTTTGATCCTGTCGCTCGCGCGGCTGATCTTGCGGCAACTCTGCCTCGTCAGTGGTGCGGAAATTACACCTCATTTACGTCTAATTCCACCATGGACGTGGAATTGACCTTGACCCGTTTGAAGCCAATGGGCCAAATGGTTGATTTACGCGGCGAGATGCGGATTGGAACGATCTCTACGCCTATTCAGGGCAATCTCAATGCCAAATCTGATCAACTTGACCTTCTACCTTTGGCTCTTGAGCTCACCAATGAGATGGAAATTGGCGGGAGATTTTTAGGGTTACAGGATTTTTCTCTAGCTGGATGGGAAGCTCCAAGGCTGACTAACCCTGGCGGACGTCTTGACCTGTCGCGCAGCTGCGCTGTTTCAGAATCCGCGCCCATCCGGGCCCTTTGGTGAAGACTGATTTGAGGTTTTTTCTTTTGCAGCAGAGCGTTCCAAGCGGGTTAATCGCTTGCGCGCTGTTTTGTTTTTAGGATCAAGAACTAGTGCTTGGCGATAGAGGGCACAGGCTTCCTCATTTTCTAGTAGGCGTTCTTGAGCAAAAGCGAGGTTATTCATTGCCACTGGGTAATCCTCTTTGGCTCGTAATGCCGCTTTGTAGTGGCGTACTGCAGTCGTGAAATCTTTTTCTGCTGCTAACGCATAACCCAAGGCATTTTCAATGAGCGCACGCGCCTCATCGGGCTCATTATTGAGCCTTTTAATGGCCTGTCGCAACGTCACAATGGCCTGTGGGTAAAGGCGCTTGCGTAATTGAACAGAAGCCAGCTCATACAAGGCACCTGCGTCTTTGGAGGACGCGACCTTCGCTTGCTCCATCTTGAGCAAGCTCTGTTCGTCGCGACGAACACGTAAAAATTGGCGACCGCCGACAACAGCGACGATCGCCAAGAGACCAATCAGGCCCAAGAGGTAGGTCTGAGGCAGGAAAGCATTCATGTCAGACCCAAGAAACGTCCCGTTGGGGACTGATCATTAACCCTGAGTGGCATTCACGACGTTGGCGAAACTCGCAGGATCGACAACAGCCATTTGAGCCAACATTTTGCGGTTGATCCGCACATCAGCTTTCTTGAGGCCACCAATCAAACGGCTGTAGCTCACGCCATTCATCCGTGCAGCAGCGTTGATCCGCGCAATCCAAAGACGGCGGAAATCACGCTTGCGACGACGACGGTCGCGGTAGGCATTACAAAGCGCCTTCATGACGCGTTGGTTTGCCGTACGGAAAAGTGTTCCGTTGCCACCGCGGAAGCCACGAGCTAAGCGGAGTATTTTATTGCGGCGTTTACGGGCAACATTGCCTCTCTTGACGCGAGCCATGAATCAGATGTGGAGAAATTGAGGGGAAAAATGTCTTGCGTTGCTAATCACTTGGCAAGACTCAGGCCTGAGCTCAGGCGTAGGGCATCATCAGCGTGACGCGCTCTTCGTCGGTGCGATCCACCACGGCCTTGGTCTTCAAATGACGCTTCTGTTTTGGCGATTTGTGATCGAGAAGGTGATTATGAAAAGCGCGGCGACGCATGAACTTGCCAGTGCCTGTTGCTTTGAACCGCTTGGCGGCTGCTTTGCGGGTCTTGAGCTTGGGCATGGGTCTGGCTGCACGCGGCATAAGCCACAACCATAGAACGTTGCCTTCCTTAAAGCCAATCAATTCAAGCCCCGTCATGCTGAATCCAGTTGCAGCGGACGTGTCGATGACTCCTCCCTTTGGCTGGCTGAAACAACGGGTCGTGGTGCCTTTGGCGTTAGTGAGTGCGATCGCTTGTAGCTGCCGCGCTCAAGAGGCGAGCCGCGAACCCGCGCCTACTGCCGTGGTGACCCATCGAGCAGTGCCATTGCCGCCCAAGGCCAATGCAGCGTCTGTATGGGTGGCATTGGACGATCACCTTGGCCGCGGCACCACCACAGAACGGTCCGGGCCCTTGCTCACCTTGAACAGTGCTGGTCAGCAGTCCTTGCGATTGAGGGATGGAGCCGGAACCGTTGTTGCCGAGGAGAGGTCGCTGCGCCTCAGCTGGCGACTTGCTCGTTTGGCTGCACCTGTGGAGATTGCACGCCAGATGGCTGGTCCCTACGCCAGTTTTGAATCAGCGGAACGGATTGCCAGTCTCTGGCGTGATCAAGGTGTGGTCGCGCGCGTGGCCCATCCCCGTGACTGGGAGGTATGGGCACCCATTGATGCTGAGCGGCTCGATGGGGTCCCGGTGCGGACCTGGTTGAGAACGCTGAAAACGGAGATGAAAATCGTCTTGGAGGGCCCCTTAGGTGGACGCACCCTGCAGGGCCCGTTGATGCTGCAGGCTCCAAGCGGTCTGCTCTGGCAGGGAGGCGTTCTGCGCGGCCCGTTTCGTCTTCAGCCGGATGCCTATGGCAGCTGGACGTTGTTGGAACAAGTTGCGATTGAGCGCTATTTGGAGGGGGTGGTTCCCCATGAAATCGGCGCTGGATCTCCTACGGCGGCTCTCGAAGCGCAGGCGGTGTTGGCGCGAACCTGGGCCCTGGCGAATAGCCATCGGTTTGCGATCGATGGCTATCACCTCTGCAGTGATACGCAGTGCCAGGTGTATAGCGATCCCCGACAAGCCAGTGCTGCGGTGCGTCAGGCGATTCGTGCGACGGCCGGGCAGGTGTTGGCTTGGAATGGCGAGCCGATTCAAGCTTGGTATCACGCCAGCAACGGTGGGGTGATGGCTGGAGGAGAAGAGGCCTGGGCGATGGAATCGCTCCCTTATGTGCAGGCCCGTGCCGATGGTTCAGCGGCATGGATCAAGGGAATGGCGTTGCCGCTGCAGGACGCCTCCTCTGTGCGTGGCTTGCTAGCGCGCGGCGATGGTGCCAATGGCATGAATCACCCTCGTTTTCGTTGGTCGCGCACGTACAGCGCTGCCCAATTGGTCCAGGCTTTACGTGCTTCTGGCTTGTCTGCTGGTGTCCCCAGTTCCCTAAGAGTGCAGAAGAGGGGAGCGAGTGGAAGGGTGCTGGCCCTCGACATCGAGATGTCGGCTGACGGGGAGGCGGTCATGTTGCGACTGGATGGCATCCGGCGCACTTTGCGTCGCTTGCCCAGCACCTTGTTTGTGATTGAGACACTTGGGCCCGATCGATGGCGATTTAACGGTGGAGGATTTGGTCATGGAGTGGGCCTCTCTCAAGCTGGCGCCATCGATCTGGCGGCTCGTGGTTGGAGCTTTGAACGGATCCTCAGTCACTACTATCCGGGCACAACATTGACCACGGTCCAGCCGTCTTCAAGCTCTGAACCTGGGCATGCCCCTTAAAGTCCGATGAGTTCGAACGGTGACAGGGTGTTGGCCGCAGGGACAGGCGATCGCCGACGCGGTAAGACAGCTTTGTTTTTGGTGGCTTGCGGTTGCGCTGGAGCGGCACCCCATTGGCTTGATCCCTCCAGGAGTCTCATCCCCTCACTCACGCTTGCGCTCGTGCTCGGTGGGTACTCGCTCAGTACAACGTTACGAGGCTCTGACGCGAGCGCCGTTCCCTCGAACAGCACCCCTGCAAATGATGGGGATGGGATCTCAAGCCCTGAGACGTCCCTGGCCGCAGACCCCGCCGTGATCGAGAGCTTTGCTTCTTGGCCAAAGGTGGATGTAGTGGTGGCCGCTAGGGATGAAGAGGCCGTGGTGGCACGTTTGATGGAACGCCTTGGAGCGCTTCGCTATCCAGCTGACCAACTCACCACCTGGATCGTTGATGACGGCAGCGAAGACAAAACACCAGATCTGCTCGATGAACTGAAGCCTCAGTACCCCAACCTGAACGTGATTCGCCGGCAGCGCAATGCAGGCGGAGGGAAGTCTGGTGCGTTGAATGCTGCGTTGGCTCAAAGCAGTGGGGAGTGGATTCTCGTGCTGGATGCCGATGGTCAGATCAGTGAAGACCAGCTGGAACGCTTGATTCCTATCGCCGTGATGGGCGATTGGTCTGGGGTGCAGATGCGCAAAGCAGTGACAAACGCCGATACCAATTTGCTTACGCGTGTCCAGGCGATGGAGATGGCCTTTGATGCGCTGATTCAGCAGGGGCGCCTGTTGGGTGGAGGTGTGTCTGAACTTCGTGGGAACGGGCAGTTGCTGCGTCGTGATGTGTTGGAAGCCTGCGGTGGCTTTAACGAAGACACGGTCACTGACGACTTGGACCTTAGTTTTCGTTTTTTGCTCCAGGGTGCTCGCACAACGCTGCTATGGAATCCACCGGTCCGAGAAGAGGCGGTGGAGACCATTTCTGCGCTTTGGAAGCAGCGACAACGTTGGGCAGAAGGAGGGTTGCAGCGCTTCTTTGATTACTGGCCTGGGTTGCTCTCCAATCGCCTAACGGTTGGGCAGCGCCGAGACCTGGCTTGTTTTTTCTTGCTTCAGTACGCCCTCCCTGTGCTCTCATTTGCCGACTTAGTGACCAGTGCCTTAACGCGAACATCACCGGTGTACTGGCCCTTATCGATCGTGGCGTTTGGCGTGTCAGGCGTGGCGTATTGGAGAGGGTGCCGCCGCTGCAGTGAAGGCCCTGCCCTACCTCAACCCGATCCATTCTCATTGCTTTTGGGTATTGCCTATCTCAGCCATTGGTTCTTTGTGATTCCTTGGGTCACGCTGCGGATGGCGGTGCTTCCCAAGCGATTGGTTTGGGCAAAAACCAGCCATCGCGGGACTGAGGAGACGGTCAAAGCCTGAGCCTTGATGGTTGAAACGCTTTATTCATTGTCCAGTTCCACGTCCAGGATTTGACCGTTAAAGAAGTCGGCAAAGCGTTTCACCTTTTCATCCATGATCGAGGGTGGATTCACTTCCGCTGGTCGCGGTGGAGTTGGTGAGTTCATCGATGGGGAGCCCGGGCTAGAGGCCTCTGCTGAAACGATGCTGGGCGGTTTCGAGCCTGCTGGTGGTGAGCTCGTTGTTGGCGCTGCCACCGAAGTGATGGGTGGTGCTTGCGCAGCAGGCATCACGACTGGCGATGGAAATGCGGGCTTCGGTTGCGTCGACGTCGGTAGAGACGGCGTTGGATCTGTGATGGGGGTGGATGGTGGTGATTGCGGTGCGGGTGCGGCGGATGGCGTTGAGGCCATCGGGGCTGCACCCCCGTGGTTTTCCAAGATCAGTTGTCGGTTCCCGCCAATGGAACGTTTGATGGCTTGTTCCAGCAAACTGGCCCGGCTTTGCACCATGCCCATCCAATTGCCAGCCACCTGCACCACAGCGCGATGGGGATCGAGTCGTACCAGTTGCGCCTGCTGTGACAGCAGCATTCGGGTGGAGGGGAGCTCGAGACTGGCGAGAATCTGTTGCCACAGTTCAGGCAGATTGTTGCTGTCAGGGGCTGGCTCTTGCGCTGCAGGTGGCGTCTGTGCAGGGTCTGAGTTGACGACCGGTTGTGGACTCGTGTTGGGAAGGCTGACGGGTGGTGGTGCGGGTGTTTCAGCTATTGGTGCTGTGCTGGTTACCGCGGCTGTGCTGATGGCTGGAGTGTTGACTTCTGGAGGGCTGATGGGTGGCTTGCTGACCGGCGCAGCAGAACTGGGTTTTGCATCGGGGCGCTCGGCATCAGCAAGGAGGCCCAGCAGCAACACTTCGAGCCACAACCTTGGTTGCACGCTTTGACGCAGCTGCTGTTCGCTGCCTTTGAGTTGTGCCTGCCAGTGCAGAAGTCGCTGACGACCTAGGCGCTTCGCGAGTGCAGGCAACTGCTCTCGAAATTGTGGTGATACTCCTGTGAGCTCTGGGCGGTCTGGTGCGACAGCCATCAACACCAGGTCGCGCAAAATGCCTGCTAACCCCTGCAGTACAGCACCGGGATCCCGGCCACGATCCAGCAGGCGTCTGCTCGCCTCGAGCAGGGTGAGGGGTTCTCCCTCTGCAAGCGCTTCAGCCAGGTTGAGAAGTTCTTGCTCTGGGACCGCTCCCAACAGGTCCCAGACCGCATCCGCCTTGATTGGTCCTGGCAGGAGGCTGAGCTGATCGAGAAGGCTTTCCGCATCGCGCAACCCTCCTTGGGCGCGCTGGGCCACCACATGCAGCGCCTCTGGTTGGATTGGAATCAACTCCTGTTCGGCAATCCAGGCCAAGTGCGAGTTCAAAGCCTCGAGTGGAATACGCCTGAAGTCAAAGCGCTGGCAGCGGCTCAGAATCGTGGGCAGGACCCGTTGGGGATCGGTCGTGGCTAATACGAACACCACCTGAGGCGGTGGCTCTTCCAGGGTTTTGAGCAGCGCGTTAAACGCGGCTGTGGAGAGCATGTGGCACTCGTCCACCACGTACACCTTCCAGCGTGCCTGCACAGGTGCGAACCGAGAGCGTTCGATCAGATCGCGAATGTTGTCGACACCGGTGTTGGAGGCGGCATCGATCTCGATCACATCGAGAGCGGTGCCGCGCGCAATCGTGGTGCAGAGCTCACAAGTCCCGCAGGGCTGGGGCGTTGGGCCGTCGTGGCTGAGGCAATTGAGTGAGCGCGCCAGGATCCTGGCGCTGGAGGTTTTGCCGGTACCGCGTGGGCCGCTGAACAGATAGGCCGGGGCAATGCGTCCGGAGGTGAGGGCATGGCCGAGTGTGGCGGCAATCGCCTCCTGACCCACCAGCTGATCAAACCGTTGAGGACGGTATTTGTGATGCAGCGGCTGATAGGCCTGACTCATGCACTAACAGCAAGATACTGAGGCTACTCAGCTTGATCGCTGATGGAACGTCCATGTTGCTCGTTGAGCAAATCGCTGATGCGCTGCTCTAGTTCTTCCACGGCTGCGAGTTCATCGGCGAGGCTTTGGCCCGCTTTGAGCAGCTTTCTGCTCTGTCCTACATAGCGTTCGCTGGCTCCATTATTAGGACCGCCGCGGATCCAGCCCTCTGCCTGCTCAAGCGTGCCTTCCAGTTTGTCGAGCAAGCTCTGACGGAGTTTTTTCAGCTGCAAAAGGCCGCGGCGAGCGCGATCTCGGGATTGTTCATTCACCAACCCTCGCTTGAGCAGCAATCGGAGTCCTGTGAGAAGCGCTGCAGGCATCAGCTGGCCTATCGCCAAAGCGCCGAGGCTGGTGGTGTGCAGGAAGCTCTCCACTTGCCCGCTCTGATGCCGGCCGGTTTTGCACCAGCTGGCGAAATGTTCGCAGTTGTTGAACAGCAGGTTGTAGCGCTGTTCGCCGATGCGGCTCATCGCTCGCCGCAGTGTGACCCCTGCTGGAGATGGATGGTCATGTTCCACAACGCTGGTCT
>Ga0257106_1000159_pt1 | contig 42238 bp, 31 predicted proteins | sample LP_taG_3_FD_190177 | JGI IMG/M metagenome (GOLD analysis project Ga0257106, IMG submission 190177) | Marine microbial communities from Northeast Subartic Pacific Ocean, Canada - LP_J_2011_P26_10m | ecosystem: Environmental > Aquatic > Marine > Oceanic | place: Canada: Northeast Subartic Pacific...
TCGAGAGCTCGATGGCACCGAAGAAGCCACGGAGGAGATGCACGCGCAGCTGCAAAAAATAAGCGACGATTACAACGCGTTAGCAAAGACTTTAAACGAAACTTTGAACGTAGTCCCTTAGTAAACGCCAACGCTTTATCCTTCACTCGGTTACCATCTAATCGCAAAGAGTTAACGTTTGGTAACGCGTTCAAATGTGCAAACGAACGCACGCCACATCCTTTCATCGAGAGTGATTCGAGCGCGCCAAAACCGAGGAACGTGTTTTCGTTAAACTGTCGCAACGGGTTCTCGTCGGCTCGTATTTTTCGAAGGTTGCGCAGACTTTTCAATCCATCCAGATTCTGTAAGCGATTGTTTAAGACATCAACAAAAGATAGAAGTTGGAGCTTTTGGAGCTGTAATCGTACGAGTCGGCGCGAGTCTATGCGATTATACCGCACGTCCAGCTCTTTCAGCTGAGGGAAAAACTGTTCGTAGACTCACCTACTGCTTTCTTCGTTTCTTTCACCGACAGGGGAGTCGTCGCCTGCGCTTCCATTTACAAACGGTTCTCGAACGAGCGCAAATCGAAGCGCATTTTTAGGCATCGAGAGTCTTCGCAGATGTTTTAAACTGCCAAGCACCGATACATCTGAGAGCTGGTTTTTCTCAAAATTTATTATTTTTGCCGACGTCATGGCGACGCCAGAGACGGATTCCTCGTCCAATCTTCGCACGCGCATTTCTGATAAATTCAAGATGAAGTTATCATCATCATCATCATTTTTATTCGTGTTCTCTGCTAATTTTTGCTCGATCATTTCCGTCGTTAGGCGACCTTGAAACAGAAATCGTCCTTTGCGTCTCCAAATCTCTCGAACCTCCTCGCCGTCGAGCAACACGAGGGAAGGCGCAAAATACGCCGCACACTCTCGATAGTTTTCAAGGTTTGTGACTGCGTTTCCACGCAAATCTATGTATTTAAAAAAAACGCACGAAGTGCATCATCAGCACACGTCGATTTGTTTATTTGTATTTTCGAAGACGTCTCATCTGTGTTCCTCTCGAGGAGATTTTGTACTTCGAGCAGCGCTCGTATTTGATTTCGAGCCAAGCGAAGATGGCGTAAATTTGGGCACTTGTCGTGGACACAAAGCATGGCATCGCGATCTATATTTGTTATTTCATTGTCGGATAAGTCCAAATACATCAATCGATTGAGTCCAATAAACCAAGCGGAGTCGAGCTTACTTATCCTGTTCGAACTAGCATCTAAACTGTGTAGATTAGTGCACGACTGTAAACCTTCGAGAGAGGCGAGAGAACAGTTTTGTATTTTCAAAGACACGAGCGTTTTCGAATGAACGCGGGATGGAAGGTCGAGAAAAGTAACGTCACGAAACGTCATTCCCTCCAACATCGAGATAAGCGCCATGTCTTCTTCAATCACGACGCGAATCTCTGCGTTCTTCTTCTCCGTTTCGTCGTGCGCAAACTCTTCTGCCTCCGAATGGATAATTATTGCGCGTTCGTCCAAGAAAAGAGGCGTTATGGCAGCTTCTCGAAATAAATCGCTTACCCTTTCGTCACTCGGTGCATAATATAGCGCGCGTCGATTATCGTGTTGCTCGAGTAATCTTTCACGAAGTGAAGGCGTCAGCTCGTACCCGTCCAGGAACCGTAAGCTCTCTCCAAATGCCGCCACGCACTTCGAGGCGTATCTCGAATACGCCGCATCGCTTGATTCCAACGTGTTCGTATCACAGATCCCACACGCGATGGGAGACGCGCCAGATATGTCGTCTCGAAAACGAATATCAACGATATTCTTAGCGTATTTAGCGATGACATGGACGACAGCGTCGTTACTCATTGGGTTTGCAGCCAAGTTGAGCACGGCGACGCTTCGTAACCACTCCATTCTTCGCCCTTCTACGTCAGTCGCGTTCGCACTCTTTTCCAAAAACAACGCTTCTCCAGTGATCAAGTTTTCGCTCAAATCGACGCACTCCAACGACTTCATGTGCGTGAAACTGTTACCAATCTCCCGTATTTTGTTTTCGTTCAGCATTAAACGCTTCAAGTTCTGAAACGACGGCTTTTTCCTCGCCTCTTTTTTTCCGCCGTCTTCTTCTTCTTCTTCGTCGTCAGAACGACAACACATAAACGTACTCTCCACCTCTTCAATCTCATTCCCATACAAAACCAAAACTTCCAAACTCTTAAATTCAAACCCTTTCAACCCGTCCAACGTTTCTAATCCGCTCTCGCACACCCACAACTCTCTCAGCGTCTTCTCGCATCTCTCGAAACACCCGCTCGGTATTCGTTTCACGTTCGGGCAGTTGATGATCTTTACGCACACCAACGGCGGATGATTCGTTCCCGAGAACGCGCGAATCGCGGATAAATCTCTTAAACTTATCGTCATGAACGCGTCGATGATCATCGCAGTCTTTTCATCTCCATCTCCATCTCCTCCCGTCGTCGTCGTCGTCACCACCAGCTTATTCTCCTCCAAAACCTTCCAGTCTTCCCCTTTTTCCTCGTCAAAAAAGTTTGATGATATCGACGATCGATCCGCGTGCGCTCGTTCCAATCGCCGCAAGGCTTCGCGCATTATACTCTCACACGTAAAACTTCCCTCTCTCTTCTCTTTCTCTCGCTCTCGTTACGTATACTACAGCGGGAAAGAGGGTGGTGGTGGTCAAACGCTCTCTTTTTGATTTTTGAGAGACAGAAACGAAAAGACGTTTTTTTTAGCTTTTTAAAAAAACCCTAAACTGAATTGCTTTTGAACCGAACCTCAATAACGACTTTTTTGTTTGGGAAACGGCATATTATATATCATCAACATCATCGTCATGCTTCAATCGGCGCGAAAAGTACGCGCGATGAGCGGTCTCGGAGCGTCCTGCAGCAGAAGCAGTAGTTTTGCCTCCACGCGTTCTCTCTCTTCTTCTTCTTCTTTTGAACACGTTAAAGACGAGGACTTTCGGGAGAAGAATGTTTGGAATGTTCCTCCTCTTATTAGGGGAAATTGCGCGGACTGTTACGACGACGAGAAGAGGAAGAAGAGCGATCATCGTCGAAATCTGAGAAGGACGATGACGACAAAAATCGCGACGAGAGGGTTCGCGTCGTCTTATTCGTCGAAATCTTATTCCAAGGACGACGAGACTTCAAATGTCCCCGAGACGGCGACGATTTTGTCAACCAATGTCACAAAATCAAACGTAGAAACCAAATCCAAGCGAAGAGCGTTTCGGAAAAAAGGCGTCTCGGATAAGACGTTTGATTTAAACGACCAAGAGTTGTTCGAAGACGCACCTCCTACGGAGTTAAAACCGAACGTGCAAGTAGCGCAGTACGAATCGAGAAACGACGAGCGGTCGTTGAAAGCGGTATCGACGGCGATTAGCGCGAATACGGCTATTTTGTTTTGTAAGTTGGGCGGGTACGCGGTTTCCGGGTCGCCGTCGATGTTGGCAGAGAGCGTGCACTCGGTGGCGGATATCGCGAATCAGGCGTTGTTGAGGTATGGGATTGTATCGTCGAAGAGGAAACCGGACGCGACGCATAATTACGGATATCACCGGGAACGGTTCGTGTGGTCGTTGATTTCCGCGACTGGGGTGTTTTTCTTGGGATCCGGGTTGTCCATATCGCACGGCGTGAACGCGCTGACCGCAACCGGAGGGCCGCAAGCGGCGGAGAAACCCGAAATTTCTTTGGCTATTTTAGGTGCGAGTTTAGCGTTGGAAGCGTATTCCGCATACGTTGCGTACGACGCGTTGAAGCTAAACGCCATGGACAGAGGGATGACCGTCACGCAGTTTATCAAATCCGGGAGGGATCCGACGTCGGTGTCCGTTTTAGCCGAAGATGCCGCGGCGGTTGCCGGATGCGCCGTCGCCGGAGCCGCGATTCTCGCGGCTAATACTACCGGCATTCACGCGTTCGATGCCGCTGGTTCCATCTGTATTGGCGGTTTACTCGGCGTCACCGCGATGTACTTGATCAACTCCAACAGACTCATGCTTCTGGGTAAATCCTTGGGCCAAGACAAAATGTCTCTCCTGAACGAAAAGATGCGCAAAGACCCCGTCGTTTCCGAAGTCTACCTCGCCAAATCCGAAGAACTCGGCCCGGGTACCTTTCGCTACGCCGCCGAACTCGAGTTCGACGGTACCGCCATCGTCAACCGCTTCTTGGATAAAGACAATAACCGCGAGGCTTTTCGCGAGGAGTTCAAACGAGGCGTCTTGGAAAACGACTCCAAAGTCATCGACGACGCTTTAGTCGGGTACGGGAGAAGAGTCATAATATCCGTCGGCGACGAAGTCGATCGCATAGAGAGAGAAATAGTCGAACTCGAGCCGACGATTAAATACGTCGATTTAGAAACGAACTAGTGAAAAGTTGTAATAAATGTATGTACTATGTATTTGCGTACCCAGCGAAGTGAGAGAAAAATGACTTCTTTATTTTCTTGTCGCATGTCCCGTGCGCTTTTTTTATTCGCAAAAACAATAGCACATGCGCGCGCTTTAAACTCAGCACACGCGGATAACACCATAACTACTCATGCGCGCGAGTGATTTCTCGTCATCTTTGGAGAGCGAAACCGACTCATCGTTGTTGTTCGATGCAGACGCTGCGGTGCTTCGCGAGTTGGTAAACGCTTATTTTATTTTCCCAAGAAAATGTTTGACCACAAAAACACAACAGGAAGACCTCGAGCGCGATGTTTGCGACGACGGAGAAGGCGCGCTCTTTTCATCTTTTGCGTACTCGTCGGACGAGAGCGAAGAAGACTTGAGAACAACGGTCGACGAAGAATTGCGCCTGTTTCGTGAGAAATGGTCGACGGTGTTTGCGGCCGAAGAAAAGGAAGAAGACAAAGAAGAAGAAGAAATGTTGGAGCGAGATCATCATCTGGTATGCGACGAGCGGAGGAAGAGATCTTTCGAAAAAAGAACGGATGAAGAAGGCGGTGTACAAAACGAAGAGTGCGGGACAGTTGATGCAACGGCGGCAGACGAGGGAACGACGGGTAAATGTGACGAACAACAAAGCCTCGCGAGCGACGAGCTTTCCGCGCTCGGCGCGATTGTGCGTAAAGAGCGCGAGGAGAGAGTGAAGCGAGAAGTGATGAGCGCGTTGAGAAAGAACGAGCGAGAGTTGGAATATGCACGAGCAAAAGCGAGAAATGACGCGCAAAGGGTCATTGCAAAGCATTCACGAAAATGGTTTTATCGGCGAACGGACGCGTCGTTGACGATGCAACGATACGCGAGGGGTTTCTTGGCGAGAGTGCGACTCAAACACAAAACGACGATGGTCGTCCGAATACAACGTCGATGGAAGTTCATACTCTTCGTGCGGTTGCGAACGGACGCATGCGTGATCGTTCAAACTGCATTCCGTGCACACGTAAGCAGGAGAAAAATCGAGAAGGAGAAAATGGAAAACGCGGCGGCGACTCGCATCCAAACGCACGTCAGACGATTCATCTCGATGCGCCGTTACGCCATTCTCGAGCGAAAGATTCGCACAGTCCAAGCGTGCGCTGCACGATGGATACGCAAGCGCAAAAGAGCGAGTCAAATAATCCAAAAATCTTTCCGCTCGTACGTCGAGACAAAACGACTCAGAAAATACGCGACTCGCGTCCAAGCGGCGTTCCGAGGCTATCGCGTGCGACGCCGTTTCGCCGCCATCCTCGATTCGTACGGGTACGGAGCATACGACGATGTACTCCCGACGCTTTCAGAGTACGACTCTGACACAGAGAACGACGATTTCGTCGACAAAAACGACGACAAAGAAAACGAGACAGAAACGATATCCGACGACGCCTTCTACTTCGCCCGCCTCTCCGCTCCACTTCCGCGAAACGCCAAAACCGCTTCTCGCCACGACGAACTCCACGCCGATATCCTCGCCATGCGAACGAAACATATTCGCGACCAAAACATGCAAACAAAAGTGAACGAAGCAAATTTGCGCTTTCTGTACGAGACCAGGTTCAAAAAGAACGCGCAAAATCGGAAAGAGTTCCGCCGGGTTCGAGCGCTCAGAATGACATGACATGACATTGACATGAGATTATGAAGTGACATTTTTTGATGAGAAAGTTGTTTCTTAAAATCCTCATTTTTTGTGTTTCGTCTGTCTGTCGCACAAAACTTTGGATATGATGATACAAATTGGTTCCTTTTTGTCATCAACGCTCTCTTTGCGTTGTTTTTGCATTTCGAAGAAGGCGCAGCAACGAGAGCGCGCAGAAATAGTCTCACCGTCCTCATATGCGTCGAAAAGCCGAACAACGAGACGAAAACGGGACGAGAACGCGGCGACTGCTCTCGCAACCAATTCCGTTACCGTCGTCGCTTTCCCCAAAGATGGAATTAATGTTAACGACGCGACGACGACGACAACGACGACGCAATATCGAAAACAACGTCACGAGCATCATCGTCGAAGACGGGAGTTCTTTTTCTCTTCTTTTGCGCTCGTACTGGCGACATCATTTATGTCGACGAGAGAGATGATGAATGCAGAAGCTGAAGAAGAGAAAGAAGGAGGAAATCCGAGCGAAACGTTACAACCGCTCCAAACGTATAAGAATCGATTGCGACGAGTAGAGAGAGAGTTGAGCGCGATCGTTTCGAGTTTACGAGACGACGCAGAAGGAGGGACGGGAGGAATTGAAGAACTTCCGGCCGTCACCGAAGATGAATTCGACTTGCGGCAGTTTTCGGGCGTCGTATCGAAAGCCGACCTCGACGCCATCCGCAAAGCGTTACACGAGAACGAACTCGGGAACTTTTGGGAAATCGCGCTCGGCGCGAACCGGTACTTGAACGGCGGCATTAAATCCGACTTCGCGCGAGGCGAGGAGGATTTATGGAAGCTCGCGCCAAAGAAATCGGAAGCTATTTCGAACTTTTTAACCCCCGATTTCAACAACGCGGACGACAAGTTGTGTCTCATATACTCGTGCGTGAACGACCCGAGCGCGCCGCCGAGCATAGACGTGTTATACGCGCTGAAATTATTCGACGAAGGTTTGAAGGAAGCGAGCAAGAAAGGTAAAAAAAACGTCACGAGGGACGGTTTACGCGAAGTCGCCAAAGATGCTTTAGAGAAGTTGCTCACGTACGAGCGGTTGATCGAGCGAGAGGCGGAAGACGGGAAGAGCGACGCGTCGTGGAAGAATCCGGCTTACGGTAAAGGGTGGCACGGGACCGGCATTTAAGAAGTCAGAAGAGAGAAATAGAGAGGTAGATCGATATATATATCTATAGAGAGAGAGAGAAAGAGTTGTGTATAAGAGAGTTGTTTGCGCGATATGTACAATAAGTCATGGAAAAAAATGCTTCAACAAACGACTCCAATTTTCTTCATTAAATTAAAAACAAACAAACAAACGAACACAAACGGTCTCGCGCACGACGCAATACTACTAATTTAATGTTTGCCTCGCTGCTGCTCAAAAGCAGCTTTTGTGTGAGTGCTTCTTTCGAAAGGACGTCTTCGTTCTCGCCGAGAAGACGACATCATCATCATCATCAACAACTTCGGATCCGCTCAGCCGCCAACGACGACGACGACGATTTCCCGAACGACAACAACGAGTTCGATTACGACGTCGTCTCGGTCCCGCGAAACCCGGGGATTAAATCCGGAAAATGGAACCAAAACGACATGGAAATTGTGAAAACGGCACAAAAAGACGCGAACGAGAAAGCGTCTTTAACGACTTCGAACTCGCTCGCATCTCCGTCGAACGATTTGACTTTATTGGGCTTAACGGAAAACGAATTGAAAGTCTTCGCCGAACGCAACGGGACGCAAAAGTTTCGAGGGAAACAAATCAAAGATTTCATATACAAACACCGAGTGAAATCAATCATGGAGATGACGCAGTTACCGAAAGATTTACGAGAGAGTTGGGATGGGCTCGGAGTGACGATTGGGAGGAACGAGGTGTACGCGAAGAAATCCGCGCCGGACGGGACAACGAAACTGTTGATGAAGTTGGACGATAACAGGATCGTCGAGACGGTTGGGATTCCGAGTAACGAGTACGGGAAGAGTCGCTTGACGTGTTGCGTGAGCAGTCAGGTTGGATGTCCGATGAGATGCGAATTTTGCGCGACTGGGAAAGGTGGATTTTATAGAAATTTGACCGCGAGGGAGATTGTCGATCAGGTCATGGCCATCGAGGAGGAGTTTGGCGGGAGGAGGGTGAGTAATGTCGTGTTCATGGGGATGGGAGAGCCTATGTTGAACGTGCCAAACGTGGTTAAAGCGACGGAACTTTTGAACAAAGAGATTGGGATTGGGATGCGACACATATCGATATCGACCGTGGGTGTTTTTGGCGCTTTGGAGAAACTGGCGAGTTACGAGATGCAGTGCGTGTTGGCGGTGAGTTTACACGCGCCGAATCAAAAAATCAGGGAGGAAATCATCCCAAGCGCGAGAGCGTATTCGTTCGATGATATTTTGAATGATTGCGTGGCGTATTTTAACGCCACTGGGAGGAGAGTTACGTTTGAATACACGCTGTTAGCCGGCGTGAACGATAAAAAAGAACACGCCAAAGAGTTGGCTCAGGTGTTGTTTAAGAAGAACTTAGCCAGTCACGTGAATTTGATTCCGTATAATCCGGTAGATGATTCCGATTTCAAAAGGCCAACGAAACAAGCGATCGATCAGTTTCGAAGAATATTGGAGGAGAATAACGTGCCGACGAGTGTGAGACAAACGAGAGGTTTGGAGGCGGCGGCTGCGTGTGGGCAGTTACGAAATATGTATCAAAAGGAAGCGCTGGTTGCGTAATTTTAAAAAAATGTGTTGTATATGCTGTATGATCATGAATATTGATGTCATTTTATTCGATTAAACAATCACGCCTTTTTCGTCGTCGTAGTGCAAAATCGCCGCGCCGGCGCTCGGTGCAGTTTTGAACAGTAAATTCGTCTCGTCCGCTATGTTCGCTACTCCGGATTGGAATCGTTTTTCGTAAAAACTCTTCTTCACGTCGGCTAAAATTTCCTCGGCGACATCGCTCTCGCACACCGCGACGACGCACCCGCCCCATCCGGCGCCGGTCAATCGCGCACCGAGCGCGCCTGCACTCATGAACGCATCCACCAACTCGTCCAGCTCGTCGCACGAGCACTCGTACTGCATTTTACAACTCTCGTGGGAAAGATGCATAAGTTTTGCGAGAGCGTCTTCTTTGCCCATCCCGTACATCGGGTGGCCGAAATCTTTAGTTGGATCGTCCGAAGCGACGCCGACGTCGGGTTCTAAGCCGATAACTTTGCACCATTGCTCGTATATCGGACCCGACACTGCATACCTTGGCGATTGGCCTTCACAAATCTTTTGAAATTCGTGCACTCTTCTCGCTTCGGAAAATACGTGTCGAGCTCGGTCTCTGAGTTTAAACGTGTCGTTCTTTTGCAACACGACGTTAAACGCTTCGTTGTTTTCGCAATCGAAAATTTTCCGTAAATCGCCAAGACCTTCGTCATTTTCCAACTGTTTCTTCGTGTAACTCCCCTCGTTTATCGCTTTCCTAACCGCGCCCAAAGCAGTCCACAAATCGCCTTTGTTACAATACAAATCCGCGACTTCTCTCAGCGTCACTCTCGTCTTGGCCTTCTCGATATCTTCGCCGTAATGTTTTGCCATCAATATCGCCGCCAATCGGCACTCGACGACGCGCAAGTTGTAATGTTTGTGTGCTGATTCGGCTTTCTTACTCACCGCGCAACTATTCCCAATCAAAAATGTCAAATTTGTCGGTAACGGTACATCCATCGCACCAATCGGGTTGAAATCGATCCTCTTTGCCAAATCTTTCTCGCCCATGATGGAAATCGCTTGATCCATTCCGCCGCTTTGCGTCCCAGAATACCGTTCGGATAAACACGTCAGCTCGGACAACTCTCCTTTCGTGAAACTTAACTCGAACGCATCCATTAACGCCACAGTCACGGCGCAATTCAACGCGGACGAAGAGGATAGACCGCTCCCTAGCGGAACCTTCCCGTCCACCATCACCATCACCTTCTTCACTCTCTTCATAAACGCGCTTTCCAGAACCGACTCTAACTTATTCTGTTTCTTCAGCTGATCAAAAATACCTTTAAACCCACACAACACGTAGTTTGTCCAGTGGTGACTTTTCACGTCCACCTCTTGCTCGTGATCGAACGGAAACTCTTTAGGCGTATACTTCTCGCCGTCGACGTTCGCAATCGAGAGCGTAGCTTTCGCCTCGTCCTCTTCAACGTTTCCTTCTTCTTTCAAAACAACCGATACCGCAACGATGACGTCCAAACCAATCGCCATCGGTAACACCGAGTACCCTTCGTAATCGATGTGCTCGCCGATTAAATTCACCCGTCCGGGTGACCGCGCGATAGTTTTGGGCTTTTCTCCCTCGAATTGTGTTTTGAAGGCACTCACGAGTTTGGTATATCTCGCGGCAACAGAATTCTCGTTGTCGTCGTACACGTCGGATAATTTGGACGCTTTTGGCACTCGAGAGTGCTGTTTGCTCCCCACCGCGCCCATTCTATTCTTTTAGTTCTTCTTTTTCGTTCTTTTTCGTTCTCTCTCGCAGCAGCGCTTCTTCTTTTCACGAGTGCTGAGTCACGGGAAAGAATTGGAATCGGAACCCCGCCTCCTCTCTTTGCGAACCAAATGTAATAAAAAGTGACCTAAGTTTAGCGCGTGCGTGTATGTCGAGAATTCTCTTTATCCGCACACGAACGAAAGATAATATACAAATATATCACACGCCAAGGAAAAGAGAGAGGTAAAAGCTTTCTTCTCGTCCCAAATAAGGACGCGAAACACGCAGATGAGGTTTGGAAATTGTGCGGAATTCAATTTGGGAATCTTTCAAAGTGTCCTCGAATTTAATAGGCCGATGTCAAAGGTGGTTACAAATGCGACGCGAAGACGTTCGCAGACGTTCGACGAGTACACACACACGGAAACCATTTTGTTCGAATGGAAACCAAGAAACAAAAATACAATTGATTTCAAAGTGAAGAAAGCACCCACTTAACGGTCGAAACGCCAGATGTCACTTTACTTCTTCTTCTTAAAGAACAACCCTTTAACGGCTTCGAAAACCGGACGTTTGTATACCACGCTCTCGTACTCGACGCTTTGCAACGCCCAGGTTTTCCCGTACGTGTGCACGCGGTTGGTCTCCTTTCCAGTTTTCGGGTCGAGCAATTTTGGTGCGTCTGCTTCGTGGGTCCAAGCGACGATAGAGCCGGATAAGTTGTACGCTTTCACATCCGGACGACTCCGGGCGAGTCTTTTCGAGAGCTCTTGGACTTTCTTTTGGGACCGGTAGCCGATCGTGCAGTAACAAACCACGATCGTTTCTTTACCGTCGTCCTGTTGTTTTTCAAAGTCGTCCTCGAACTCCTCCGCCGAAGACGCGCCCGGTATAATCGACACCGCTCTTTCCTCTTTCTCTCTGCAGTCCAAAAACAAAACTGTTCGTTTCGCATTCTCTTCTTGGTTGTTGATGACGTTCAAAACCTCTCGAACAGTCATCGAGGGAACCGCATCGTCGGTGAATTTCGCCACCGTCGCTTCGAGCGCTGCGCGGCGTCTCGCGTTTTCTTTTGTTAGTTCTTCTTCTTCTTCTCTGTTGTCTTCTTCTTTGTCCGCCCCGTCGCCGTTTTTGGCGGCATCGACCCCTGCGCGAACATTCGTCTTCATTCGTCGTGCATTGGCTTTACCCGGGGGCCCGCTTCTCCGACGAAGAGAAGAAGAATAGCAACACCGGTGCTCGATGTGGCCGCGTGTTCGTATTGAAACGTTGATCTTCCTTATCGGTACAATGTTGCGCCGCGCAAAGTGCAAGTAACAACTCTGGGGAAAAAAAGTGGATAAGAACTCGTCCTTTTCTCTTCACTTTTCTTACGTTTCCGAAGACATTCGCGATACACGCAGGCAACAGAGAGAGAGAGAAAGAGAAAGACAACGGTGATGATGATGACAACGACGACGATTCAGACGACGACGATTCAGACGACGAGCGCGAAAGCGGCGTTGAGAAGAAGACAACAACCAAATCCGGTTTTTGTCGGTTATAAAAAGGGAACTTCGTCCAATGTGAAGCAGCAAACGTTTCGACAACGGATACGGTCTTCATCTTCTTCGTCGTCCTCTTCATCTTCTGTAACTGTTGCACAAAGAAGAAGAGCTGAGATGATCAAAACTTCCGCGTTCCCGACCGAGGCGAACCCACCGGCGGCGAAGAAACATTTCATCCACTTGGATGATTTCAGCAAAGAAGAAATCAACGAGTTGTTGGACATCGCGATATCGGAGAAGAAGCGATTGCAATCCGGAGACCGATCGTACAAACCGTTCGAAGGGAAAACTTTGGCGATGATTTTTGCGAAGCAAAGTTTACGAACGCGAGTTTCTTTTGAAACTGGGTTTCATTTGTTGGGCGGGCACGCGGTGTATTTAGGCCCGGACGATATCTCGTTAGGGAAGAGAGAAGAGACGAGAGATATTACGAGAGTTTTGTCCAGGTATAACGACATCATCATGGCGAGAGTGTTTGCGCATAAAGATGTGGAAGAATTAGCCAAGTTTGGTTCGGTCCCGGTGGTGAACGGTTTATCGGATTATAACCACCCGTGTCAAATCTTGGCGGATGCGATGACCATCACCGAACGTTTGGGGTCCATCGAAGGTAAAAAGGTCGTCTACGTCGGCGACGGGAATAACATCGTCCACTCGTGGATTCGATTAGCAACTGTATTACCGTTTGCATTCGTGTGTTTATGCCCGGAAGATTACACCCCTGATCAAGCGACGATTGATCGATGCAACAACTCTGGAGTCGGCAAGTGCGTCATCAGCCACGACTTGAACGACATCGCCGGCGCCGACGCCGTCTACACCGACGTCTGGGCATCCATGGGCCAAAAAGACGAAGCCGCGCAACGTAAAAAAGACTTTGCCGGTTTCTGCGTCACCGGTGACGTCATGCGAAAAACGCCAAACGCGATTTTCATGCACTGCCTCCCGGCGGAAAGAGGCACCGAGTGCACCGACGAGGTCATGGAAGCCGACTACTCCGTCGTCTGGCAACAAGCCGAAAATCGAATGCACGCTCAAAATGCCGTCATGTTGAAGTTGCTCGGTACTAAGTGAGCTCGTTGTTCTCCCGATCGACCGGTTTTGGTCGGGATGAGAGAGAGAGAGAGAGAAAAAGAGAGAGTACGTAGAGCTTAACGAACGCGTTTTAAAAATGTCCACAAAACTAACAACTCATTACCCAACAGCTTTTCCTCATTCTTTTCTTCATCATCAACATCATCTGCTCTACTATCATCGCATGCATTCAAAATGAACGAGGAAGGAGACGTGAACGACCCGGCGACGCTCGCGCACATCGCTCGGCTTTCCCTCTCTGACGTTGTCGAGAAAAAACGCATCTTTGACACGCTCTCTCGTTTCGCCGTCGAACAGAACGAACTGTTGGACGTCGTCGGTTCCTTGCGAGACGGCCGAGAAGTGTTGGCGCCGTTCACCTCTGTCGCGTTCATCGAAGGGAAAATCACCAACTGCGACGAGTTACTGGTGAAATTATCCAGCAGCCAGGATCAGTTCTACGCGGAAAGAACTCGGGAGCAAACCTGCGAGATGTTGAGGAAGAGACGCGTTTTTGCGGAGGAGAAATTGCTCCGAGCGGAGGAGGATTTGCGAAAGAGCGAAATCGAACACCGAGAGACGATGAGAGTTTTGTCGGAAAAATTTGAAAGTTTGAGCAATATCACAGACGGAGAACCGAAATCGAGAGTCATCGAAGGACCGAACGGGAGGAAGACGGTGCTCACGCCGAGAGACGGAGAGATTTTGGACGTGTTGGAAATCGACGAGAGCGTCGCCGCCGCGGACGAAGGCGAAGAAGAAAGAGAGGACGAGGTGATGCAAATGCGAAACGAGAAGGAAATCGAGAGAGACAGAGAGGAAAGGGAGAAAGCGAAAGGAGAGTTGGAGAGCTGGTTGTTGAAGATTGAGGAGATGGAACGATTGGAAGAATTACAAGACGCAGAAGAAGTAGAGGAGGAGAAGGAGGAGGAGGAGGAGGAGGAGGGAGAAGCGGCGACGATCGAGGGCGAAAAGAGTACCAACGTAGCGAGTAGTAGTAGTGCTAGTAGTCATAATACTACTAGTAGTAGTCAACAAAGAATCCAAATACGCGCCGGGATAGATTCGGGCATGCCAGTCATCGAAAGAGGGTTTGAGAAGGACGGGGAAGACAGAGGAGTGCGTAGCGGCGACGGGGAGAGTGGAGGAGCGGAGAAGCCGATGAGTAAGTTTATGATGCGCCAGCTCGGGTTACTGTAGCAGAAAGAAAATAAGAAGATTTAGATTAGATTCCGAAGTGAAAAGAAGCGTTTTACAAATGCTACAGTATTAGATACACAACTAAAACAAAACTAAAACAAAGATACGTTTCCCTTTATTGCCGCAATTCGAGTACTTCTTCGGCTATTCTTCGACGGAGAAAGCTTCTTGATGACTGTTTTCACGACGTTCGGCTTTTTAAACTTTTCTCTGCAGTCGTGAAATTCTTCTTTTTTTTCAATCTCTTCCTCTTCGACGTCGATTATCTTCATCTTGCCGAGCGCAACGTTCGGCGATGCCAGCGACGATACCGAGTCGCCTCTCTCGATGATTTTGCTCAATACGTACTCCTCTTCTTCTATTAATCCTGACGGTATTCTTCTAGTATCCTCGATAGGTAAACACGCCGTCATATTCACGTGCCTCTTACAAAAAGCGTGCATGTCCACACAAATTGGTTCTCGAATGAACGCGTTCGATCCTCGCATGTCGTGTTCGGGATTCGTATAGTAATACTTCCCGTCGTTCCTCGCGTGTGATTTGGTCCACGACTTTTCTTCGCTCGCTTTATCCCAGTGCAAACGATTTTCCAACATCTCTCGTTCGATCCACTCGTACGTTTCCTGATCGCAGTATCCGTCCTCTAATAAAGATTGAAACTCCTTCCCGGCGCCTAACCCGGTCGGTCCTTTCACGAATCTTAACTTGGCCATGGTCGTCGCGTCGACAAACTTTTCGCAAATCTTATACAAAATATTAAAAATCCTCGGCGCTTCTACGAATACCATCGAGCCCATGCGTTCGGGATAATGCCTCGCGAACAAACCCAACACTTTCTTCGCCACCGACGGGTTCAAATGTTGCCGACCAAATTTATGAAAATCCGACACCCACACGTACGTGTCGTTCGGATACTTTGGTAGACATTTTTCAACCTGTTCCATGCAAAACGTCGCGTGCGCTTCGTTATCTTTCGGCTTCAAGTTCCTCGCGAGCCCGATGTCCGAAAATACAACCGGTCTTCTATTCTTCGTCCGGCCGACGATATGCATGTAATGGCTTCTCGAGTCCTTTTCGAAACAGCACCGACAAAATGAATTCATCTCGTCTCTTCTCCAAATCAACGTCGACTTCAATCGAGCTTTTGCTTTCTCCACGTTTCCTTTATCCGCTCTGAGAAACCGCTCCAACGTCGTCCTATCGCACCATTTCTTCAGCGCATCCGAGGTTTCTCGCGTTTCGTGGACGTAAGCTTCCAACAGTTCCAGTTTTTCTTCGTCGTAGAAGACCCCGCTTTCCTCCTTCTCAAAGTAATCTCTCGAAACCGTTTTTGTCTCTTCGCAACAGGTCGCCGTTTTTACGCTCATCAACTGCTCTCTCGTTTTAAATAAACGCGCGACGATGATGATGCGAAAACAGCTCTCTCTCTCTCTCTCTCTCTCTCTCTCTCTCTCTCTCTCTTATATCGTGTGTCAAGTAATGCGCGTCGTGCAAACGATGATAAAAGAAGAGGAAAAAACACGAGAGAAGACCGAGTGAATATTCCCCGGGAGTCTTTGCTCTCGTTTTGTGTGTCCTCAAAAGTCAAGGTCACGAGATTAATTCTCTGGTTTTTTGGTCTCCTCGATTTCTCTCGTAAGTCCATAACCATCAACAGTACAAAAAGGGCAGAATCTCTCCTTTTTCGTTTTTTTTTGCGTTTGTGGGTGGTGTCAAAAGGTTGTAGATATCTCTCTGATTGTTTTGGGTGAAACAAAAAATCTGTTCACACGCGTACTCGTTCTTCACTTTATACCGCACATCCACACACCTAAAAAATGGCTTCTTTCACTGCCACGGTAAGGATTTGGATTCTTTTTTTACAGTAAACGCGCGAGATGTATTTCGCACGGTTCGCGTCGTTTATGCGCGCGCGCTGACGTTTTTTTTTTCTTTCTGTCGCGGGTAAATTTGCAACCCACGTGGGTATTAATCCCTTTACGCGAATGGCAAAAATCAATCGCGTTTCTCGTAACCACCGCGAAGACAGAAGACGCGAAACTGACATCATTCAAATAATAATTTCTCATAATCACAGACCACCCAACTCACGCAGTTCTCGGCTGTTTCCAGCCAATTTAAGAACCGCACCGTCGCCAAGGTACGCGCTTTTGAAAGATTTTAGTCGTTTTTTTGTACCAAAAGAAAAGCAGCCACAACGAGAAGAGAAGGGGAGAGAACGAGAGAGTAATCGCAATTTCAGATAACGTTGAATTTCTTTCTTTCTCGTCTCTCTCGTTTCTCTCTCGATGGGAACAGAAGAGAGCGATGACGATACCGATGATGAACGAAGGGGATGCGAAGTGTCGTGGCTCTCGTTTCAAAACTCCGTTTATCATCAACAACATTAACACCAACAGCGCATCATCTTCGGGAACATCATCGAGATCAGAAACTTCGTGTTTGGTGGATAAAAATCGTTCTTTGTCGGTCCTTTCGAGAATTTTTTTTTTTGCATTCAAAACTACTCTCTGACGGAGACACATTACCACTTTCTTCGAATACTAACATTTTATTATCATCAATCAATCATCACGAATAAACATTACAGGCTGCCGTCAACAACACGGTTGTCGCCGCGGACAAGATCAAGGTTGCGATCAACGGTTTCGGCCGCATCGGCCGTAACTTTGTCCGATGCTGGAAGACTCGCGGACCGGATTGCCCGCTCCAAGTCGTCTGCGTCAACCAATCCGGCGGCGCCAAGCCGGCTGCGCACTTGCTCAAGTACGATTCTATCTTGGGTACGTTCAAGTCTGAAGTTAAGGTTATCGATGACAAGACCATCTCTGTCGATGGCGACATCATCCAAGTTGTCGCGGAGAGAGACCCGTTGAAGTTGCCGTGGAAGGAAATGGGCATCGACATCGTCATCGAAGGTACCGGTGTCTTTCTCGACGGCCCGGGCGCTGGCAAGCACATCACCGCGGGTGCCAAGAAGGTTGTTATCACGGCCCCGGCCAAGGGTAACGACATCCCGACCTACGTCGTTGGTGTCAACGCGGACCAATTTGACCCGGCTGCCAACATCGTCTCCAACGCCTCGTGCACCACTAACTGCTTGGCGCCGTTCGCCAAGGTTTTGGACGAAAGCTTCGGCATCGTCAAGGGCACCATGACCACCACTCACTCCTACACTGGTGATCAAAGAATCTTGGATGCCTCGCACAGAGATTTGAGACGTGCGCGCGCTGCGGCGTTGAACATTGTGCCGACCTCCACCGGCGCCGCCAAGGCGGTTGCGTTGGTCTTGCCGCAATTGAAGGGTAAGTTGAACGGTATCGCGTTGAGAGTTCCGACCCCGAACGTTTCCATCGTCGATTTGGTTGTCAACGTTGAGAAGAAGGGCATCACCGCCGAAGAAGTCAACCAGGCGTTCAGAGAGGCCCAAGACGGCCCGATGAAGGGTGTCTTGGCCATCACCGACACTCCGTTGGTCTCCGTCGATTTCAGATGCACCGACGTCTCGACGACGATCGATGCCGCCTTGACCATGGTCATGGGCGACGACATGGTTAAGGTTGTCGCGTGGTACGATAACGAGTGGGGTTACACGCAAAGAGTTGTCGACTTGACGCTCATCGTCGCCAAGGCTTTGGTCACTGGCGTCGAAAACTTCTCCGACCCGATGGATGCCTTGTGCGCGTCGGACCCGGGAGCCGAAGAGTGCAAGGTCTTCGATTAAATTTTAGTTAATTTATATCAGAGATACTTATTAATGCTATTCGCGAGCGTGAGAGAAGTTTGGTACAGTTATTAATTCCAATTGTTATTATATATCGATACTACTACGTAAAAAAAAAAGCTGAAATTTGTTAGTTTTCTTTCCTTTTGCTTTTCTCAACTCGCGTCTGCTTCAATCTTCCTTAACCTCTCCTCTAACATTTCCCACGCCAGCTGCACTCCCGTCACCGAACCGCTGATTTGTAACGTCCTTAAATTCGTTCCAGGCACGAAGTCGTTTCGGTCGCTCACTTTGATTCTACATCCGGAACTGACTTGAATTTCCGTAATCGTCCTTCCTCCTTTGCCTAAAATCGGTCCCATCTTCGAATCATCTACTTGCATGGTCGCCGAAACCACGTTTTGTGGATCCACGTTGTGTTGTTGTTGATGATGGTGATGGTTGTTGTTATAATGTCCTCTTCCGTGGTCCATGGATCCTCCTCTCCTGTAATCCAAACTCGGCCGATACGTGCTCGGCCTCTTCACCAACGTCGCGTAATTCTGATCTTCCAATAAATTCGCCGCCACCAACGCCACCGCCCTCAGAATCTGCCCAATCGTCCCACTAATGGTCAAAATTCGATCGTGACATCCGGGAGGCGCTTGATTTTGACTCGATAATCGAATCTCCGCCTCGGAGTCTTCTATGAAAGACTTTATCGTCGCGCCGCCTTTGCCGAGGACGCATCCAGCCGCCGCGTTCGGGATCACTAGTCTACATTTCGGCGTTTGCTGCTTGTTCTCTTCTCCTCCCTCGGTATTAGTATTATTGTTCTCGAAATTCTCTTCGTTGTTTTCGTTGTTGTTATTATTATTACCGTTGTTCGTTTCCGATTGTAATTTCGTGGATATTAAATGCACCGCCGTTAACACGGACGGCAATTCCCCGGACAAAGTCAACACTCTTTCGCTCGTCCCCGGGAACACCTCTCCGGTTCTCGTCAGCTGAATCCTGCAATTCGTGGACGTTTGTAACTCGTTGATCGTCGCTCCGCCTTTGCCTGTTAATTACACAGAGAGAGAGAGAGAGAGTTTGCGTATTAATACTGAGAAGAATACTTTGAAAGAAGTCATTCGATCGAGAATTTTACTCCCCAAAGAAGACTTTCATCATCATCACGTAGTATATACAAAAAAACGAAATCTAAAACGTACCTAAAACGGCGCCGGCGTTTCGAGTGTCCACGAGCATTTTCAGCGCGAACGCTGGATCCGAATGCGGGTTTGACCCCGTCGTCGTCGTCGGTTGTTTCTCTTGTTCTTGTTGCTGTTCTTCTTCCATTTTTTTTGTGGTGACTGTGTTTTTGATTTTTTGCTTATTTTTGTTTTGGCTGTTTGATTAGTCGTTGTTGTTGTTCGATATCTGTGATGATGGATTTACGACGTGTATGTGTATACTTTTAGAACTACAAATGAGCAGCTAATGTTGAGTGCGCTTGTGCCTTTTCAAATTACTAAGTTGACGAAAAGCTTTCTCGCAAACATCGCACTCGTACGGTTTCTCGTTCGCGTGAATACGCATGTGGCTTTGCAAATGACCAGATTGACGAAAACGCTTCTCGCACACATCACATTCGTACGGTTTCTCGTTCGTGTGAATACGCATGTGCTTTTTCAAATGATCAGATCGACGAAAAGCTTTATCACAAACATCGCATTCGTACGGTTTCTCTTTCGTGTGAATACGCATGTGTATAGCCAAATTGGATGGACTAACAAACATCTTCTCGCAAACATCGCACTCGTGTTGCGTTCTCTTTCTCTTCACTCCTTTCTTATTAAAAGTCGTTTCTTCTTTTCGCATCTGATTTTGCTCCACGACATCGTCACACGGAACGCACAGAATCCTCCGCAATCGCTCTACGTCGTCGTCTTCTCCCTCTTCTTCTTCTTCTTTTTGTATCTGAAGATGATTTGCCTCGAGATCATCATCCTCGTCAGGAATCCTCAAACACAACACCGGTTCTTCGTCCACTTCTTCTTCTTCTTCTCTCGCCACCTTCAAAACCGTCCTCGCGTTCACCGCGCGCTGCGGGTGTGGATTCTTTTGTCTCATGTTGTTGTTATTAGTAGTAAGTATTAAAACGTAATAATAGATCAAAGCTTTGAGAGGAGGAAAAAAAAATTGAGACGTTTTGAAGGAAGAAAAAGCTCCTCCATAAAAACGACGAGACGACTCTTTCCTCCTCCTCATCATCTCTCTTTTGGCGTAAGAGAGAGAGGGAAAGAGAGAGAGAGAAAGAGAGAGAAAGAGAGAGTTCTCTTCTTTTCACGGTAGTAAAGTTTCATCGAGATAAAATGAAGCGACCGGGAGCGGCGAGAGGAGGAGGACAAGGAGGAGGAAATCACGGGGAAGGAACGAACGTGCAACAAAACCAACAACAGAAGAAAAAGAAAACGATTCAGACGAATAACGTACTCGGGAACATACTCGGGAACATCAAGAAGACGACGAGCGGACCGAATACTAGTGATACTAATACTGTCGTAGTAAGAAGCTCGCTGATGACGCCTCAAGAACGCGCGTTGGAGAGGAGGAAAACGTTTGAAAAAGACGTCAAGGAGAAAATCGAGAACGAAGTTACAACGAAGTGGGAGGCGAGCGGAGGCGCGGAGACGGCGACTTTTAGTTTCCAACCGATGGTAAAAATGTGGCGCGACGTCTTGCACGAATGCGCGTCGGAGATGCAAACGACCTCGGAGTCGATCGAGATAGAGGATGTGATGGATGAAAACGGCGATCCGATGAAATTCGTGCGCGTGTATAAACTGAGCAAGAAAGAGGAGGAAGAGAAGAAACAGTTGGAAATTAGTTTAAGAGAAAAGGCGGAGAAAGCGAAGAGGGAGATGCTCGCGTTTCGGAAGAAAGAAAGTTTGACCGATAAAGCTCCGGCGTTTGGCGACGCTTTGTCCGAGTTAAGAGTGGCGAGAGAGGGAAAAAAAAGAGATAAACGGTCGGTGGAGGAGACCATAGCGGATATGCGGAAAGCAAAGGAAGGGTGAACTACTAGCATTTTTTTATAGTATTGCGCTACGTATAAAAATACAAAAAAATTGGCTAGAGTTCGTCGTGTGGCGGCTTGGTGTTACCGAGCAAACCACTCTTCTCCACTTCAGAAGTGTACGCGCGAACCTCGTTGTCTAATTCAGTCCATTCGCTGACTATCCTCGCCGCTCCAACGAGTTTCGGTTCCTTCGTCAACGGATTGTTACACAAATCGATCGTCTTCGCCGCCGCTTTCGTTTCGTTGCCGCACCACGATTCGCACCAAAGCCACGGCATTGGTAACGAAAAGATTGGAACTTGGTGCTGCGCAAAATTTGGTAAATCTTGATCCAAGTTCGCCAACGAACCTGGATCTTTGGATAATTGGTCGTACATTCCTCGCAATTGGTCGCCAGCGGCCAACTCGCGGAAACGTTTTAAATCAACCACATACAACGCGGAGATGTGGTACGGTTTACCTCTCAAATGCGTCTTCCAAAAGCCTTGTTTCCAGAATCGGAACCCTTCCATCTCTTTGTTATTATCGCACATCGGAGTGTAGCCATACGGTGCGCCTTGTAAGTCGATGTTCCAGAGTTCATTCATGTCGCCTCGAACGATTTGATCGGCGTCAACAAAGACGACTTTCTCGAGCGAAAGCGGAAAGATGACATCTAAAAAGAGAATCTTGTACGCCCAAATAATGCGCTGCTTTTCCGTTTGCTTGTGCAACCACGTTGGCCATTTATACGTGATCAACTCGTACTCGACGTTGTATTTTTTGGCAAAATGCGGGAGGAAATCTTTGAAAGATGGACTCAACCAGTTTTTGATGAACCAAAATTTCAACGGGTTCTTCGTGTGGCGACGCACGGAGGCCATCATGATTTTGAGGAATCGTTCGTACAAGTGACCGGTGGCGACGGAAAAGATGTGAATGGTTTCTAATCCGTTTTCATCCAGTTGCACTTGCTTCTTCTTCTTATTTTTGCCACCGAATAAGGAGGAGATTTTGGAGCCTAAACCACGTTTGTTCTCGTCGTTTTCGTCGTCGTCCTCGCTCAAAACGTCCGCCATTTCAAATCCCGCGCGTTTTCTCAGTTTCATTTCAACCCTTTTCCCACTCCAACTCGCGACGGTTATTTCTGCTCTGAACTTGGATGGATCCGTGCGCCCGCTCGAAAACGTATTCGTTCGATCGTCGATGTTAATTAAATCCGTCGATACCATTTCGTACACGTCTCGCGAGCGTCCTTCTTTCAACGCCAAGGCGAATCGCCCGGGCGATGCAGGGAGTTGAAAGTAACCAAGGTTAGCCATAATAATTGTCCCTGCAATGGTATTATCCTTTATTTCTTTTTGTTCGTGGATATCTTCCATGAACCACTTCTTCTGCAAAACAACTTGCGTCCCTCGCGGCGGATTTCTCGGATTGCCCCCATCAAACGCGTGTCCCGTGACCAACAAGCTCTCCAAACTGTACTCCGCGAACACCGTATCTTCATTTACGTTCTCCAAAATCAAATTATCGAGATCGTATTTAGCTTTTTTCGTCGTCACCATCCAAGGTTCTGGATGGTCGAGATGCGCGGTGAGCGTTTTGCTCTGCGGCAAACTTCCCGCTTCGAAAACAACTTTGGGCGATTTCGACCAATCCGTCAGATCTTGCGCACAGTATCGGAAATACGACGATAACGGAACGTCCGACAACTTTTCTACTGGGTTCATGATGACTTTCAAAGAGGCGTGGTTGCCGAGCGAATCTTTGAGCATTTTTAAAACCGGAGCGATTCTTTGCGCCTCTTTAGAAAGCGGATCGAGAATGACTTCGATTTCAACCATCGAAACGTTGCCTTGAGCGTCGTCCTTTCCAAGAGTGAATGCCGTGCGGTTCGTCGAGAGGAACTCTAACGATTCCACGACACCTCTCGATGCGGCTTGTTCGTACCGTTTAGCGATGAAATGGGACAAAGCTGCGATGCGGGCAGAAATGATGCGAAACGGTACATTCGTGGTCACACCCTTTGGATCCGTCTTCTCTTGCGCGTCGCGCTCGACAATCATTCGCGCATCGCTCGATCGTTTCTCAAGATCTGCTTCGGCGACGACATGTAAATCGCTAGCGTCGAACTCGGTTTTTAAAACGACTGGATCGAGTAATCGTCCGTTAACGACAAACGCTCGTCTCGTGTTACCGAGATGTTTCGCGTTGATCGTTCTTTGCAATTTCAAGAGGTTATCGATCGTTTCTTCGTTCCGGAAGAGCTTCCGAAACTCGTCCGCTTTCACTCCGGATGCTCTCACTGCACGATCAATGAAGTCTTTGTCACCATCTCCATCTTTGAGCAACTCTAACACGAGCGTTGGAATACGTTCGCGCGCACTGGTGAGCTGCGTCGCGGCGACCACGGCGCGCGCAACGAGCGTCGGTTTCGCAGAGTCACTCATTTGCGGGTTGACGAAAAAGAAGCGCGTTTGTTTCGCCACGCTTTCTCTCCCATCGTCTACTGCATCCTGACCTTCACCATTTTCTGGCTCGTCGTAAGAAGAGCGCAAAAATCTCATGGCTTCCGATAAGTGCGCTTTACCGAGCGCGCAATCCGGATTGGCGACGACCCAAATGGACACTGGTTTCGCTTCATTTTGCGCACCGCCTTCAATCCACGGCTTCGAGATGTAAAACAGATGCGGGATTTCCGGTAAAAATGTTGGCGGGAACGCTGATTCGTCTTGAATCTCTGGACGCAACTTTTTCGCCGCGCCTTTGTTGACGAAAGCGTACGCGTCCATTTCCTCCTTCAATTGTTTCGTGTGAATAGCTTGTTGAAGATTTTGGACGACAGAGCCAATTAAATGTCCCATCGCGCGAGAAAGAGAAGCACCAAGAGTCCGCCGACTCGTTTCGCTGTCGTAATAGACACCATTGATCAACACCGAGTTCGATTCCAGTCCTCGACTTTCGATGGCTCGTTTCGCCTTCAACGCGTCTGCGCTGTATTTTTTGTTCTCATCTTCGTCCTCGTCGTCTTCCATTTTATATAATACATCGTTCAGCTCTTTAACGACGCGTTCCATGACCTCCTTTCTATCCGTGACCGATACAGATTTCTCGTTTCCTTTACCTAACGCGTTCGAGACTTCGATCGCACGCGCGATTTGTATGAAACTCGACCTCGCGTCTTCCCATTTTGGTGGCGCCATGACCGGAGGCGAGAAGTAATCACCCGCAGCGAGCTGTTCTCGTCCTTCAATGATATCGATGGCAAACGCGCGCATAGGCTTGGCCCCGTATTTCGCTAAAATATAATGCGCGCACTTTGCGACTAAGTTTGAATACGTTTGCGTGTCCGGAAGTGAATCGTCTGGAATCTCTTCACCGAAACCGTCGCCCATGTAATCGTCGTCTTCGAACAATTGCGTCTTGTCGTCGTTTCCAATAGCAAGGATGGCGTATCGCACCGGTATATTCATTTTACGGTACCGTTCTAAAACGTTTACTATTTCCATACCTTCCGCGGTTCCAAGGTTTACAATAGCAACGATGTTGATCAAGTTTCGTCGAATCGGCGGTAATCCTCCTTGGCCTTGCGATTCCATCATCGCCTTTAAAAACTTAGAGTAACTCTTCGACCACTTTTCGTACTGCTTGTCCTTTTCAAAGTCGTAACTAAACTCGACTGGAGAAAATGTGACGTCAATCTTAGGCGGTTCTTTCGTTCGCATGCCTTTTGGCCGCAGATGCAACGTTTCCGCGGCAGCCTTCTCTTCTAATCCAATCGTGCGAACGCGCTCGGCGTCTCGTAATTCCGAAATGACTCGGTCCGTGATTGCAAAAGCATCGACCGTATCGAGTTCCATTGGCTGCCCGTTTAAAGACATGATGACTGAAGATGGCGGTACCGCTCGTTGGTTCTCTTTCACCTCATCTCTCGTTTTCTTTTGCACGCGCATGGTGTTCGCCATTTTATTCATGAGTGAAGGAAAATTTTGCGTCACGTCGCGAAGCATCGATAAAGGATCGTTCGCGGAAACAATCTTTTGCGTGGCGAGTAAACCCAAATTAGCGATTTTCCACTTCGGGAGCGGTTCAAACATGTCGCCTTTGATCGATTTTTCTTCCATTTCTAATTGTTTCTTGAATCCGTCCAGCTTTTCTTGCGCGTCTTCTCCTCCTTTCTTCTCCGCTAGGCGCTCCCGGAGCGTCTTGAAGTGAAAGCCCAACACGATTTCCTCGTCGCCGTCGTCGCCGCCTTCTTCGTCATCTTTCGCGGTGATTTGATCGTCAACGGCTTTATACTCCATGTTCTTGATCGCCAACTCGACGCCGAATCCAGGCACGCGCAAAAGCTCGTCGTCTTCGTCTTCTTTTTCGTTCGCGCTCGCGTCGCCGGTACCGCTCTTCTTCGTATCGCCGTCGTAATTGAACGCCCCATAGGCCGTGCACTGCTTCACCGCTTTCTCATCGTTCAAACACGACTTCTCAAACACCGGCCTCAAAACATACCTCACCTCCTCCTTATCGATTTTCTCGGCTAAAAATTCGTGCATGTCCAAAAAGCACTGCGACCCAGTCGCCGCGTATAAATACACCATCGGCAATCGCTCCTTCTTCGCCTTCTCTTCTACTTCAGACCCTTCCATGATATCGCTTTCCTTCCCGGTTGGATACGCGTGATCAAACTCCGTCGGCACTAAATACGAGTACCGTGGTTTCCTCGTCGCGTCGTTTTCCTCCTCGCTCCTTTCCACCTCCGCCTCCTCCTTCCTCGCTTCGCTCACCTCAGTCCGTAAACTCGCCACATCCGTCGCGTACCGTCCTCGCGCGCCAACCGTCGCGAAGCAACACGCCGTCTTCACTTCCTCTTTCTTCAAATCATCTCGCACCACTTCCTCCACCGCCTCGTCTTTCAACGTCTGAAACATCTTCAACCTCGGCGCGAACTGTCGTAACCCCACGCTCATTTTCACCGCGCTCGTCATCATCGTCTCTTCTCTCGTATTCTCCTTTTCCTCCTCCTTTTCCGGCGGTCCACCGACCGCTCGTCGCATCGCGGATTCGATGAACCGTTGACACCGTTTCCCGTTCAGAGCGTTTTGATTCCTCCATAAACTCACGAATTGCCAAAACTTTTCTTCGCCGCAGCACGTGGATATCGCTTCCGCGGTTTCGAGCGCGTGCGACGTCGCCGGGAATAAGGAAGACACGAGGGAAACGTCGATCGATTTTTCTCTCGTTTTCGCCGTCGCTTTCTGTTGCCGATGCGGCGGCTCGTTAAAGCTGCTTTTGCTCGACACAACGCCCGAAAGAAGAAAAGTTATTAAGAATAACGAGAAAACAGTTGTTCTCGTCGTCGTTTTCGTCGTCATTTGAGATAGATGTTCTCTCTTTCTCTCTCTCTTACTCCTGATAAATTTTATGAAGAGATTGGAACTTTTCGCGGCAAAACCAATTCAATGAAAAGCACGAAAGTTCTGCAAGGATTCCTGGGTTTCTCTTACGGAGAAATCCTGGGAACGTCACTCGCGGCGGTCGTTTTGCTCGGTCCGAAAGACGTCCCCGTAATTGCGAAAACGTTAGGTCGATTAAGCGGGAAAATGGTCGGGTATTCGCACGTGTATCGCGAGAAAGTGGAAAGAATTTTGGACGAATCCGGGGAGGAGGTGAAGGAGTTGCGAGAGGAGATGCGAGGGACGACGAAAGCGCTCGAGAACGTGGTCGGGGAGATAAGAGGTGGGTTCAGAAGAGGTGGTAGTTTGGTCGGGGAGAGTAGGAGTCGGAGTCGTAGCGAGGGGAGTAGTAATAATAGTAGTAATAGTAATCGTAGCGAGATGCGTGGTGGGAGTAACACCAGTAGCGGAGAACAGCCACATAGAATATTTGAGGGAATATCGGCGAAAGCGGTCGGGCGAGACTTTGCGCAAAGTGACGCAAAGACGACGAAGACGGCGTCGCAAGCAAAGGGTAAGACATCATCGAGCGGCACGGATGCGGCCTCGACGGTATTACTTCGAGCGCTCGCGGAGGAAGAAGTTGCCCGAGAAGCTTTGCGTTTGAGCGAAGAAGGCGGATTGGTCGACGAGAAGTTGAACGAACGCGTTTAGTTTAGGTGGTGATATATGTATTTAAAGTAATGGTCACGTGTATATGTTCAAGGTGTAAATTAACAACAACATCAGCAACAGCAACTACTGCATGCGTGAGAGTGAGATGAAATAAAAATTAAGCGTTAATGATCGATTCCGTGACTTGCTTCACCGTGTCTTCCGGGCTCGTCACCGTGTGTCCGATTGTCTTCGCGCTCTCGAAAATCTCGTAATCATTCCCCCCTTTGTACGTCTTATCACCAAAGAAATGAATCTCCTCGAACCCATCCTTCTCGACGAATTGCAACGAGTACGTTTTATCCCACCCGTTCGGAAAGACGTCGAATGAAATCTGCCCGCCGATGGAATACGTCAACTCGTAATCCGCGAATTCCTTCCTCAACGTCTCCACCATCGTCTTCCTCACGTTCGCCGTCTCGTCATACTTTTCAAAGTTATCTCTCTCTTCTTGCGAGCAGTTGCGTCCAATCGGCGAAACGTTCAACATCCCGTTTCTAAACTCAATAAATGTCCCTCTCTTTTGCGGAATCTCTAAATCCGCGATGTACTTCAACACAAAGTTGAGAAACGTCTGCAACTTCTCCTCGCCTAAAAACTTCAAGAACGATTGCTTGGCAATCATCTCCCCGTCTTTATACGCCACCAAGCCATTTTCCGAGAATAAATAATCCACCTCTTTCTCGAAATCCGGGCCTAACTGTTCGCAAATCTTCCCGTAATCCGAGCCGCCGACGATGGCGACCGCGCACGTTTTTCGTAAAGATCTGATGAAATCCAAAGTTTCTTTATTCGCCGTTTTGCGAGGGACGGTTAACGTCCCGTCCACGTCGAACATGGCGATCGTTTTCGGTTTTAACGGTTGTGCCATTGTTGCTCCTCCTATTATTACGTTTATTATTCTTTTTATTCGATTAGTATTCGTTTTTATACTCGCCCGTGTTCTTCGACGACGTTCTCGTTAATGCTCTTTGATGAAGTCTTTGTGAGGACTTTTTATTCCATTCTTTCTTCACTTTTTAACGCACAAATCAATCACAAAATGTCAATCCAGGAATACATAGAAACGCACAACCTCTCCAAAAGAGTGGAAGAAACCATCAACGCGGCGGTGAAAGCGAAAGCTCCGGAACCGATTTCGTTCATGGTATGTAAAAATTGTTTTTCGCGTCTGGTCGTTTCGAGGTGTTTTCCGAGCGCGTAAAATTTTCGTCAAATCCGAATCGTTTTTGGCGGTATCGAGACGTGGAAAGCGGCTTTGCGTTTTATGGGCTCTGTGAGCCCACTCACCGACACCCTCGCGATTATGAAACGAGAGATGCCATCATCGCTTGGAGGAAATAGTCCTTCGCGTGAATTTCGAGTCGTTTCACTCGTTTCGCGTTCGCTCGAGTTCTCTCGTCGCGCGTGTATGCGCCAAGGAAAAAGCCGTAAATTTTCCATCGCGCGTAGCCGTCTGACTCCACTCTGTGGAAAACATCATCGAGAGGGGATTTTTTCTCGCAACTCTCGTCGTCTTCTCACAATAATTAACAACGATTACGTCAAAACTCACTTTCCACAGGCTGATCACTTGAGAAAGCAAACGCCACCGGCGATCACGAAAGTTGTCGGTCGCCAAGTCTTTGACTCTCGAGGCAACCCGACGGTGGAATGCGACATTTACACCGGAAAAGGTATGTACCGCGCGATGGTCCCGTCCGGGGCGTCCACGGGTATCTACGAAGCAGTTGAATTGAGAGATGGCGGTAAGGCGTGGATGGGTAAAGGTTGCATGACTGCGGTGAAGAACATCAACGAAATCATCGGGCCGGCTTTGATTGGCAAGGATCCGAGAGAGCAAAAAGCGCTCGACGAATTCATGTGCAAAGAGTTGGACGGCACCGATAACAAAGGGAAGTTGGGGGCGAACGCCATCTTGGCGGTCTCCACGGCGTTGGCCAAGGCTGGCGCCGGCGAAAAGGGTATTCCTTTGTACAAGCACATCTCTGAGTTGGCGGGTAACAGCAAGTTGGTCTTGCCGGTGCCGGCGTTCAACATCATCAACGGCGGTTCCCACGCCGGAAACAAATTGGCCATGCAAGAATTTATGATCTTGCCGGTTGGCGCGAAGTCGTTCGCGGAAGCCATGCAAATGGGTTCGGAAGTTTACCACAACTTGAAATCGGTCATTAAGAAGAAGTATGGCCAAGACGCGTGCAACGTCGGCGACGAAGGCGGCTTCGCGCCGAATATTCAAGACAACAAGGAAGGTTTGGACTTGGTTGTCGAAGCCATCGAAAAAGCTGGCTACACCGGAAAGGTGAAAATTGGTATGGACGTCGCGGCGTCTGAGTTCTTGACCAAGGACGGCATGTATGACTTGGACTTTAAGACGGAGGACAACGACGGTTCTCTGAAGAAAACCGGGAAGGAGATGATTGACTTATACAACGAATTTTGCACGGAGTACCCGATGGTTTCCATCGAAGATCCGTTCGACCAAGACGATTCGGAGAACACGGCGTTGTTGACGGCTGGCGGTAAGTGCCAAATCGTTGGTGACGATTTGTTGGTCACGAACCCGAAGAGAGTCCAAGCGGCTATTGACGGCAAGTGGTGCAACGCGCTCTTGTTGAAGATCAACCAAATCGGTACGATTTCCGAATCTATCGAAGCGGTCGGCATGTCCAAGAAAGCTGGTTGGGGGGTCATGGCTTCGCACAGATCTGGTGAAACTGAAGATTCTTTCATCGCGGACTTGGCGGTTGGTTTGGCGACTGGTCAAATCAAGACTGGCGCGCCGTGCCGATCGGAGCGTTTGTCCAAGATGAACCAATTGTTGAGAATTGAAGAGGAGCTTGGTGCGGACTCTGTCTACGCGGGTGAGAACTACAGACACATCGGCTGGTAATCATCAGTTCATGCACACACGTAACCAACAGAGAGAGGGGATATACATAAATAAACAGGTTTTATTATAATAAAGAACCAAAAGTAGAAAAAAAGAAGAAAACTACACAGCACTACTGTATCCGCGTCGGTTCGTTCGTTTGTTCTTCCGTTTTTATTTTACATCAATACTACACATAATCTTTATTGTTCAAGCCGAAGGGGCTGTCGTGCCGCCGTTCTCCTCGAGTCTTTTCAACCGCGCTTCTATTTCATCCATTCTTTTTTCTCGCTCTTCCACTTTCCTCTCTCGTTCTCTCAGTCGTCGCTCGCGGTCGTTTTGTTCTTCTCCTTCTTCTTCGTCGTCGTAATACTCAGTTCTACTCAACCCGCCTCGCCATCGATCGTTGGTCGGCGATTTATCGTACCACGACGGAAACCGAGGATTTCTGTAGCCATCCGGCGGAACTTCCCGCATCAAAGCGCCGCCGACCGTGTCTCCACCCCGGTCTTCGAGTCTTAAAACTCGTCGTCCTTCTCCTCCTCCTCCGCCACCAATTGGTACGCCCACCATCGCTTTTACCTCAGGAGAAGATGGATTCGTCTCATCCCAAGGCACGTCCGCGAAATCTTTCACCAACTCCTCGCACATCCGCTTCGCCTCCTCCGCCGTGCACCCGAACAATTCGCACACCTCGAGGACGATGCGTTCATCATTTCCCACGTTAAACAACCCCACTTCCTCTTCTCGTTGTTGTTCTTGCCCTGTTGATGAACGACAACAATTTCTCAAATGCTTCCCGTGCAGCTCCAACCTTTCGACCGTTTCCGCCAATTCAATGAAATTATTAAACCTGAGATATATCGCCAGTTGTTTCGTGGAATACGTGCCCAAGAGTTCTTCCGTTTTCAAACTCATCCTCTTCTTTACTCAATCAATCAACACATGCCATTCAATCCCGAGTAGTCTTTTTTCTTGTTTGTTTGCTTTTTCTCTCGTCTTCTTCTGTGTAAAATGGCCCCCACGTGTTGTGAGAAATGACAGCTGCATGGTATTTAATTGTACACATCTTGGTTCTGAGATGAGATCTCGAGGAAAAAGAGGACAAAAGCACGAAACAAAAACACTGGACTTTTTTTTTGGACGCGCTCGACAAGAACACTTTTTATTAAAGAAGAAGAACAACCTACTACTCCGAGAAGAAGAAAAGAGAGAAAACCGTAATAATGGAGGAACCAGAGGATGCACCACCACCAGTTGTTGATGGTGATGTCGCCGCGCAGCACCACTCCTTTTCCTCCGGCTTGCACAACGTCAGCAACACGTGTTATTTAAACGCCACCGTTCAGGTAAAAACATTTTTCTCGTCTCTCTTTAAAGATGATGTTTGCTGAACCTCTCTTTGTTGTTGCGTGTGTTCGTACTATTCTTACGACGCCGAAACGCGTTTTGTCGTGTGCGCGGCGTAAGAACGGTAGTATGAAACTCTCGCGCTCTCTCGCGCTCTCCTTCTTAGTAGTATTATATCCTCATTCTCATCCCTCTCTTCTCTTTACTTTACGAAACAACAGGCTTTGTGCGCGGTAGAACCGTTCCGGGAATATTTAATGAGCGACGAATGCGAGCAGCTGTTGTTGGAACACACGACGACGAAAAACAACAACGCAAAGACGATTCAGACGATTCAGACGACGACGACAGTGAAGAAGAAGAATTTGCACTCGTCGCACTCGTCCTCCGCGATGACGAATACCAACGCGGTGAACCCCGGCGCGAACAACGAGATGAACTTTAACGAGAGAAGGCACCGAACGAGGCAAGGGAACGAGAACAACGCGTCCACGTCTTCCTCGGCGCAGCAGCTGCAGCAACGGGGCGCGTATTACCACCACGAAGAGATTCTTTTGTTCCCGAGAGGGAAGACGATGAGCAGCGCGCACGGAAGCGGCGAGAAAATCGAGAGCAACGGGAACACTCTTTCAGGAGGAGGAGGAGGAGGAGGTTTAAGCGGTCTCGGCGGCGGGTCGGGGAACCTCGGAAAGAAGACGTCCTTTAACCCACGAGCACCGGCGATGACGAGGGAACGAAGGGCGGACGTAGCGAGAGGCGCGGCAAGGGAAGGCGCGTGTTTAGGAAAAGAGTTGCGAAGAGTTGTGAGGACGTTGCGATGCGGCGGGTACGAGGCGTTTCCGCCGACGGAATTGTTGAAGGCGGTGTGGCGATTCGTGCCGGCGTTCGCCGGGTCGGCGCAACAAGACGCGCACGAGTTTGCGAGGTTTGCGTTGGAAAGGTTAAGGAAAGAGTTGTTGGTCGGGGAACGCATGATGAAGAAACGAGAAGAGAACGATCGGTTTAGGAGAGGGTACGAAGAGAACGCGTTATTAGAAAGCGGCTTTGACTGGGACGAGAAACACGGAGGAAGGCGGAGGAACGGCGAAGACGCTTTCGACGACGATAAAGTGTTGCCTGGGAAAGTCCCGAAGAGAGCGAGATCGTTCCGACCAAGGAAAGCGAACGCGAGTTTAACAACCTCACCGATAGGAAGTAACGAAGGCAGTCCTCGATGCGCTCTAGTTGGAGGCTCGCCTGTGTTTGCGACGAAGAACTTACTCGCCGGCGAGGGTGATCGCGAGAGCGATCTTCTCGATAAAGGTGGCGGTCGTGTTGCAGGAAGAGGGGATATCTTTCTCACCGGATATGATATCGGCAACAACGAGACGCCAACGCTCGGTTTCTTAAACAATAAAAACGCGAATCCGTTTCAGCGCGAGGCGGATGAACAAGCGAGACAACAGCAGCAGCAGCAACAACAGCAACAACAACTATTAGACGCGAGTAGCGAATCCGTGGACACAAAAGAAGGCATTTTACCGAACAATAAGCACAGCGAATCACCAGACACGGTCGAAGATGCCATCGACCCAAACTTGAAAGGTTTTGTCATCGTTTCCAGGTGGGGCGCAGTCGAGCACAAGTATGGATGTTCGTGTCGTCCGTGTAAATCGAAACGGTTGAAACTCGAAAAAGAAAATCCTTCGGCAACGCAAGCGCAAAAAGATCGTTCGACGCAAACAACGCAAGTCTTGAAAACGGAAGATGGTTCCTCCGTGATGTCGTTGCACGACGTGTTGAATTTGAAAACGCCCGGGAAGTTGACGCCGGTTCGAACTGCTGCGCAAAAGAAGCGCAACGCGGGTGGCATCCCGACTGCCGTGCAAAAGCTAGTCGCGGAAGCAAAAAATCACATGGCCTCTATCGAATCGCCGAAATTTGATCCGACCACACCGCACACGTACTTTGCCGACGCCGAGAACATGTCGGACGATCCGATTTGGAAAATCTTTGGTGGCGTGGCGGTGTCGCACGTGAAGTGCAGCGAGTGCGGACAGTCGAACGCGATGAAAGAACCGTTCTTAGATTTGAGTCTGCCTTTACCGAACGTCTCGAGACCGATGACACGGGCGACCAGTCCTCCGCTGGTTAACTTGAACGCGTTGGGCTTGTCGAACGCCGGAAGCAATCAAAACGATTTGGACGACTGCTCGTATTGGGACCACTCGGCACCAATCGACGGGAACGGTCCGAACGGCGAGGCAACGATCGAACAGTGTTTGGAGGCACACACGAGGGAAGAATGTTTAGATGGTGGAGATGGTTCGAACGGAGGCGGCGGTAACCGATATTACTGCGAGCAATGTCAAGCGGTGACTTCGGCGACCAAACGAACGTCGTTGAATCGCGAGTGCCCAAAGGTTTTGGTTTTACACTTGAAACGGTTCATGTGGAAAGGAAAGTCCGGCCAACGGGCGAAGATTATCGCGCCAGTGGCGTTTCCTTTAGATAATTTAAGTTTAGAACCATTCTTGGAACTGGCAACTGAGGAGAAAGACGATGACGACGTCGTCGTCGTCGTTGAAAAGCCGGCGGCTCGCGGCAAATCGAAATCATCCTCCAAAAAAGGCGGCGGCGGCAATAAACGCAAATCCTCCGCGGCGGCAAACGAAGAGAAGCAACGGCGAGAGGGAAAAAGTGCCGCCAACGCAGAACCTTCCAAATCATCCACCTCGTTCACCTACGACCTCTCCGCGTGCGTCGCGCACCACGGCCAAGCCGCCAACGCCGGTCATTACACCGCCGTCGCCCGCGATCTCGCCGGCGATAACCGCTGGCGCCAATTCGACGACGACCGCGTTCGAGACGTTTGCGACGAGGAAGTTAAATCCATCGCCAGTCAAGGATACGTGTTCTTTTACGTAAGAAGAGATTCCGATTCCGATTCTGATTCCGAAGACGACGACGTAAACGACGACGACGAATAAGAACTAAAGACAGCAAAAGCCACCACCCCATTGTTATTATCATTATTATTAGTAGTGTAAGAAAGAGATTTTCTTCATAAAACGAAAGCGTCAGTCACTTAACAACCACAAACACACAGATATAATAAACCGACGATGCGTCGTCGTCTCGAAACGATCGCGACGGTCCCACCTCCAAAGCAACTGACTGAACCGTTATCGCTCGGCGCGTGCGAGAGAGTCGTGGAGTGCACTTGCTGCGCTTTGTCGTCATCAAACGACGAGAACATTCATAATCTCGTTCTTGGATATTCCGACGGCACCGTTGCACTTTTTAAAGACAACGGAAAGAATAATCATCATCATCGCGTGGCAGAATGCGAATGGATCAACAGAAGAAGAAGCGATAGCAATGACGACAACGACGAGTTTGACGACGACGAGTTTGAAGACCATGCGTTGTTATTAGACGAGGAAGAAAAGATGAAACTCGGCGTCGATTGCGTCAAGGCGACGCGAAATTTCGTCGTCCGAGCAGCCGGATCCGGGTATCAGAGAGCCTCGATCGATGTTTTAGACGTAAAGACGGGTAAAAAACTGATATCTTTACGTTTGCCGACGTTTTGGCCGCCGGAGTGCGCGGCGTTTGAAGTGCAATGCGAGGAGTTTGACGAAGGACAGATTGTCGTTTTAGCGACGAGTTGTCGAACGACGAAAAGGAGTTACGAGAACGTCGTCGGGTGCGAGAGCGCGTTTGCGGCGTGGGTGCCTTTTCGAAGGAAAGGTGGGTGCGACCCGGTGGTTTCCTGGAGACTTGGGCCGCACATAACGTTGGCGAATGAAAGAGAGAGGGTGGTGGAAGGGTTCTTGTGTCCGACGATTCGAGTGAAGGAGAAATCTTTGTTTTCGTACAAAGAGGAAACGAGATATTTTGACATCTTTTTTGAGCGAGTGACGGAGCTGAACGGAGAAGTGAGAGCGACGAGCGGGCGGACGACGATTTCGTTCGACCCAGTTTCGAAAGAGACGGAAGTTCACGCGCCGGTGAAGTTTGACGAGGACGCGGAGACAAAGTCGTGGGGGAAGACGGCCTCGAAAGTGCGGCAAGCGAGGAAAGAGGAAAGAGATAAAGCGATGAGCGATAAGACGTACCAGAGAGAGTTTGGCGTGATTAAAGGATTTCGAGGGAGTGGGGTGCTTTTAATCTATTTTCCGAGCGGAGAAGCCGTCGTGAGAGCGTTTGCGGATCCAGCGACGCGAAGAACAAAGACCGTCTCGAAAGCGAATTTAAGTGTCCTCGAGCAGAGTTTACGAGAGGCAATTATCGGTAACTCTCAAGGAAGGGAACTGGATTCAATTCATATCAATAACGACAATAACGTCGTCGTGGAAGAGAAAAATGCGTTCTCGATGTTTATTTTAAGCAGAGAAATGGACGAGCACGCGAGTAAATCGAATCCGACGTCGCGCGCCGTCTTTCAACACCTTCGCGTCCCGTTCGTTCCCGAAGATACGACGACGACACCACCACCACCACCAGCAACAACAACAACAACAAAGAATGAAACCAATGTTGGTCAAGCGTCGCCGTTTCCTTCCACGAAATCTCTCTTAGACGACGTGCTCGATGTCAAAGACTCCGGAAACGCCTCCGGCAACAGAAAAGAAGACCGTGCGTGCGCTTTGTGTTTAGAGAGCGAAGTCGAGTTAGGAAAAACGAATCTCCTGAACGACATGCCGTGTTGCTCGAGCACGATATGTAAAAAGTGCTTACTCGCGTACGTGAGACAGTATCCAGGCGCGGGATGTCCGTCGTGTCGCAACGTGCCCTCTTTCCACGCGTTTGCCGGAAGCGCGTTTGCCGGCGCGTCTCCTTCTCGCAAAGTCATCGCGGAAACTCAAATTATCGACATCGATTCCTTCAACGCGCGAGAAGGCTTAGCCTCGGCGCTCGCGAGAGCGAGCCCAGAATCTACCGGTTCAGAGTTGGAAGATTTAGAGTTGTACGAATCGAGTCGAGGCAAACGAGAGAAAATTGCGTTTTGTGGTATCGCCGGCGTCGGCGAGCCGCGAACGGTCGTCACGCTCGGCGCGAACGGCGTCGCGTACGCGAACGCGATGGTGATGTCAAAGTAAAAGGAGAAAAAGCGCACTTAGCATGAATTAGTACAATATAGCACACGCACTAGCGCATTAGCCCCTGTACATAAATACTATATCAACAAAGGTGTTGTCGTTCTCTACTCATTCGTGTGAAGATAATTATATATAAAATGATGATGGTTTCTATTCGTTTGGCTCTTAGTACTAAAATATGGCTACTACTGCGTATACGGTTTATGCGTTTTTCTTTTTCTGCCTTTAATGTCATCACTCCAATTCCTCCTTAAACTTTGGCATCGCCGGCGCCCCGTCGTTCTTCTCCTCGTCTCTACCACCACCGAAAATGTTGCTCCAAATCCCCCCGCTTTCTTCTTGTTGCGGATGATTCCCGACGTCTACCCCAGGCGCGCCGCCGCCGCCGTTAACTCCCATCGGCGCGCCACCTTCCATCGCCATCATCTCTTCCGGCATCGGTGGCGGCGGTGCCGTCAGCCTCGTCAGCGCGATCGACACCCCTTCAATCAGCGCTAACAAAAACCCGCCAAACGCCGCCGACCTCGCCGCGGACGGTAACCCGTACCTGAGTTGCAACACCCCTCCCGTCAAAGCCCCACTGGCTATTGGATTCCACGGGTCTTCTTTCCTTCTCACCGCGACTAACGCGCAATCAAACATGGAAAACAACCCGCCCCAAACGGCAAACGAGCCGCCTATTCTCGGCGCTTCCCTTCGAATGGCTTCTAATCCGCCTTGGAGGATGTACCCGCGCGGGGAGTTATACGCGCCTTTGCACAAGTGGACGACGCCTCCACCAATGGCGCCCATGGCGAAGGCGCCGCCGAGGTCGTCCAGGATTCTGTGCGGGCACGGTTCTCGGCCGTGGTCGACGTTTGTTGCCATGCTTAACTCTTACTCTCTTGAGCGATCGCAGAGCTGGAAATTGTGCCTTTGGAATGGTGCGCACGACTCCTGGAGGTTTCTTTGAACGGTGAAACGAAGAACGGTCTGTCGACGAGAAGTATTTTCTTCTTCTTATCTCTCTGTCTGTGTGTGAATATCTCGTCCTTGCCTTCTTTCGTTCTGATACGGAAGAAGAGCGTGAGGAAAGTGTGACGTTTTCTCGCTTGAATTTTCCCGAGAAAAAGGGTTCACACAAGAGAGATTTTTCCTTTAAAAACAGCCCCGCGCAGAGACACAAGAGAGCGCAGAGAGATCTCCAGATAGCTCTTTGCCTCTTTGCCTCTCTCAATCTCGTTATATTAAAGTCCAACGACGAGAGAGTATTCTTTTTTACGCTGAATAAACGCACACACAGATAATACAAATGAGCGAAGAAATTCAACCACCCACACTAGCGATGAAAGCGTCGAAATCCGCGACGGTGAAGATGCACAAAAAAGCCGCAAACGCGGCGAAGAAGAAACCAGATTTGGATGGAATCGCTTTACTCGAACTTGGAGTGAAAGCGATGGATTTGAAAGAGTACGATAAAGCGTTGCCTTTGTTCGAGGAAGCGTACAAGACGTGCATGGAAAGCACGAAGGTGGAGATGGTGAAACGAGAGAAATCAGAAGGAGGAGGAGAGAAAAATGTGAATACTACGAAGAAGAACACAAAAGAGACGACGACGGAAAAGGAACAGCATCAAAAGGACGCGTGCGAAGAGGCGGTTAAATTGATCTTGAACAAACCCGGAGAGTTACTGGCGAAGAAGAAAGAGATAGACGCGAAGTTACCGAACTACGCGAAGAACAGCGAGGAGAACATGAAGCGACACATGGAAAATACGGGAGGGAAGTATCGAACTCGATTTCCGCCGGAACCGAACGGGTATTTGCACATCGGGCACGCAAAGGCGATGTACTTTGACTTTGGCGTGGCGAGTTTGAACAAAGGGGAGACGTATTTGAGATTTGATGATACGAATCCAACCGCGGAGAAGCAAGAGTACATCGATTCGATTAAAGATTCGTGTAAATGGTTAGGCCACGAGCCGACGAAGATAACGTACTCGAGCGATTATTTCGACAGGTTGTACGAATTGGCGATTCAATTGATTAAGAGCGGAGGGGCGTACGTGTGCCATCAAACGAAAACAGAGACGGCGAGGAGTAGAAGTTTGTTGCGAGAGTTTCAAGAGAAGTGCGCTAAGAGTGGGGTGGAGAATAGGTACGAGGTGGAGCTACCGGAAGGCGCGGCGTCGCCGTACCGAGAGAGATCGGTAGAAGAGAATTTAGAGTTGTTCGAGAAGATGAGGAGTGGGCAATGTGAAGAGGGCGAATGTAGTTTGCGCATGAAAGGCGATTTGCGATCGGATATAACCTCCATGTGGGATTTAGCCGCGTACAGAGTGAAGAAAGCGGAACATCCGAGAACAGGATCAAAATGGTGCATTTACCCGACGTACGATTACACGCACAATATCGTCGATTCGTTGGAAAACATCACGCACTCGTTGTGCACGTTAGAGTTTGAAACGAGGCAAGCGCCGAACGGGCCGTATTATTGGCTGTTGGATAAACTGAACGTGTACAAACCGTCCACGTGGGAGTTTAGCCGATGCAACATCACGTACAACGTGATGAGTAAACGAAAACTAAATCTGTTAGTCACGCAAGGCTTAGTGAACGGATGGGACGATCCGAGAATGTTGACGATTAACGGCATGCGCCGACGCGGGTACACGCCAACCTCGGTGAATAGCTTTTGCGCGAAAATGGGCGTGACGAGGAACGAAAACGTTCAACCGTTGGAACGTTTGGAAAACGAAATCCGAGCGGAACTTTCCGTGGATAGCAATCGTTTCTTCGCGGTTTTAGATCCGTTAAAGGTTGAGATTGTGAATTACCCGAAAGACCGAGTGGCGGAGTTGTTGATGGACGCGCCGTTCCATCCGTCGTTCATGGAGGAAAGAGGCATGCGAAAGATCCAACTCACCGAAACGGTGTTTATCGATCGCAACGATTTCCGAGAGGTGGACGATCCGTCCTTCTTTGGTTTATCGGTGAACAAGAAAGTGCGTTTGTTATTCGCATACGACATCACGTGCACAGGAATAACTAAAAATCCGGTCACTGGTGTCATCGAAAGCGTTCAGTGCGAAATTGATATGGAAAGTCGCGCGAACAAGCCGCCGAAAGGGAAGTTGCACTGGGCGAATACCGAGTTTAAAACGGCCGAGGTGAGAGTGTACGACAAATTGTTCGCGGTTCCGGTTCCCGGAAAAGTGGTCGAGGAAGGCGAAGGCGGCGAGGTTGTCCCAGAAGCGACGGCGTTAGTGGCGGCGGACGAAGAAGAAGAGGAGGAAGAAGAAGATGCGAACGAGGACGCCGCGAAGCAGAAATCACTCAAAGAACTCGAGCTCGAACATCCATGGTTAAAGCAACTCAACCCGGACTCTTTGGTCGTGTACAAAAACGCCTTGGTCGAGCCGATGTTGATTGAAAATCACGCCGACCAACCGTACTCGGCTCGCGTCGAGTTACAAAGACTCGGGTTCTTCACGTTCGATTTCGATTCGACGAAAGCAAAACCAATCTTGAACAGAATCGTAACTTTGAAAGAAAGCAACACCAAGAAGAAATAAACGACCCGAGTAGTTTTGTTTAAAAAAAAGAGCGCTGAGCGCGTCACACACACACACACATTTTCGTTTGATTCTTATATCTGCTGGACATTATACTACTGGACATTATTCTACTGGACATTATTATATACTGAAAAGCGTCTTTATTATTATTGTATTACATACCGGGCAGATGTTGATTCTTCCCGAACCCGACCCGACCGAAAAACTCTTCGTGAATAGCACTCGCCGCCTTTTGACCTTCGGCGTCGTCCACTAAGAGCGAAATGTTACACTTGGATGCGCCTTGCGAGACCATTTTCACGTGCACTTTCGCCTCTTTCAACGCCTTGAACGCACGTTCCATAATCTCGTTGTTTCTCTCCAAGTTGCCGATTAAGGAGATTATGGAGTGACCATTCGATACCGCGACTCTGGCCGTACCAACGTCCTCCAACTCTCGCTGGACCTTCTCCAACTCTTCCTGCGCTAAATCTCTGCTCCAAATTTTCGCCGGGTCCAAAGTCAACGAGACGGAAACTTCCGACGTCGCGACCACATCCACTGAAATACCGTTGTTTTGTAACACCGCGAACACTTCGGCGAGAAACCCATACTGACCGAGCATTCGCGTGGAAACGATATCCAACATTGTCACGTTTTTCTTGCGAACGATGGAAGTTAATAACCAATCGTCCATTCGTTCGCCTTCATCGCCGCTCTTCCCGTTGCTACTGTTATAATCGATGTGGCCAATCACCGTCCCGGGTGCTCGAATGTTGTACGAATTCTTCACTCGTACTCGTAAACTCCCGTTGTCCATCGCCGGCCTCATAGCTTGCGGATGTAAAACTTGCGCGCCAAAATACGCCAACTCTTGCGCCTCGTCGAAACTCAGAAACGGCATGGGAATCGTATTCTCAATCTCTCTCGGATCCGCACTTAAAACGCCGTCCACGTCTTTCCACACCTGTACTTCCTCTAGCGCCAACGCCGCGCCAATCACCGTCGCGGTCAAATCCGACCCACCTCTCCCTAACGTCGATATCGCTCCTGTGTTTTCACCTCTCCCCAAAAACCCAGTCACGACAGAAATTTGCGGATCTGCCCCATCCGGTAACGTCAAACTCTTCTTCATATTCGCATACGTTTCCGGCAACACTCTCCCGTTTTCGATGTCGTCGTCGCTGGTCACCATCCCAATCTCAAACGCGTCGTACTGTTTCGCGTTCACCCCTCTGGTCCTCAAATAACTCGCAAAAATCCGCGTGCTCATTCGCTCCCCGAACGACACTAACATCGCTCTCGTCCTCGGCGTCACCTCTTGCATCAAACACACGCCCATGCACACTTGCTCCAACTTCTTCAGAAGTTCGTTCATCTCTCGTCTGGTCTCTTTATCCACGTTCAAAACGTCCATAGTTTCCGCGTGTAACGCCTTCACGAACAGCAACGGTTTCATCAAGCTCACGTCTTCGGCGTTTTCACACTTCAGAGACTCTTCGCCGCACATGAGTAAATTGTTCGTCGATTTCCCCATCGCGCTTAAGACTAAAACTGGCATATCCTCCGGAAACGACAGGACGATGTTGGCGACTTCTCTCATCCGTTCCGCGTCGGCCACGGAAGAGCCTCCGAATTTCATCACCACCGTGTGCTGTTTTTTGTTTTTCCCCGGCGTCTTATTGTTCGAGATGTCTTTGTCGTTCGCTAACACGCATTTCGTCGTCGTCTCCGAAAACCGTCGTCTTCTTGCTCCCGACGACCACGAAGATGATAACGATGTCCTCGTCGCACAGAGACCTAATGCCTTGTTTTTTCCCCTACTCGTAATAAAACTCCTACTTCCAATAATGTCGCATCCATTAAAAGAAGACACAACAGAAGAAGCCATCGTCGGCATCGTTTAAAATAATACGCGGTATCACGAAACAATAACAGTTTCCAAACCGTCGCTCGAGGGAGAGAGAGAGAGAGAGACTATATAAATAAAAGTTCGCGTTGACAGCAGAGAGAGAGAGAGAGAGAGAGAGAGAGAGAGAGAGTTTATTCTGATGTGTTCCCAAATTTTTCCATTCACAACGAAGAAGAAGACCAAAAAAACACACAAAGACGCGAAAAAAATTCAAAAACACAAAAAA
>Ga0257106_1000160_pt1 | contig 42163 bp, 36 predicted proteins | sample LP_taG_3_FD_190177 | JGI IMG/M metagenome (GOLD analysis project Ga0257106, IMG submission 190177) | Marine microbial communities from Northeast Subartic Pacific Ocean, Canada - LP_J_2011_P26_10m | ecosystem: Environmental > Aquatic > Marine > Oceanic | place: Canada: Northeast Subartic Pacific...
CTGACAATATTGACAAATATGGGGTTCAAGATCCTCTAGTCCTAACCTCTATTAAATTGCCATTTGAGTCAAGGTATGTGGTAAAAACTGGAAGAATTGTCGGAAAAGTTCCTTACCCATACTTGTTAAGAGATGATGATTTTAAAGTAGGTCTAAATCCAGATATAGCTTTAGAGGAAGTTAGTACCGAATATATTCATGAACTAGAAGGAAAGCAGGAAGCAAGTCTCATGAAAGAGCGAGTTGTAAGTGAGTGTTCCGAATGTGATGCTTCAATATTTATAAAACTAGGTCCAAATGGAGGGTTTTATATTCAACATGGCATCAAAGAAAAAGGTGTGAGACAAAAAAAATGTATTTATAAAAATTTAATTGGACCTATTTTTGAAGATGAAAATCCCGACAGCCTTTCACCAGAAGAAAGTATTGTAAGATTTTCTCTTTCTGCCAAGAACCCAAGAAAAGTTGCAACACAAGGGGATTGGACATACTCTTCTGCAGTTGGTCCATATGGTGGATATGCTATGAAACAAAGATTGAGAACAGTATTTGACTTAGAAGAATTAAAAAATCTTTCTAAAGATGAAATCCGAGAATTAGTTGGGGAAACTAAATATAGAAATATATCAAACTTTTTAGGTGGAGAAATACTGAAAATGCCGAAGTCTGCCTCCAAGGATACAATGTTAAATATGATTATTGAACACTTCACTCTTGATGAAAAGCAGATTAAAAAATTATCAAAAGATCATCTTGTACAACTAGCAAAACTTCTAGATATTGTCTTTTATAGAGGAAGATTTCGAATGAAAGCCGAAGATGCTACTAAAGATAATTTGATTAACAAAATATTAATAGAAAAGAAAAATAAGGCCTTAGAAAACCAGAGAATGGCTATATCTGTTACAGAAGATCAAATTTTAAGCTTATTTGGAGATACCAACTTAGATCACGAATAGGTTTAAAATATTTCACTTTCAAATTTTTCAGCAAAAATATTAAGACTAAAATTATTAAATACATTTTGCTGATTTCTTTCACCAAATATTGACAGGTCTTTTGGGTTCTGAATAAAATATAAAATTCCATCAACAATTGCTTTTTTGTCTCCAACAACAAAGCCGGATTGACCTGGAATTATTGTCTCTGGTGCGCCTCCTGATGACCCAACTAAAGTGGGTAATCCGTAACTTGCAGCCTCTATGTATACAAGCCCTAGACCCTCAAATTCAGCACCAAAATATTTTGATTTTGAAGGCATTACAAAAATATCAATATTCTCATAAAAATTATATTCTTCATCTACTTGTTCATCAATAAAATTGACTTTGGCTGATGATATTGAAGATAATCTCTGGAGATAATTTTTTTGTTTGCCGAATCCTAATATATCTAATTCAACGTTGTGACCATTTTCTCTAAGTTCATGAACTGCTTCAATTACCCAATCTATTTTTTTTCTAGATACAAAGCGACTCATTACACCAACTTTCAAATTCTGCTCGGTTTGAAATTCTTTTTTAGTGTCAGGGATAACTACACCAGCACCGATATTAACAATTTCAGTTTCAGTAATGTCTTGCAGCTTTTTTTTGGAAAATTCACTAACTGTAAATATCTTGTTCAGTTTATTTAGATTCCTTTTCAATAGAGTTCTGATAAGTGGAATATAATTCAATATATTAAATTCTGCTCCATGGCAAATCATGAATTGAGGAATTGTTATATTCTTGGAATTATTAGCATTCGAAATTTGATTTAATTTATTTATTAACAGAAACTGAGGATTGCTAGAACCGTGAAGAATGACGTCGATTTTTTCATTGTAAATAATGTCAGTTATTTCTTTTACAGTATCTTTACTATTTAATAAAAAGTTAGCTGAAGAGTTTATGACATTACTTCCTTCAGCCCAACTTGGAGCATAAATAGTAAATTCATGCTCTACTGATTCAACTAAATTTGTTAAATATGTAGTTATACCACCTTTTTTAGGTAGCCAATCATTGGTTATAAGTAATATTCTCATAAAGTACTGAGTAATATTATACGTCTTTAATAAATATTTATACTTTTAAAAAGCGGAAGCAAATATCAAACTAACAATTGTCATTACTTTAATAACAATATTCATTGCTGGACCTGATGTATCTTTGAATGGATCACCGATTGTATCACCAATAACTGCTGCTTTGTGTTCCTCAGAACCTTTACCGGCACCTCCACCAGCTTCAATGTATTTTTTAGCATTATCCCAAGCTCCACCTGAGTTAGCCATAAATATAGCAAGTAGGAATCCTGTTACAAGTGACCCGGCCAGGAAACCACCTAATGCTTCTTTATTCCAAAAACCAATAATTAAAGGAAGAGCTATTGCTAGTCCACCAGGTAATAACATTTCTTTAAGTGCTGCCGTTGTAGCTATATCTACACATTTTGTGTAATCGGGAACAACTCCTTCTTTTCCTTCTCTTAATCCAGGAATTTCGTTAAATTGTCGTCTGACTTCTTCAATCATTTTGAAGGCTGCTCTTCCAACTGCGTTAATTGTCATAGCAGCAAATAAAAATGGAAACATACCTCCAAGAAATAAGCCCATTGTCACTTCTACTTCTGTAATATCTAATTTTTCAATTCCTGCACTTTTTACAAAAGCTGAAAACAAAGCAAGGGCTGTAACTGCAGCTGAAGCAATAGCAAAACCTTTTGCAATTGCAGCTGTCGTATTTCCAAGTGAGTCTAATTCATCAGTAGCTTCTCTAACTTCGGGTGGCAAGTGTGCCATTTCGGCAATACCTCCAGCGTTATCAGCTATAGGGCCATATGCATCAACAGCTACAGTTATTCCTAGTGTTGAAAGAACGCCGATAGCAGCTATAGCAATACCGTATATTCCGCCACCCTCACCTAAAGCCCAGTTACCTGCTGTGTGTGCTCCGTAAATTCCAAAAACTACCACTATTACTGAATAGGCAGCCGATCTCATACCCTCTGATATTCCTGAGAGAACTAGTGTTGCTGGACCAGTTTTCGCCTGATCAGCAATATTTTTTACAATTGAATAGTGATCAGATGTAAACCACTCTGATATTTGACCAACTAAAAGTCCTACTGCAAGACCAGTAATCACTGAGAAAAATAGTCCAATTGGATTTGGAGCATAGTCTGCAAACATGTAGTCGCTTAAGAAATATACACCTATAACAGTTAATATCGCTGCACTATATGTTCCCCTATGAAGAGCCTGTGCTAATTTTCCCTCTTTAGGAACAACTAAAAATGATGAAAGAATTGATGCTCCCATACCAATAGTTCCTACAGCTAGCGGGAAAAGTAATAAAGAAGGGAGAACACTCTGACCAGCAAAAACTATGGCTGCATAAGCTAAGGGAGCGACTAATGAACCTACATAGCTCTCAAAAAGATCTGCTCCCATTCCGGCAACGTCTCCGACGTTATCTCCAACATTATCGGCAATAGTCGCTGGATTTCTTGGATCATCTTCAGGAATACCTGCTTCAACTTTACCAACTAAGTCAGCACCAACATCAGCAGCTTTTGTATAAATACCGCCACCGACTCTAGCAAAAAGAGCTATCGATGAACCACCAAGCCCAATTGCGGCAAGTACGTCATATCCATTTGGAAGTTCTAAAACTTCAATAAAAAACCAGTATCCTAGAGACACGCCTAATAGACCCAAACCTGCAACTGTAAAACCCATTACTGCCCCACCTCTAAATGCAACCGGTAAAGCCTTAATAGTTCCACCATCTCTAGCGGCCTCTGTTGTTCTACCATTTGCTGCTGTAGCTATCCTCATACCAATAAAACCTGCTAGCGAGGAAAGAAATGCGCCTGAAACGAATGCAACTGATCCCCAAGGGTAGCCCCAATCTGTGAGTACAGAAATTAAGACAGCTAATATTACAACAAAAACACTTATCCATGAGTACATTCTTTTTAAGAATGCCATTGAACCCTCTCTAATAGCTGTAGAGAGTTCTTCTACCTTAGTGTCTGTTACCTTAATTGATAAAACTTTATTTGCAAAGTATCCTGCAAGAAGAAGTCCAGCTACTCCTGCAATCATAGAATTTATAAGCATTTAATATTCCCCTTATTATTAACTCATAATATGATAGTAAAAATTTAGAATATTGGGTGGTTTTTGCTACTCAACTACTGGAGATTCAAAACGATCATCATCATCTGATTGTTGACTATCACTCTTTTTTAAAATTCTATTTAGCAGCATTGGGGCAACAACTGTTGTATTTATTACCATCCAAATAATTATTGCAATCACTTGTTCATCAATCACAGCTGATAGTGTTGATGTAGCAACGGCAACAAATATCAGGCCTACCTCTCCTCTAGGAGCCATTCCAATACCTATTATGTTTGCGTTCATTCCTTTTCCAATTGCTCCAAGTGCTGAAACATATTTACCAGCGAAGGCCAGTATGCTTATGCCTACACCGACGAGAAAAACATAGCTAGATGCCAAAATAGAGATATCAACTTCTGAGCCTATATAAACAAAAAATATTGGAACTAAAAGAAAGTTTATGGGTCTCATTTCTTCTCTAATTCTTGATGTCATTCCAGACTCTCCAGCTACAACTCCTCCTGCGAACGCTCCCACTATTGGGTGGAGACCAACATAATGAGCAGCTGCTCCTAATCCCATAGCAAAAATAAAACTCCCTGTTACAAAAGTTCCTGGGGAGGGTATTTTGACGAATATTTGAAAAATATATGGTGATAGTTTTCGTCCAACTACAACTACTGCAGCTAAAAATCCTACTGCTTTAAGTGTTATCACCCCTAGGTCAATTAATTGAAAATCTCCACTACTTCCCAGTAAACCAGCTACAACTGTTAAAATCAGTAGCCCCAAGATGTCATCAACCACTGCGGCACCAATTATTGTTTTTGCTTCTTTTGATTTTAGTTGTCCGAGGTCCCCAAAAACTCTAGCCGTTATTCCCACTGATGTTGCAGTCATCGCAGCACCCATAAAAAGGGCGACTTCAAACACATATTCTCCTCCAAGCTCTAAAGCATAAACCGCTCCAAAACCCAGGCCGAAAGGCGCTATGACACCAATTATTGCGACTGCCAGTGATGTTGTTCCTAATTCTATAAATTCTTGTAAATTTGTCTCTAGGCCAACTTCAAATAACAAAAGGACTACACCAATTTCTGCGAGGGTAGAAATAACATCACCAGACTCAGCATGGGGTAATAGCCCTAGTCCATAATAGCCAATGGTTAGTCCTGCTAATAGTTCACCAATTACAGCGGGTTGATTGATGCGTCGCATAACCTCAGCACCAACTTTTGCAGCGATAAGAATTATTACTATTTCTAAAAATTTTTCAATTATTGTCTCCACCATGACATATTAAAATGGCTATAAATAAAGTGTTAATCTTTATATAAATTTCATTCAAAGTGAATTTTGTAATTATAATAAAATACACATGGCAGGAAAAACGCTCTTTGATAAAATATGGGAAAAGCATCATATCAAATCTATTGATGCAGATACTAACTTACTATTTATTGATTTACATCTAGTTCACGAAGTAACCTCTCCTCAAGCATTTGATAGTTTAAGAATTAATAATCGAACTGTTAGGTATCCTGAGTTGACACTTGCGACCGTAGATCATGGTATTCCTACATCAAATAGGGCACTAGGCATAAAAGATCCCCTATCTAAAAAACAAATTGAAGCTCTAGAAAATAACTGTCAAGAGTTTGGAGTAACACTCTTTGGTGTGAACGACTCAAGACAGGGAATTGTTCATGTGATAGGTCCAGAACAAGGGATTACTCAACCTGGTATGACAATAGTCTGTGGAGATAGCCATACAGCTACACATGGAGCATTTGGATCGCTTGCTTTTGGGATTGGTACCTCTGAAGTAGAACATGTATTAGCTACGCAAACTTTAGCCATGAATAAACCAAAAACTATGAAAGTTGAGGTACTAGGACAACTTCAAAGTGGGATTACTCCAAAGGATCTAATACTTGGAATCATAAGAAAAATTGGAACTGGCGGAGGTGCAGGTCACGTAATCGAATACTCAGGAAGTGCTATTAATAAAATGAGTATGGAAAATAGGATGACAATATGTAATATGTCAATTGAAGGTGGAGCTCGAGCAGGTATGATTGCTCCTGATGACACAACATTTCAATATCTTAAAAATAAAAATTATGCTCCTAAAGGAGAATCTTGGAGTGAAGCAGTTTCTTCCTGGTCTGAGCTATATTCTGATGAAGATGCTGTCTTTGATAAAGTTATTCAGATTAATGTCGAGGACTTAGAGCCCTCAATCTCTTGGGGTACGAATCCTTCTCAGATAATCTCGATAAATGATAAAATACCTGCTTCTAGTGATTATTTCAATGAGGCAGATAAGGAAGCTGCTGAAAGAGCACTCGAGTACATGGACTTATCACCAGGTCAAAAAATAAATGAATTAAAACTTGATCGTGTTTTTATAGGAAGTTGTACTAACGGAAGAATCGAAGATTTAAGAAATGCCGCAGCTGTTGTTAAAGGTAATAAGGTTAATGAAAATATAGAAGCTATGGTCGTTCCAGGTTCTACACTCGTAAAAAAACAAGCCGAAGAAGAAGGTTTAGATTTAATATTTAAAAATGCTGGTTTCGATTGGAGAGAAGCAGGGTGTTCTATGTGTTTAGGAATGAACCCTGATATTCTTGCTCCAGGTGAGAGGTGTGCCTCTACCTCTAATCGAAATTATGAAGGAAGACAAGGTGTTGGAGGAAGAACACATTTAGTAAGTCCCGAAATGGCAGCTGCAGCTGCAATCTATGGGCACTTCGTGGACATAAGGAATTTAGATTATGAAAAAGCTTAATAATTTCACATCTACAATGCTTCCTTTGCCGATGTCTAATATTGATACCGATCAGATAATGCCTAAGCAGTTCTTAAAGCGAGTTGAGAGATCTGGATATGGTCAATACTTATTCCATGATTGGAAAAAGGAAGAAGAGTTTCCGCTTAATGATGAGGCCTATAAGAACGCGAAGGTACTTATAGCTGGAACTAATTTCGGTACGGGTTCTTCAAGAGAACATGCACCCTGGGGACTTCAAGACTGGGGTTTTGATGCAATAATTTCATCTAAATTTGCAGATATATTTAAATTGAATTCTATAAATATTGGTTTAGTTCCGATTGAGACAACTGAAGAAATTATGGGCCAACTTTTTAGTAAAGTTAATAGCAATCCCAATACTGAAATAAAGGTATCTATAAATGATAAATTGGTCATCTGCGAAGAATTAGAATTTAATTTTGAAATAGATGATTTTTCTCAAAATAGAATTCTAAACGGGATTGATAAAATTGATATTTCGCTTGAGTACTCAGAGATGATTGATGCTTTTAAAAACAACAGAAGTTCTTGGTTGCCTAAACTAAGTGACTGACGCTTAAGCTTAAACTTTCTCCTACTTCATGAGAAAGAAGTAGGCCATTATGGATTTGTAATGAAGATTTTAGACTTTTATTTTCCTTGTATCCACTTAGCCAATCATCCTCTAGCAAAAAATTCAGATACTTTTGAAGCCCCGTTGAAAGTTCAATAGAAGATGTTCGTGGAACAGCTCCAGGTAAATTCGCAATTGCTGAAACAAGTATCCCTTCTCTTATCTCAAATGGATCAGAATGAGTATTTGCTTTTACACCCTCAACACAACCGCCCTGATCTATAGCCACATCAATAACTACACTGCCTTTCGCCATTGCCGATATATCTTCATTTGTAATGACAATTGGAGGCTTTTTCCCAGGAATTAGCACTGCTCCGATTGCCAGATCAGCATTTCTAATTGATTTGATAGCTTCATTAGTCTCACTTTTATAAATCTGTATTGAATCGCCATATTTATCTTTTAGTGAATTTAGAGTGTCTTCATTTATATCAATAGCAGTAACATTTGCTCCAATATTTATTGCTTTTTGTATTGCACTCTTTCCTACCTCTCCACATCCAATCACTGCTACCTTGGCATTGTTTGTTTCTGATATTGAAGAAAGTAAAAGTCCTTTACCCCCAGAGGAATACTCTAAAAATTGCATTCCCTTTTGTATTGCTAAATTACCTGCAATCTTAGACATAGGAATCAACAGTGGGTATGTTGTATCATCCATAATCATTTCAGTAGCTATCGCTGTTAATTTTTTATCTAAAAGCTGTTTTGTAAGTTTAACATTTGAGGCTAGATGTAAATACCCAAATAAAACGTGTTCTGACTTTAGCAAATCATATTCTTGTTGTTGTGGCTCTTTAACTTTACAAATAATTTCAGAAAGATTGTATAGCTCTTTTGCATTATCTACAACTTTTGCACCTGCACTAATATAGTCCTCATCTGAAAAACCAGAACCAATACCAGCTCCAGTTTCAATAAAAATATCGGCAACCCCAGTGAACTGAGAAATATGATCGGGGATTAAACTGACCCTTCCTTCATCTTCTTTAACTTCTTTTGGTATGCCTAATTTTTTAATCATTAGTCGGAACTGTTTCTTGAAGATGTTTATCTAAATACTTCATAAAAGGTGTCCCACCAGTTCCTACAATGTTTGAATTTGAGTCATTAGTCAAAGCCTGTTCATAAATATATATTCTTGCATACTCCAAATGCTTATTTCTGAAAGCATGAACTTCATTGATGATTTCTGCAATTAGATTTTGATCTTCATCGGCTATCTTGCTAATTGCTGAACTTCTATCAGTTTGGGACCATTCGTCTAAATTATTTAAAAGATCTCTGTGTTCCTTTGGCATATATAATCTCATCTCATCCAAATATTCTTTAAGTGGATCATCGGAATGTGTTACGCCTAATAATGCATCTAGCATTGGGACTATTGAACTTTGAGCCCCTGTTTCCCCTCTAAATATTTGAGGTTCATTGTTATACTCCTCAACGCCTTCATATATTACACCATCAGGGGTTGTGGGATTATTCTTCCAACCAAAGATGTAAGGTCTAACTCGATTGTAATAAATAAAAGGATCACATTTCTCAGGCATACGATTCATAATTTCATTAATCTTTTTTATACTTTCTAATGCATTTTTAAGATCGCTATGTTCACCAGAGTTAAAAAAATATTTTTTGAGAGCCGAAAGTATTTCTTTTGCCTCTTGTTCTATGGCTACGTGAATCATGATAAACCAATCTTCATCAACGCCACCAAGAAAATTTTGTACAATAACAATGTTTTCAAGATCAAAAGATTGAGATGAATCTAACATTTTCCAATTATTTAATGCATATGACGCATAAGAAAGGATTGGTGGTCTTTCTAATTTTTGAGATATTTTAAACCATGTTTTTGCAATCTGAGCAGGTATAACATTTTCATTGTTTTTTTTACCCCACATAAAAGCATGTCCAATATAAGAATATATCAACATAGCTCTCTCCAGTTGAGGATTGGTTAAGTCATCAATATTTTTTTCGATTTCTAATAAGCGGACACGATTTTCAATCTGCTCATTAGCTAAGACCTTAGGAAGCTCTGAAGCTAATTTCTCCACATCTGAAAAAGTTTCAGGAAGCTCTAAGCATATTTCTTTTGGAATAAATCCCTGATCAAGTATCTCTAAGTTCAATGTCTCCCCCTTATTAGTAACAATATGTGTTTTCTTATTACTTTTAATGTTAACTAGGTTGTAGGTAGATGGAGAGTAAATTTTTTGTAATACTTGGAAATCAGCTGTTTGAACCTAAAAATTTAAAAAGTAAAAATTGTAAAGAGGTTTTCATGGCTGAAGATATAGGCCTCTGCACGGATTTTAAGTATCACAAATCAAAACTCTACTTATTCCTTGCCTCAATGCGTGAATACAATGATGAGCTTAAAAAAAACGCAATAAAAACTAATTATTTTAAACTAAATTATAGAAATGATTCAGAAGATTATTCTTCATTTCTAGTTACTTTTTTGAAGTCAAAAAAAATAAATAAAATACATATTTATGAAATTGAAGATAAAACTTTTGAATCTATTTTTAAAGAAATATTATCAAGTGCAAATATTGAAATTGTAACTCATGAGACACCTATGTTTTTCTTTGGCAGAGATGAGTTCACCGCAATGGCAAAAGGTAAAAAAGTTTATAGAATGGCTTCTTTTTATCAGAAGGGAAGAAAAAAATTAAACTTACTGATGGACTCAGATAATAAACCCCAGGGTGGTAAATGGTCTTTTGACGAAGAAAATAGAAAAAAAATTCCTAAAAATACTCTCCTACCAACTTTACCAGTTGTTAAAGTCTCCGACCATCACAAAGACGTGAGCAATTTAATCAATAATACATTCAAAGACCATCCGGGTGATTTAAAAAATATTTGGTTTCCCGTAGATAGAAAAGGCGCAAATAAGCAGCTTAATCATTTCTTTAAAACCAGGTTTGATAATTTTGGAAGATACGAAGATGCAATGATTGAAGGAGAAAACTTTTTATTCCATAGCTGTATTAGTGCGTTTCTAAATATTGGGTTACTTACTCCGAAACAAGTTATAGACAAGGCAATGACTTACGCAGAAAAAAATTCAGTTCCTATAAATTCTTTAGAGGGATTCGTTCGACAAATTATTGGTTGGCGAGAATTTGTAAGGGGGATATATCAGGAAGAAGGTCAAAATCAAATAAAAAGTAATTACTGGAACAATGATAAAAAACTAACTCAATCCTGGTACGACGGAACAACCGGAATAACTCCACTTGATGATTGTATTAAAACAACAATAAAGCATGGTTACATACATCACATACCAAGGCTTATGGTCATCAGTAACATAATGAATCTATGCGGGATAGACCCAAAGGAAATTTACAAATGGTTTATGGAAATGTACATTGACTCTTCAGAATGGGTCATGGTCCCAAATGTGTTTGGAATGGGGACTTACGCAGATGGTGGAATAATGTCCACAAAGCCCTATACGTGTGGTTCAAATTATATTCTTAAAATGAGTAATTACAAAAGAGGTGATTGGTGCGATACACTAGATGGTCTGTATTGGAGTTTTACAGAAAAAAATCGTGATTTTTACCAATCTAATCCTAGATTATCACTTTTAACCCGGTCTTTAGACAGGTTGAATCCAGATAGAAAAAAGCATATATTCGGTGAAGCAGAAAAGTTTATTAAAAATAACACGATTTAATTAGATTCAATTGAAGACAAATAATTCCTAAGAAGGATTGGCTCATCCGTAATTACGCCATCACAACCAATATCAATACACTTTTGAAATTTTTCTACTGTATTTACTGTCCAAATATGGAGCTGTAAATTGTTAATTTTGCAGAACTCAAATATTTTTTTGGAATGAATCTGAAGACCCTTCCAGTTGTATGGAGCCTGTAAGGCTTGAACTTTGAGTCTTCTTTTTTTAAGAGGTAAATATCTTGCAATTAAGTTTTCTCTAACTGTGCCTGAAGATAAAATATCCCCATTGGATTCTTCTAAAAATTCATCGAGTCTTTTTGGACTAAATGATGATACTAAAACTCTATTTTCTGCTTTAAGAGAGTAAATAATCTCAGCTAACTTTTTGGCCATTCCAGATTGTTTTAGGTCTAAATTGAAATTTAGATTTTTATTAAATTCAAGTGCATCAACAAGCCGAACGAAATTTGTTTTCGTATTTGGTATCCCATTTTTTTTATAAAACTTATATCCAGCATTTATTTTTGATATATCACTCCAACTAAAATCTTTTACTTTTCCGATGACATCAGTTGTCCTATCAAAAGAGTCGTCATGGTGTAAGAATATTTCTCCATCTTTAGACATCCTTAAATCTGTTTCAAAATGTGTAAAACCTTCTTTTGTTATAAATTCAAGTCCGTGTCTTGTATTTTCAGGTACAAGATTTAATCCACCTCTATGGGGAATTATTAAAGGTTTGCTACCCTCGAAATATTCAGAATTAGCCAGAAACACCACCAGTGAAATTAAATTCTTTTAAATGTAGTTTAGGAACTTTTAACATTCCTTCACCAAATTCCGAATCAGCATATCTAGATGTATCTCCTACAGAAATTACATTTCCCTGACCTAAAGAAGTTATAAAACTTTGAGTAAATCTAAGTCTCCCAATTGGTTGTGTAATTTTTCCATCTTCAATTAAAAATGATCCATTTCGATTTAAACCTGTGACAACCTGTGTTATTGGATCTAGCACCCTACAATACCAAAATTCATTAATATAAATTCCTTTTTTAACACTAGAAATCATATCGTTAAGACTTGCATTGCCTTTACTGAGATTTAAATTTGTACCTATTCCACCAAAATATTCACCTACGCCAAAAAATTCGTGATTAGTATTTTCCATATTCAATTCTTTAGAAGTCCTTCTTGTGTGGAAATAAGTATTTGGAATACCATTCTTAATAACTTCAAGATTGTATTTTTTAGCACCAGATGCATCAATTTTAAATCCAATGGATTCATCATCTTCAGGTGTGTCAATTAAATTAATTTTTTCATCAAATTGATTTTGATTTAATAATATTGGGCTCATTCCATCAATTTTACTTTTTGCATTTAACCCATAAACTGATAAAAATACCAAGATTGTACTTACTGCCTCATGTCCAAGAATTACTTCGTACTTTCCGGGGTCAATGTCTATTGGGTTTTGACTGTCAATCGCTAAGTTAGCTGCTTCCTTTCCTGTTTGAGCAGCATCTAAATCTTTTATATCTACAGCTCCCCTATGTGATGATCCAGCCGAGGTATCGGTTCTAAATATTCCATCGATGAATGCACTAGAGGAGGTATCGGATGAATTAAGTCCATTTGTATTCCAAATAAAAAAATTATTTAAAGACGTTGAGCAATATCCAGCAGCATTCATGTCTTTACCTTCGTTGACAAAATCTCTAACTAAACTTGCTCTTTCATCTGGATTTACTTCTTGCATTTCTCGAAAGCCTTCATGAGATTCTATTTTGCTTGTTATTCCAGCCCAAGTTGTGTCTTTTGGACTCTCTTCTAAGGAGTCGAGTGCTTCTTTTATAAACTCTTTTGAACTCTTCACTGCAGTTATATTTTTTGATCTAGATACAGTTCTACCATTTTTGTGGACAGTTAAATAAACATCTGCAGATTCCTCATCTACATTCTGATGGATTTGAGAATTTGCAAACCTTGTAAGTGCACTCTTAGAATGCATCATTTTTAATTCACACTCAACATTACTTGGTATGTTTCCTTGGAAATCGCTTAGAAGCTCTGTCCAAATTTTCACCCTCTAACTCCGATTCTTGTATTCTTAAATCTTGCAGGTGATGCAGGGTGTCCAGTATGACCAATTTGACTTGGTTGGCCCTTTCCACAATTTGGAGTACCCCAAAATACCCATTCATCTTCATTTGCTAGCATATCCATATTTCCCCAAAATTCTGGTGTAATCCCGGTATAGGTTGGATTTTTTACCATATCGATAATTTTTCCGTTTTTTACTATCCAGCCAACCTCACACCCAAACTGAAAATTTAATCTCAAATCGTCAATTGACCAAGATCTGTTAGTTTCCATGTAAATTCCATTTTCTGTAGACTCAATAATTTCATCTAATGATGATTCACCTGGGAGTAAACCTACATTTGTCATTCTAACCATTGGCAGCCTTCCAAAACCGTCAGCTCTCACCATCCCACCTGGCTTTACTCCTGCTATTGCTGCACTATCTCTTCCTGATAAAACACCTGTCCAAATTCCTTCTTTAACAATATCAACACGTTGTGCCGGTGTTCCTTCGTCATCATACTTAAACGTTGCAAGCGCACCAGGAAGAGTTGCATCAGCAACAATATTCATCAGCCCAGAACCATACCTATGCTGATTTAGATTATTTAAATCTAAATGAGAGGTGCCTGCATAAGCAGCTTCCCACCCAAGAATTCTATCTAACTCAATTGCATGTCCAACTGACTCGTGGATTTGTAATGCTAGCTGACTACCTTCTAAGATAAGATCCATTGTTCCTTCAGGACATTGGGGAGCAACCAAAAGTCGCTGTGATTCTTCAGCCAATCTTTGTGTATGGTTTTCAAACTCAAAGGATTTTACCACTTCCCACCCGCCAGTCCTATATTCACCAAAGGACTGTGGATAAGATCTTATTTGTGTTTCACCATCCCCTACTGATAGAGAGGATATGCCTCCACCAGACTCAATTATATTTTGAAAAATTTCATGGCCTTGGCTAGAACAAAACCATTTTTCCGTGTCCCAAAAATCAAGTCGGCCTGAAGATCTTGAACTTCCTAATTTTTTCATTTGCTCTGTCGAATTAATTAATAAATCAATCTGTTCTGTAGTTGATACTTTAAATGGATTTTCCTCATAAGGAGTTGTGTATTCATCTTTAACGACAGGAACTTCTGCAAAAGGTGTTTCTTTTCCTGAAACAGCTGAGGAAGCTTTAGCTATATCAAATGCTTTTTTTCCGGATAAGATTAGTGATTCTCTTGATAAATCATAGGTTGAATAAAAACCCCATGAAGATCCCACTAATGCTCTTATACCAAGACCTATCTCTTCAGATTCATTAAAGTTTTCAATTTCACCATTTTTAGCAGCAATATTACGGGATTTTGAAACTAAGATTCTCGCATCTGAATACTTTGCACCTGAATTAATAGCTGAATCAATGGCTATATTTAATAAATCAAACATATATATAGATTAACAATTGTTTTTATAAGTTAGAAATTCTTTGTAGAAATTAAACTAAGTCTTGTTCTCTAATTCCAAAGGAAGGGTGTCTAAGTCTACAAAGTGCAAGTTTTTCAAGTTGTCTTATTCTCTCTCGAGTTAAATCAAACTCTTCTCCAATTTCTTCTAAAGTTCTAGGAACGCCATCATAAAACCCGTATCTTAATGCTAATATTCTTCCTTCTCTTTCTGGAAGCCTGCTTATGCTATCTCTCAAACTCTCTGCAACATCTAAGTCTTGAACAATCAAAGATGGATCGCTGGCATCTTCATCTTGAATAAAATCTCCTAATTGTGCCCCATCTTCTCCAACAGGTTGTTCTAGTGAAACGGTATCAGCTACACTTAAAGCTAATTCAACTTTATCAACTCCAACTCCCGCTTCTTTGGCAATCTCATGTGGCTTTGGATCTCTACCTAATTCAGCTTTGAGTTGTGCTTGTGCTGCCCTGACAGCTGCCATTGTGTCATGAAGATGTACTGGAATTCTTACAGTTCGAGATTTATCAGCAATAGCCCGAGTAATAGCTTGTCTTATCCACCAAGTTGCATAAGTTGAAAATTTGAACCCTTTTCTCCAATCAAATTTTTCAACTGCTCTAATCAAACCTAAGTTCCCTTCCTGGATGAGGTCTAAGAAATCAATTCCTGATGTGTTCGCATATCTTCTTGCATTAGCAACAACAAGCCTAAGGTTAGCTGTTAGGAAAGCATCTTTAGCTTCAGCTCCCTTTTTTCTATCTCTCTTAAGTCTGATTTCTCCTTTTTTATCTTTGAACTTTTTTTTCTCAAGTTTTATAGAAGCTTTTTCACCAGATTCGATTTTTTGAGCAAGCTCTACCTCTTGTTCAGCTGTTAATAAATCAAAGTTTCCAATTGCAGTTAAGTATTGGCTAACGAGATCTGTAGTTAGTTTACCTTTGTCATCTGCGAGCTTCTTAACAAGAGACTTTGCTTTTTCTTTTGCAGCAGCTTCTTGTTCTGGTGTTAAGGTGTCTTCATCTACAGCAATCTGATCTTCTATTTTCGAAGTTTTTTGCTTTGCCGGTATTGTTTTAGTTACCATTAGTACTTTGACCTTTAATTTTTGTTTCTAGTTACAGAAATGTAAGGATAAACATACTTTTGATATAAACCTAATTGATATATAAATTATTTGTGATTTAACGATTTTTTGTAGCTTTTCTGCATACTTGTGTATATATATGTAATCCAAAGTAAATCAGCAACTAATAAATGCACCACACTTAAGAAAATATTGATATTTATGAAAACGTTTAAGACCCCTAAAGTTACTCCAATTATTACTAATATTTTTATTTGGTTTGTCTTAAGGTTAAATTTATCTTCTAGTCTTTTGGACTCATTAAATAACACAAATGATAGAACAGTTGACACAATTGGATGTAAAACTCTTAACCTTGTAAGTATTTCAGAAGTACTATCAAAATCTTCAACTATCCCAGCTATAAATGACTCGCTTGGAAATAAAACGTCAGCAAGTGCTGCAATTGACCCCGTAGCTCCTGTCAAAATAAACAAAAATGTTATTATCTTAAACTTTCTATCTATAAGATTACTTATCTTAATTTCTGGATTTTGTGTTAACTTAAAAATTATTGTGTACATCGCAAGAAGTCCAAAAGTGTTGACTAAATGCAAGGGGACTGCAGCAATTCTTGGGATAGAACTATTCATTCCCACCCACTCGTACAAAACTATTACAGCTCCTATTAATGCCTCAAGAATTACAAAGAAAGTTAAATAATTAATGACTTTTTTTTGAAGACCGGTAACAGAATTATTAAAAGATTTTATAAAAATAGCAATTGTGACGATTAACAATAAGCCACTTATAGCCCTGTGTGAAAACTCAATCTGTTCAGAAGCTGAGTTTAGAGATGGGATCACTCGTCCATTACAAGTAGGCCATGAAGAACCGCATCCATCTCCCGAACCTGTAGCTCTAACTACGGCTCCAGCAATAATGGAGAAGATTGAGAGTATTAAACCCGACCTAGATAAATTAAAAAGTGTCATATTAAGTTATCAATAATAATTGTTATAGATTCTAAAAATAATTGAAATCCTCTTGAAATTAAAATTGTTATAAAAAGAAGACTTAAAATTGTTTTAATATTTCTAGAGAGATAAAAACCTAATTGTTTTGAATCTCCAATGTATGGTTTTTCATCAACCGCAGTTTCAAAGTTATCTCTTTGACCTTGAAGTTCAAAATCTTCTAGATCTTGGGTATCAGTAATATTTTCGTAAGTAAACAACTCCGGTTGAGAGGGTTCTTTTAGTACTTGTTTTTCTGACTTAAATTTATTAAAAATACCTGATTTAAGCTCAACTTTTTTATTTCTATCTACTGTAAATAAGGAATCTTCAATACTTTCTGGATTAATTGTTTTTTGGTTACTGATTGGACGACCCTCAAGCAAATCCATAATCTCTTTACCAAGGAGTCCTTCTAATGCGATAATAACTTTTTTATCAGTTGGGAAACTGGTTCCCGAATCCCATTTTTTAACTTCTTTGAGATTTGCTCCTGTAAATGAAGCTATCTGTTTATTTGATAGACCTCTTACCTTTTTAAGCCTCATAAATAAAGTTGAAAAATTTTCCATATAAAGTAATTCTATTCAATATATAATTTTTTATACAATTAGTCTTAAGAATGGAGGTGAATGAGCGCCTGGTGGGCTCCCCGGTCTTCAAAACTGGTGAAAGGTGTAAAAGTCTTTGGCGGGTTCGATTCCCGTCCACCTCCGCCAACATAAGGAAAAATATATGTTTTATATAAAAAAATCTTGGATACTCTTAAATAATTGAATCAAAGAAATAATAATCCAAATCAAACTGACAGACGGTTGCTAACGGTATCTGATAAAGATATCTTTGTAACAGTTCAAAAGGCTCTGCTAGTTGGAATAATACTTAAAAATCAAACACGAGCAGATCGTGAGGAATCTTTAAATGAGTTAACAAATCTTGTTAAAACTGCTGGTTCAAACCCAACTATAATTCAAACAAAAAGAATTGATCGAATTGATCCAAAAACATTTATTGGAAAAGGTTCAATTAATGAACTTGAAGAACTCTCCAAAGCTAATGATATAGACGTAGTAGTTTTCGATTGCGAACTAAGCCCCAACCAGCAAAAAGAGTTACGCGCTATTTTTCAGTGTGACGTAGTCGATAGAACTGGTTTGATTCTTGATATATTTGCACTCCACGCACAATCCAAGGAAGCCAATCTCCAAGTTGAACTTGCAATGTCTGTATATCTTAAACCTAGACTTGCAGGTTTAGGTAAAACATTAAATCAGCAGGGTGGTGGTATAGGTACAAGAGGACCTGGTGAAGCTAAATTAGAAACTGACAGTAGGTTAATTGATAATCGTATAAATAAGCTTCGTAAAGAATTAAGAAAAATTGAAAAACAAAGACTACTTCAGGCTAGCTCCAGAGAGAAAAATAATACTCCTTTGGTCTCAATTGTTGGCTATACCAATGCTGGAAAATCCACTTTATTAAAATCACTGACAAATTCTGAGGCCTATGTGGCAGATGAGCTTTTCGCAACTGTAGATTCATTACAAAGAGAGCTTCCAATTAAGAATGTGCAAGAACCATTAATTTTATCTGATACTGTTGGGTTTATCCAAAATCTCCCAACAACCTTAATAGAGTCTTTTAAATCGACCCTTTTAGTAGCAACTAGTGCAGACTTATTAGTCCATGTTGTTGATGCTGCAACTGCAATCCCTCAAATGCACATAGGTACTGTTAGAAATATTCTTGAGCAAATCAATGTTAGCTCAAATGAAGTAATGGTTTTCAACAAAATTGACAAACTTGATAGAGCTTCATTAAACGACCTATCAGAGAGATACCCTCAAGCTCTTTTTATCTCTTCTCTTAAAAATACTGGAATCGAAGAACTCGTAGAAAGAATCTCAACCGAAATATATGGAGAAATTCAGAAAGACTCTTTTTTAGTTGAACCTAAAGATTTAGAAAAGGTGAATAGATTTGGTGAAATTTTAGAGGTAACAAATAGTTCTGATTTATTACTATTAGAAATAAAGATGCGAAGAAAGTTAATAAACAAGTTACTAGATTTGAAAATTATGAAAGAATCTTAAAGTGCTGAATGAAATTGGTTTAATTGGACTTGGTGTGATGGGTAAAAATATCGCGCTAAACATTGCTGAAAAGGGTACACATATAAAAGCATTTAATAACTCTTCTGAAAAAATTGATGCTGTTGGGAAAGAATTTGATAATACATTTACGGGGTTCACAGACTTAGAAGTACTTATAGATAATCTTGAACGTCCACGTAACATCTTATTAATGATTCCTTCTGGGGAGCCTACTCATTCTGTTATAAACCTACTTGCTGACCTTTTAGATGAAGGAGATGTAATTATTGATGCTGGTAACTCTTTCTACCTAGAAAGTGTAAGCCATGGAAATATTCTTTCATCCAAATCTATTAATTTCATTGGTATGGGTGTTTCTGGAGGAGAAGAGGGTGCTAGGCACGGTCCAGCAATTATGGTGGGATCTGATAATAACCTAAATGATGAATTGGTTGAACTGCTGTGTGCAGTTTCTGCAAAAGCACCAGATGACTGCATAGGTTTCTATAAAGGCTTTGGATCAGGTCACTTTATAAAAATGGTTCATAATGGTATTGAATATGCTGAGATGCAGTTAATCACAGAGGCTTACTATCTCTTAAAACACGCTGAGTACAGCAATATTGAGATTGCAGAGTTTTTTGAATCCTTAAAAGAAATAAATCAATCATCATATTTAATTGAAATTACCAGTGACATACTTAGAAAAAAGGATGGTAATGACTATATCTTAGATTTGATAAAACCATTTGCAAACAATAAGGGAACTGGAAAGTTAACCATAGAAACATCCTTTGAATTAGGAGTTTCAGCACCTTCAATATACGCTGCATATGATGCAAGGGTGCAAAGTAATGCCGGTGATTCTTGGAGAGAAGATAAGAAGCTAGGTGAAAAATCTGGTTTAAAAGTAGACCCATCTTATAAGAGGGTAATAAGTGAAACTTATCTAAGTAAATCATTATATTTTGGTAGATTAGCTGCAATGGTTCAGGGCCTCAAAATAATTGAAAAATACAGTCATGTTAATAAATTATCAGTAAGCTTTTCTGATATTTTTAAAAACTGGAGTGGTGGATGTATTATTAGATCTCAAATGCTGCGAGAGTTATTGGAGATTGACAAGCAATCTGATAATTTTCTGAACTCAGAATCTCTACATAATCTACTAAAAGAGAATTTGAGTGTTGTCAAAGATGTTGTTAGTAGTTCTTTATTAAGTAATATTTCAGTACCAGTGTTATCATCCAGTCTAAGTTGGTATCTGAACTTAAGCTCCAACAGTAATCCATCTAACTTGATTCAGGCGCAAAGAGATTATTTTGGAAGCCACACTGTACAGTTGTTAAATTCTGAAGAATACGTACATATTGATTGGAGAAAAAATGAATAAAGCACTATTACCTAAGTTGGTAAGGCCAATACGTTATGAAGTAAAACTTGATATAGATTTAAATGATTTTAAATATGCTGGTTCCCAAAATGTGGAGCTAGAAATAATAAATGAGACCAAATCATTTGAAGTTAATGCTATCGATATTGAAATAGTCAGTGCATCGCTTATTAATGAAGATACCAAAGTTAATCTTAATTTTAAATATATGAAAGACTTAGAGCGAATATCTTTTACTGCAGACAAAAATATCTCTGTCGGCAAATACACATTAAAACTTGAATTTAACTCAACTATAACTAATGATTTAAAAGGGTTTTATAAAAGTCAGTTTTTAGATTTAAATGATAAAGAAAAATGGATTGCGACAACCCAATTTGAACCAACTTCAGCAAGAAATGCTTTTCCTTGCTGGGATGAGCCAGAATACAAAGCTGTTTTCTCAATAACTCTGATTTCAGATGAAAAATACTTAAGAGTATCTAATGAAAAAGTTCTTAAGGAGAATGTATTGGAAGATGGTAGAGTTGAGACAATCTTTGTGGATTCAATGAAGATGTCGACTTATCTTGTAGCTTTTGTGATTGGGGAACTTGAAGTTACTGAAATAGGCAACGTTGGCGAGACTCAAATAAGAATTATTCATAGACCTGGTTTTTCTCACCAAACTAATTTTGCTGGTATTGCTGGTATGAAAATCTTAGAATTTTTTGAGAACTATTACCAAATTCCTTATCCGGGGTCAAAACTTGATCTCATTGCAATACCTGATTTTGCAATGGGGGCGATGGAAAATGTTGGAGCTGTTACTTTTCGTGAGGGATTACTGCTAATTGATGAATCCAAAGCTACACGACAAGAGCTTTCAAGATCTGTAAGTGTTATTGCACATGAGCTGGCACATATGTGGTTTGGAGATTTAGTGACTATGAAATGGTGGGATGGCATATGGCTTAATGAAGCATTTGCAAGTTTGATGGAAGCAATTGCAGCTAATGGAACCTACCCAGAATTCAAGCAGTGGAGTGAAATGAATCTTTCTAGAAGTGCTGGATTTAGTGTTGACTCGTTAAAAAACTCTAGGCCTGTTGAGTTTGAAGTGGAAACTCCAGAACAAGCAGAAGAAATGTTTGATGTTCTGACCTATGAAAAAGGCTCAACTGTATTAAGGATGTTTGAAATGTTTGTTGGAGAAAAGGTTTTTCAGGAAGGGGTGCAGAAATATTTAAATAAGTATAAATTTAAAAATACCCATTCATCCGATCTATGGGAATCTTTAAGTGAAGTAAGTAAACTTCCGTTAAGTAAAATGCTGCCGACTTGGATAAAACAACCTGGTTTTCCCATTATCGAAGTAAGTAAATCTGGAGATAACTTCATTCTGTCACAGTCAAAATTTTTGATTGACGGCTCAACTGATGAATCCCTTTGGGAAATACCTATCAACGTTAGGTTCCTTGATACTGGAAAAGTTCATGCATTTGTTCATAATTCAAAAAATATTGAATTGGAATCATTTGGTGAAATACCCTTTATCAATAATGGTGGTTGGGCCTTTTATCATGTAGTTTATGAGACTGAGATATTTACAAAGATAAAAGAAAATTTTGATGAATTAAATTCATTAGAAAAGTACCGTTTACTTGAAGATACTTGGAAAGCAGTAACTGTTGGGAAGTTCTCAATTAATGATTTCTTGGAATTTTTACCAATTTACAAACTAGAACGAGACCCTAATATTTGGGCATATATTTCTGGGATAGTTTCTTCGATCTCTAAAATATTGCCGAGTGAAAATAATGATTCTTTTGTAAACTATTTCAACAAACTTATCGATTCAATTAAAAATGATTTAGGGAGAGAAATAAGAGAATCTGACTCTTTAGAGTTAAAAGAATTAAGAGCGATTGTTAATAAATTAGTTGCAACAATTGAGAACGAAAAATCTTTTGTGGAATTCTATAGCAGTATGTTTCAAGATGGAAGTGTTGATAAAGTCCAAGACGGCAGTCTCTTCAATACCACTTTATATATATCTGCACTTGATCCAGAAATAAAAATTGAAAAATTTTTGGAGAAGTTCTTAAATGCAGGATCTCCACAAATGGAAGGAAGGTATAGGGCAATTCTAGGAATAGTTAGAGACCCTAATGCAGGTAGAGTGATTGTACAGTCAATGTTAGACGGGACAATAAGAGGCGCTGATTGTCCATATATCCTGGCCTCAATGCTTGCAAATAAAGTAACTGGTAAAGAATCGTGGAGTGAGATCAAAGATAATTATTCTGAACTGCTTGGAGTTATGCCTGAGTGGACAGCATCAAGAATCCTATCTGGTCTTGATGGAATTTTTGACCGTGAGCTAGGAGATGATATAAAATCATTTATATTAGAAAATCCCCTACCTTCAGCAGAAAAACTAATGGCGCAAAAATTAGAAAAGCTTGAAGCTAATATGGAACTTGTAACACATATAAATAGTTCTTTGGATGTAAGCATCCTTGAAAAATAATATAAGAATAGGAGAGAAAGAATGAAACCTAGAATTGCTGTTTTTTTACAACCTCAACATGCTGAATATGATCAAATTAGACAGGCTGCCATAGAGGCTGAGGAGGTAGGAGCAGATGCTATTTACAATTGGGATCATTTCTACCCCCTTTATAAAGAAGATGGCACTCAGTGGAATGAGGGTGAAAGAAGAGAAGGTAAACACTTCGAATGTTGGACAATGCTTTCAAGTTGGGGAGAGGTAACAAATAGGGTTGATATTGGACCACTGGTAACATGTAATTCTTATAGAAATCCAGAATTACTTGCAGACATGGCAAGAACTGTTGACCATATTTCAAACGGAAGAGCAATATTAGGAATTGGATCTGGTTGGTTTGAACAAGATTATGAAGAATATGGATATGAGTTTGGCACTGCAATTTCAAGACTTCATGCCCTAGAAAAATCTCTTGAGAGAATAGTTAAGAGAATGAAAGAACTTAATCCTCAACCTAAAAGAAAAATTCCAATATTAATTGGCGGTGGTGGTGAAAAGGTTACCTTAAGGATAACGGCCCAATATGCTGATATTTGGCATGGTTTTGCAACAAAAACTGAAGAGAGGTCTGGTATTGAAACTGTGGCTCATAAAAATAAGGTTCTTGATAATTGGTGTAAAGAAATTGGAAGAGATCCAAAAGAAATTCAAAGATCAATTGGAATTGATATAAAAAGAATTGACTTAGCTGATGAACTAATTGAAGCTGGTGCAACAGAAGTAACTCTTGCAGTCAATGGACCAGGATACGATTTAACTGACGTTAAAGAATGGATAGCCTGGAGAGACTCTAAAAACTACTAATCAATGGATATTTTAATTATTCTTCCAGGCCTCGCATTTGGCTTTATCCTTTTAGTCAAGGGTGCTGATGTAATGGTAAAGTCAGCTATTCAAATTGCTGTAAAACTTAAAATTCCTCAGTCCATAATAGGTGCAACTTTTATTGGATTTGGCACGTCAGCTCCTGAACTATTTGCGAGCACAGGTGCTGCTTTGAATGGAAATTTATCATTAGGTATAGGAAACATAATTGGCTCAAATATTGCAAATTCATTGCTAGTTATTGCTGTGTTGTACCTTTTTATAGATAATTCTTATGAAAAAAAAGTTAAGCTCAACCCGACATCCTCTTTTTGGATGATGGTTGTTACAACAGTTTTTGTTTCTAGCTATATATTGATTAATGAATTTCCATTGATTCTAGGAATTACATTGTTAGTACTAGTAAGTGCAATAACCTATAAATTAGTTAATGAGGAAGCAATTGATGAAGAGGAATACCTAGAAGAGACTGTTTCTAACGTATGGCCTAAAGCACTAGTGTCTCTGGGTGCAACGATATATGGAAGTTCCTTGGTTGTAAATAATGCAATAAAACTTGCAGAGCTTTTTGATATTTCATCGATAGTTATTGGTGTTACGGTTGTTGCACTTGGGACTAGCCTTCCAGAAGTTGCAGGAACTATTGCCGCTGCTAGATTAAAAAAACCTGATATCGTCTTTGGAAATATTTTTGGATCTAATCTTTTCAATATTGGCCTAGTTGGAGGTGCCTCGATAATACTTCAACCAGGATCTATAGAATCTGATGTATCGATACAGATGTTTATGATGTACTTTGTTTCTTTGGTGGTTATTATAATCTCAAGAAGTACAGTTAAAAGAAGTCCTTTGGTGGGTTACTCTATGTTGACCGCTTATGTGTTGTTTATATTCACCCTGTTTTAATATTCTTGAATCTTAGAAAAACAATTAGCCCTATCGTTGCAAGTGTTGCTCCTCCAATTTGATTCCAGGTAAAAATTCCTATTGTCGCATCGCCCATACCAAATCTTAAAGTATCTAAAATCATTCGCTGTACCCCGTACCATATTGCCCATAGACCAATCCATGAACCACTACCCAATTGAAGATTGTTTTGAAGGTATCTAAAAATAAAAAAGAAGATAGCTGCAAGAATAAGGTCATACATAGCAACATGATGAAATGTTCCGCAAGAAATTTCTGGTACTGTACATTCGAGTGCATTATGTTGAGGGGCAACATCGTAGCCAGGTTTAATTTCATATCCAAATATAGAATTAGTTGCTCTCCCAAGATGCTCAACAATTGCAAGGTCTCCTATTCTTCCAATTGCAATCCCCATAATTAAGCCCGGTGCGGCATAATCGCTGTAAGTGTTGAAGTTTGATTTACCTATTAATACAATTTTTAAATATGCAGCAATAATACCTCCTGACATTCCACCCATAATTGAGTAACTACCAGCAACTGAAAATACATCATCTAAACCATATCCTGGATCTCCAATATGGGCAGGGATAGTAAAAAATCTAGCACCAATAATTGCACCAAAAATCGCCCAAGAAAATGCATCTGAAAATAATTGGTCATCATGCCCATCTTTTTCGCACAACTTAATTGCGTATGTAGATCCAAAATAAAAACCGACTGCAGCAAACACTCCATGTAATGAAAATGCTACAGGTCCTATTTGAGTAATTGGAATTGGGGGATAGGTTATAGCAAAGAGTATTTCATTCATGTAGTAACACCTCTCAAAGTCCACATAATGTCAGCGACTATTCCTAAAAATATAACAGCAAGATAAGTATTTGAAAAGACAAAATATCTTATTGGTTGAATGTTTCTTTTATATAAATTAAATGATTTATACATAAGGTTTGTTCCTAAAAAAATTGATACGAATAAATATACAATGCCGAGTTGTAATACTGGAGCTGCAGCCAAAGATATCAATACCGTCGCACAAGAATAAATTGCAATATATATTGATGATCTCTCATAAGTTTCCTGAGTGGGGAGCATTGGAAAATCAGCATTTTTATAATCTGATTCATTTTCTATAGAAAGTGCCCAGAAATGTGCCGGTGTCCACATAAAGACCAATAAAAATAATAACCATGCTCCAATGTCAAGTGTGCTTCCTGTTGCCGTCCATCCAATTAATACTGGAGCTGCCCCTGCTGCGCCACCAATTACAATGTTTTGATTTGTTCTGGGCTTTAAAATTATTGTGTAAACAAATATGTAAAACTGATTCGCAATAAGACCAATGAATGCTGCTGTTGGGGTAGTCAAGAAATATAAAACTATGAAACCCACTACTCCTGTCAATATGGAGTAAATTATGGCGCTAGACTTTTGGAGATCTCCAGTGACAAGTGGCCTATCTGAAGTTCTTGTCATAAGTTTATCTCTTTCTATTTCAAATACCTGATTCATGACATTTGCGCTTACTGCTAGCAATGTTCCTCCAATTAAAGTGTACGCAACCAAACTTAAAGGGGGCATAGAGTAGAGGGAGACAATCATGCTCGGAACAGTAGTAACAAGTAATAACTCTACAACTCTTAATTTAGAGAGTTTTATAAATTTTTTTACCAAAGAAATTTTGTTTGATAACATTAACTCATACTACTTATGATTACACTATATATAGTTTGAACGCTATCCTAAAGGGTTGTTTGTGAATAAAATGTTTAGACATAAGAAAATTTATTGGTTGAGTTTAATCTTTCTATCATCATGTATAGAAGATGCTCCACTTGATTCATTAAGTCCTGCAGGTCCTTATGCAAGAAGTATAGATGAACTTTTCTGGCTTACCTTTTGGATTGCTGTGGGTGTTTTCGTAATCGTTCAAGGTGCATTACTTTTTTCGATATTTTATTTTAAAGAAAGGGAAGGAAGCCCTGAACCAAAACAAATTCATGGAAATAACTTTTTAGAAATACTTTGGACCATAATTCCAGTTATGATTTTGGCTGCCATAGCTGTCCCAACTGTACAAACTATTTTTGATCTAGCTCGTGAACCTGAAGATGCTTTAAAAATTGAGGTTATAGGGCATCAGTGGTGGTTTGAATACAAATACCCAGACTATGGTATTACAACTGCCAATGTTTTAGTGATACCAGTAGATCAACCTGTGAGACTTGAGATGTGGTCAAATGACGTATTACATAACTATTGGGTTCCAAAATTAAATGGAAAGAAATACTTAGTGCCCGGTCAAAAAACTTATCTTAATCTTCAGGCAGATTCTCCTGAAGAGTTTTGGGCTCAGTGTGGAGAGTTCTGTGGTTTAAGCCATTCAAAAATGCGAGGACGTGTTATCTCTATGACTGAAGCAGACTTTGCTTCTTGGGTTGAAAACGAACAATCATACGCTGAAAAAGAATTACCAGAAACTTCTTTAGCCGCTGAAGGTCAACTTGTATATTTAAATGCTGGTTGTACACAGTGTCATGTAATTGATGGGGTGTGGGATGTCCAAGGTGATAGAATTGCTCCAAACTTGACTCACTTTGCAAATAGAAATGTATTTGCTGGTGCAGCACTAAAAAATAATCGAGAGAATCTAACAAAATGGCTTGCAAATCCTGCTGAGATAAAACCCGGTACTTTCATGCCTAATCTAGAATTAACTGAGAAAGAAATAAATGCATTAATCGCATATTTAGGAACACTTAAATGACAAAGATTATACAACCAAAAAAACAATCCAATATTTTTAAAAGGCCCTCATCTGAAACAGGTATTTGGAGCTGGATAACCACCGTAGATCATAAACGTATAGGAATAATGTACGGCTATGCTGCGTTTTTCTTTTTATTAGTTGGAGGCATTGAGGCTCTTTTGCTAAGAATACAACTTGCATCACCTGATAATAATTTTTTAAGTGCGGCTGAATACAATGCAATGTTTACCATGCATGGTACAACCATGATATTTCTTGCAATCATGCCAATAAGTGCAGCATTTTTTAATTACTTACTGCCCTTACAAATTGGAGCTAGAGATGTTGCTTTTCCAAGATTGAATGCTCTTTCTTTCTGGATTTTTATTTTTGGTGGTGTCTTTCTATATTCAACTTTTCTATTCGGAACTGCTGGAGCACCAGAGGGTGGTTACCTAGCAGAAGAGGTGAGTCGCCTCGGTTCTGCACCAAATGGTGGTTGGTTTGGCTATCAACCTAATGCTGGAATGAATTATTCTCCTGGTACAGCAATGGACTTTTGGGCGATTGGTTTACAAATACTTGGTATTGCTTCATTAGTTTCAGCTTTTAACTTTATTACAACAATTCTTAATATGAGAACAAAAGGGATGCGATTCATGAGGATGCCAGTTTTCACTTGGATGACTTTCGCTGTTTCTTTTTTACTAGCATTCTCCCTACCAATAATTGCAATAGCTTTATTCTATGTAACTTTCGATAGACAGTTTGGAACAACTTTCTTTTTGACTGAAGGTGGAGGAGACCCAATACTCTGGCAGCATTTATTCTGGCTCTTTGGTCACCCTGAAGTTTACATATTAATACTCCCTGCTTTTGGTATTGTTTCTGAGGTATTACCTACATTTTCCAGAAAACCACTCTTTGGATATCCTGCAATAGTATTTGCTGGTTTTGGAATTGCATTTATTGGATTTGGAGTCTGGGCACATCATATGTTTGCTTCAGCAATAAGCCCTGTGGCACAAGCTGGTTTTGGTCTATCAACAATGGTCATTGCAGTTCCAACAGGTGTAAAAATATTTAACTGGCTTGGAACTATATGGGGTGGAAAATTAAGTATGAAAACTCCTATGCTTTTCTCTTTAGGTTTTATTGGAATGTTTTTAATTGGTGGCTTAAGTGGTGTCACACACGCTATTGTTCCAGCTGATACACAGCAGACAGATACCTACTACGTAGTTGCTCACTTTCACTATGTTTTATTTGGTGGTGCAATGTTCGGTATTTTTTCAGGTCTATATTATTGGTTTCCAAAAGTTTGGGGGAAAATGTATAACGAGACACTTGGCAAAATACATTTTTGGCTAATGATGATTGGGTTTAATCTCACTTTTGGGCCAATGCACTGGCTTGGATTGCAGGGTCAAGTAAGAAGAACTTGGGTTTATGCAGAGGAAACAAACTTAGCATTCTGGAATTTAATAGTTTCCATCGGTGCATTTATCATTGCTCTTTCAATTTTAGTGTTCATGGCAAACTGGTTTTATTCAAGAAGAAAAGGTCCTGAAGCTGGTTTTGATCCATGGGATGCTAGGACAATAGAGTGGAGTATTCCCTCACCAACACCTGTTTGGAACTTCTCAAAAGCACCAGAAGTGAAATCTCTGGATGATTTTTGGCATATGAAATATGGTGAAGATGAAGAAGGTAGGCCTGTAAAGAGAGCTACAACTGAAGCAATGTTACTTGAGTTAGAAGAAGACGGGCTGAATCCAAAAGAAGATATAGCACTCCCGAATCCATCTTATTTCCCAATAATCTTAGCTTCTGGTTTACCATTCCTTGGATATGCAGTAATCTACAAATCTCTACCTTTAGCAATTGTGGGTGCATTATTAATACTTGTTGGTAGCTTTGGATGGGGAACGGAACCCTTGGAAGAAGAATTTACAGAAGATTCAGATCATGAGTGATTCTCACTCATATCCGCACGAACTTACAGGAGTTGAAACCAGAAAACTTGGTATGTGGGTATTTCTTTCTACTGAAATATTATTCTTTGGAACGCTCATAACTACATTTATGATATTTAAAGGAAGAGACTTTCCTGGCATTAAACTTACTGATGTATACGATATTCCATTCACATCTGTAAGCTCTTTTGTTTTATTAATGAGTTCGTTAACAATGGTTCTTGCTCATAATGCTTTAGAGAATGGTGATCAGGAAAAAACAAGAGTCTGGTTACTCTCTACAGCAATGTTAGGTGCTGTTTTTTTAGCAGGACAAATCTATGAGTTCACAGAGTTTTACCATAAGGGCTTCGAACTATCTTCAAATATTTTCAGCTCAACTTTTTATGTCTTAACTGGTTTTCATGGGCTTCATGTATTTATAGGAGTAGTTCTTCTCATCGCACTCTGGAGTATAGGTCAAAGGCAGAATGGACTTTCCTTAGATGGTGGTATGAATCTAGAATTTGTAGCCTTGTATTGGCATTTTGTTGATGTTGTCTGGATAGTGCTTTTTACAGTTGTGTACTTAATATAATGTCAGTAGATCACAAACCACACCCAAAACCTGTTCAGTATGTTCAAATAGCATTAGTTTTAGGTGCGTTAACGGCTATTGAAGTTGCCCTTTATTATACCGAAGACATAGTGGGCGTGTTTACTGATCCGTTACTAATAATTTTAGCTGTTGGAAAATTTGTAATCGTGGTTGGCTGGTTTATGCACCTAAGGTTCGAAGATTCATTAATTAATAAGTTTTTTACCGGTGGGATGATATTAGCTCTCATCTTATTTGCCATTGTTATGTTTGAAAGAGCAGCTGCAAACTTTATTTAATGGAAAATTTAGTTTGGCACCCCCATTATGATGTCTGGGCACTCATCTTTACACTTATAATTTTTTTCGAATACTCTACCGATAATGCATCAATAAAAAAGAATAAAAGAAAATACTGGTATTCAGGTCTGTTTATTTTATGGCTTTTCACGGATTGGCCGATTCATGATATTGGTGAAAAATACTTATTTTCTGTTCATTCAGCTGAACACTTGGTTTTAGCATTGATTGCTCCCCCTCTCTTACTTAAGGGTTTAAATAGTGCACAAAAGAATTTCATATCAGTTAAACCCTTAATTGCTATTTTGCAAGTTACTACTAAACCTGTTGTTGCATTTTTTCTATTTAATTTCGTGATGGTTGGAATGCACTGGACAACAGTAGTAAATCTGATGGTTACAAATACCATTGTTCATTTTTTTATTCATGGAATAATGCTCTTGGTCTCACTGAATATGTGGATACCAGTGATAGGACTCACAAAAGATATCAAGCAGTTAAGTGATCCTGGGAAAATAGCTTATCTTTTCATGCAATCATTATTACCGACAATTCCTGCGAGTTTCTTAGCTTTTGGAACTGAACCTCTTTATAGTGCATATCTCGAAGTTGAGAATATCTTTGATGTTTCTGTAATTAATGATCAGACAATGGCAGGTCTTGTATTGAAACTTGGAGGGGGTTTAATACTTTGGATATTTATATTAATAACTTGGATGAATTGGTATAAAACCGAAAAAACCTTTGATGATGTAGTTAGAACTTCATCTAACGACTAAAATTTAATAAGAAGATTATGGATGAAAAACTTGTAGAAGAAATTAGTATCACCACTGGTGTACCTCAAATGCTTGTGTCAAGATCTGCTCAAGCTAGAGCAGAGGCAAATGGAAGTGACGTAAATACAGTATTGTCGAACTGGTCAAGTGGCGCTCCAATGGAGGTAGTAACAACTCCTGTTGTTGAAGAAGTTGTAGTAACAACTCCTGTTGTTGAAGAAGTTGTAGTAACAACTCCTGTTGTTGAAGAAGTTGTAGTAACAACTCCTGTTGTTGAAGAAGTTGTAGTAACAACTCCTGTTGTTGAAGAAGTTGTAGAACCTCCGGCTGATTTATTTTCAAAAATTGCTCGTGCAGGTCAATATGGTTCACTATTTGGTATCGTTACTGGGTTTATACAGGCAATTGCAGTAAGTACCTATCTTTACGACGGATTAATCCTAGAGTCTGAAACATTTAATCTTATAACCAATTACGAAAAGACTACCTATATTGCTGCTTTGACAGTATTAACAACATTTTTTGCAGTTTTGAATACAGTAAATATTAAAAAATTACTAGAGTCAAATTTTATTGGACATGGAATAAAAACTTCAGATAGAGAGTCAATTTTTCAAGGTATCGGCCTAGGGTTAGTTTTTGGATCAATATCAGGATTCTTTATCACATCTTCAATTGGCCAAACCATTGAACCAATTCTTCCTGAGGATCCTACAGTTTTTCTCTTACCTGTTTTCGGATCTTTTTGGAGAATTCTTGTACTTTCAACAGTATTTCAAGCAATGATATCTGTACTGTCAGTAGTTTTAGGTGTTCCTAAAGGACTTGATGCTTTTGAAGAAGAAGAAGCTGAAATAATTAGAAATAGAATTACAGGTTCTGCAGTTATACCTTTAGGTGCAATAATGGTTGGTGGATTAATTGCTTTCCTAATTGCACAGGTCTTCATAAACTATCATGATTATGCACCTCTTTTTGCGTTAATAATTTCAGCGGCTATCTTAATGTTCTCAGCTGTAATGAGTGCAGGGCCGAAAATCAAAATTACAAAAAATGAAGTCCTCATTACTGCTCTTGGAATAATCACACTCACAGTTATTATTGCCTCTGTTGCAGCAAGTCAAATTTAACTTTATGAAAGAAAAAGGTTTTGACAACCTATCGGCTATAGAGTCATATATTGAATTAGACAGATGGGCGAATGTCTCAAGAAAGTATTCAGCAGATGATATTCGAAAATTAAGAGCTCCTTTTGAGACAATTAGTAATATTTCTAAACGAGGTGCTGAAGAACTTTGGACGCTCCTAAATAGAGATGGTCAATTCATTTCCGGTCTAGGTGCAGCAACAAGTCAACAAGCTTTGCAAATGTACAATCTTGATTATGAATTTATTTATATAAGTGGTTGGCAAATTGCTGCAGAAAGTAACGGTGGAACAAATACTTATCCTGATCTTTCCTTATATCCATCAAATAGTGGACCAAATTTTGTGGAGAAAATTAATAATACCCTTTTAAGAAAGATGGTTGAGCTGAATAAAAAAACCATACCCCCGGTTATAGCAGATGCTGAGTCTGGTTTTGGAGGCATTTATAATGTATTTGAATTAACATCTCAGTTTATAAAATCAGGAGTATCCGGACTGCACTTTGAAGATCAGCTAGCTTCAGAAAAAAAATGTGGTCATATGGGTGGTAAGGTTGTTTTACCAACACATGAGTATATTAATAAATTAACTTCTGCAAGGTTAGCTTCTGATGTTCTCGGCTCTCCTATTGTTCTTATCGCAAGAACAGATTCATTAAACGCAAAACTCATGACTTCAAACTTTGATGAACGTGATAAACCTTTTTTAAGTAATAAAAGATCCCCCGATGGTTATTATCCGATTTTGAAGAACCATGAGATGGCAATTACAAAATCTATAGCTTACGCGGAGTTTGCTGATGTAATATGGTGTGAAACAAACACCCCCGATCTTGGTTTTGCAAAAGAATTTGCATTAGAAATAAAAAAACATTATCCAGAGAAAATTCTGGCTTATAACTGCTCACCGTCGTTTAACTGGACAGATAAATTTACTGAGAAGGAGATAATAAATTTTCAAAATAAACTATCTGAATTTGGCTATGCATTACAGTTTGTTTCGTTGGCAGGTTTTCACTCAATGTCTAGTGCAATGTATGAACTTGCTAGTAACTACAAAGGTGGCAATATGAAAGCAATTGTAGATCTACAAGAACATGAGCTAAATCTTTCTAGAAATGGGTACACAGCCATTAAGCATCAGCAAGAAGTTGGTGGTGATTATTTTGAATCTATTGGTGAAATAATAATGGGGAATAATTCCGAACTGCTTTCTAAAAAAGACTCTACAGAAGAAAATCAATTTTAATAGAATATATTTATGGAAAATTTTAAAAACAAAACAATAATAATGAGTGGTGGGTCTAGAGGTGTAGGTCTAGAAATTGCGAAAACATTGGGTAAAGATGGAGCCAATGTAATCATCTTAGCTAAGACCACTGTACCTCACCCAACCTTACCGGGAACTATTTATACAGCTGCAGAAGAAATTGAGGCCGTTGGTGGTAATGCCTTGCCTGTAGTTTGCGATATACGTTTCGAAGATCAAGTTGCTTCAGCTGTTGCACAAGGTGTAGAAAAGTTTGGAGGGCTTGACATCTGTATAAATAATGCAAGTGCAATACATCTTTCTGACACTGTCAATACTCCGATGAAAAGATATGATCTAATGCATAACATTAATGTTCGAGGAACATTTTTATTAAGTCAACAATGTATTCCTCATCTTAAGGAAAGTGATAATGCCCATATTTTAACTTTATCTCCGCCACTAAATATTTCTAGAAAATGGTTTGGAATGACTTTAGCTTATACAACTGCTAAATATGGAATGTCCTTAGTAGCACATGGTCTTGCTGAGGAATTTATGAAAAATAATATTGCCTCAAATTGTTTGTGGCCACGTACTTCACTTGACACTGCAGCAGTCAGAAATGTAATTGGTGCTGAACTAATTAATGGATCTCGAAAACCGTCTATATATGCAGATGCGGCATATGCCGTTTTAAAAAGAGATTCTTCAGAATGTACGGGCAACTTTTTTCTAGATCAAGATGTATTAGAAGAGGAGGGTGTTACTGATTTTGAACAATATGCTATTAAGCCTGGTGAAAAATTAGTATCTGACTTTTTTGTCGACGATAATCCAGAAGACTGGATCCAAGCATAAAATATAAAACTAGGTCTTCTTTTCCTTTTTTTTACTTAAGGCCCGTTGAGTAGCATTCAATTCGGATTTTCTTAGTCTGATTGATTCTGGAGTAACTTCAACAAACTCCCCCTCAGAAATAAATTCAATACATTGATCTAGAGACATAAGTTGAGGTGGTCTAAGTGGTATTGTCTCATCTGAACCAGAGGCTCTATGGTTGGTGAGTTTTTTCTCTTTTGTAATATTTACCTCAAGGTCGCCTTCATTATTTCTTTCACCAATAATCATTCCCTCAAAAACTTCTGTTCCTGGAGGGATAAAAAGAATACCTCTATCAACCATAGCAAGGCTCGCATAAGGAGTTACCTTTCCATTTCTGTCGGAAATCAATACTCCATTTGTTCTTTGGGGTATTTCACCAGTCCATGGTGCATAACCATCAAATAAAGAGTTCATTATTCCTGAACCTCTTGTATCAGTTAAAAATTGGTTCCTAAAACCAATCAATCCTCTTGATGGAATTGAAAATTCAAGAGTTGCCCTACCAAAACCATTATTCATGAGGTTTGTCATTTTTCCTTTTCTCTTTGAAAGCTTTTCAGTAATTACTCCAACATAATCTTCAGGTGTATCTATAAAAACTTTCTCCATAGGTTCACTTTTTTTACCATCAATTTTTTTTACAATAACCTCAGGTCTTGAAACCATAAATTCATAACCTTCTCTTCTCATAGTCTCAATAAGGACTGCCATTTGCAATTCTCCGCGGCCTCTAACTTCAAATACATCTGTCTTTTCACTAGGAATAATTTGTAAGGACACATTACTTAAAATTTCTTTCTGTAATCTATCATTAATATTTCTTGAGGTAATATATTTGCCTTCTCTCCCGGCAAATGGTCCATTGTTCACATGGAAAAATATTGAAACTGTAGGTTCGTCAATTTCAATTCTTGGAAGAGGATTAGGGTCTTCATTGCTTGAAATAGTGTCACCAATCTGTACGTTGTCTATACCTGCAACAGCGATAATATCTCCTGATTCAAGGGTGTCTACCTTTACTTTTTCGAGACCCTTAAATGTATACAGGGCTGAAAACTTCTGATTATTTACTATTTCTTCTTTTCCACATAAACTATATTGTTTATTCATCTCAAGCATGCCATTATCTAGCCTTCCAATTGCTACCTGTCCTACATAGGAATCATATGAAAGGTTTGTTACTAAAAATTGTGGATTGAGTGAATCGTCTGTCTCGGGTCCGCTAACAAAGTTAGTAATCAAATTTAAGAGGGGTTTCAAGTCATTAGATTCATCGTCTAAAGATTCGTGGGCAATTCCATCCTTTGCGTTTGTATACAGGATTGGAAATTCTATTTGTTTATCATTCGCGTCTAAATCAATGAATAAGTCATACACTTCCTCAACTACTTCATCTATTCGAGCATCAGGTCTATCAATTTTATTAATAACCAAAATTACAGGTAGGTCTCTTTCTAATGCCTTTTTTAAAACAAACCTTGTTTGTGGTAATGGGCCTTCGCTCGAATCAACTAAAAGCAATACACCATCTACTAAATTAAGACTTCTCTCTACCTCTCCGCCAAAGTCAGCATGGCCTGGAGTATCTACAATATTAATTTTTATATCATTGTAATGAATAGCAGTGTTTTTAGAGGTTATAGTAATTCCTCTTTCTTTTTCAAGATCTCCAGAGTCCATAACCCTATCTTCTAATATCTGATGATCGCTAAATGTACCTGTTTGTTGAAGTAGCCCATCGACTAATGTTGTTTTTCCATGATCAACGTGAGCGATAATTGCAATATTTCTTATTGTTTTTTTTGCCATAAGAAAATAAGTATAGGGTTCTTATATTTTATAAATATTTTAGTTTTTAATTTAAGAAGACCTCAATTTCCAAAAAAATCAATAATATTTTCCCAAGCTTTCACATCAGCCTTATAAAACTCTGAATATGAACATTTACTGCAAGTGATTACATAAAATTTCTGATTTTGAACATTAAAAAATTTTGATAGTCCACCACTAGTCATTGAGACTTTCTCTCTTGTGTGTGATGTCGATAGAACTTCTTTGTTGCGAGTTTTATCTTTCTTGTCCTGAATTGAACTAGAAGTGTTACATTTTGGGCAAACCCATACTTTGCTGTCCATGCCATCATATTAATTGCTAAAATAGTGCTGTGATTAAGTATTCCAAATTAACCCTTTTAATAATCTTTTTGGCTGCCTGTGGCAATGGAGATGCGTCTTCTGAGGGTTCTCTAGTAATTAGGATAGTTGACGATGAGTTTTCGCCAAAAGTCATCAATGTACCTGTAGGTTCAACTGTAGTTTGGGAGTCTGGTGGTTCTAATAATCATAATGTGATCGCAAGTGATGGTTCTTGGCAGGCAATTTCTTCAGATTATTTTGAATATGGAATTATCACTAAAGGTGATCAGTATGAATATACATTTGATGAACCAGGTATTTATGAATACTACTGTCCGTATCATGGAACAAACAACAAAGGAATGGTCGGGACAATAATTGTAGGCGATGTTGAATACAGTGCTCCTATTGAAGAAGTCGTAGTTGAGCTCAGTTCTAATGTGTTGGAAGTAGGGAAAGGTAAAGATTTCATAACAATTCAGAATGCAGTGGATGAAGCGCTAACTGGTGATTTAATATTGATTAGTCCAGGTGTCTACAACGAGAGTGTTACCATAACCACCCCCTACTTAACAATTAGAGGCACTGATAGAAATTCTGTAATCCTTGATGGAGAATTTATGAGAGAAAATGGTATTCAAATTTATGATACAGATGGCGTAAGTGTTGAAAACTTATCAGTCAGAAATTTTTCTCTCAATGGTGTCTATTGGAATGGCTCGAAAGGGTTTAAAGGTTCTTATTTAACAGTTTACAATAATGGTGATTACGGTGTTTATGCATTTGATTCTACAGATGGAATATTTGATAATGTATATGCCTCTGGACATCCAGATAGTGGAATTTACATCGGTCAATGCTACCCTTGTAACTCTCTAATATACGACAATGTCATTGAAGGTAACGCTCTTGGATATTCTGGAACAAACGCTGGTGGCCATCTTTACTTATATAACAATATTTGGAGGAACAATATGTCAGGGATTGTACCAAATACATTAGATTCCGAGCTGAATCCACCTGGTAGGGAAACAACAATTATCAGTAACTTAGTTATAGATAATAATAACTACGATGCTCCAACAAACCGTTTTGGACTTGTAGCTAAGGGTATGGGAATAGTCGTACCAGGAAGAGTTGGCGATATTATAGAAAAAAATATTGTTATCAATCATGATAAATATGGAATAGTTGCTAGTCCTATGCTTGATGCTAAATTATATTTTTCACAACATGTTCAGATAAGAGATAACGTTGTTCTTGACTCAGGTTATACAGACTTAGCACTTGCAGGCCCTTGGGGTCCTGGTAATTGTTATGAAGGAAATATTTATCAAACCTCAACACCTCCTCTCCTAGAGCAATTACATAATTGTTCATCTTTAGATGGTGGGGGTCTTCTATCAAGACTTCCCCTACAGGGAGATGTTTCCGGATTAATGATGCTTGCTGGATTTTTTGCAGAAGCGCAAAATGAAGAATTGGATAAAAATAGATATAAAGAATTCCCATGGCCAAAAGAACAAGTAAATATGTCATTTGAAAATATAAATATCCCTAATCCCGCTGTAAATCTTTTTTATGTTCCTAATTTAGAGGCAATGAGTCTTCCTTATGATTTAATGGAAGATCAGAATTTAGATAACTTATATGATGCGAAAAAGGAGATAATAATGAGTGGAGTACCTATTACAAGCCCAAACATTTGGCAGTTATTGTTTCAATTATATGGATACTTGATGCCGTTTGTGCTTTACTCAGCATGGACAGCTCTTGCTCTATTTGATTTAAACACTAACAAACAAGTTGTGGGTGGGAAAAAATATACTTGGTTGGCAATTGTATTTTTAGTCCCATTTTTTGGAGTTCTTGCGTACCATTTAATTGGGCCAAGCTCTATATCTAAAACAATGAAATATGCAGCTATCGGAGGAGGACTAATAAGTTACTTACTAATCCTCATCCTTACAGCGGTGATAAGCGGTTTAGTTTAGTTATAAAGATATAACTTGATCAGGCATGTTGCCAGATAAAGCTTGATATAAGTCAGGGAAGCAACCTGCAACTACTCCATCAACAGTACCTTCAGTAGTGTATCCTCCGTCTGCATTTTCAGAAGCTAAACCTCTCTGGTTTGCACACTGATCACACATCATTAAAAGCATACCTTTTTCAGCTGCAATCTTTGCTAGCCGTTCTCCTTTTGGATTACCTTTTTGAAGCAACATAGTGTTGTCATCAAAAAAGAAAATTCCTACAACATCAACACCGTGATTATCAGCCTCTAGCTGAGGAAGTATCATTTCTCCTACCTTGTAATTCGCTGCATTTGGCGAATTTAAAACATAAGCAACTTTCATTTTTTTTCCCTTTTGTATTCTTTTGATATATTATAAAAGAACTATGGTTTACCAAAAAACATTATGCTACGGAACATTGAATCCAGATCTAATATATTTTGTTGACAATCTTCCAAAAGCTGGAGGAGATATCAGGAGTAATGATTACAAAGTCCGAGCTGGAGGAACTGCAATAAATTGTGCAGAAAACATTGCTAACTGGGGAGTATCTGTTTCCGTGCTAGGTAATAGCATTGGAAATGATGCGTTAGGTGAATATTTACTTACTGAGTTAAAATTAAAGAATATCTCCCACGAGGAAATAATTATTACCGACAACCCAACTCCAACATGCTCAATCTTTGTTGATAAAGATGGTGAGAGAACTATCGTATCCTCTGGTTATTCAAACTCTGTTTGGAATAATCTTTCAGAAGTTAAAAACTTTGAATCTCTTCTAATTGATAGGTACTCTATACCCCATATTAAAGACTCAATAACAGATATAAAAAAAAGTGGTATCTTCGTTGTCCAGGCGGGATATGAACATCCAATTGACTATGAGATTGATTTTTTGGTTGTTAGTAAAGATGAAATTGATGTCATTGAAGCTGAAAATCTATTAAATAAAAATTTAGTATCAAGAATATTGTTAACACACTCAAACTTACCTGCAAGATTAATTAGCTCCGAAGGTGCTGTAGAAATTACTCCTCCTGACTTTAAAACTATAAATGCAACAGGGGCAGGAGATGTAACAGCAGCGTATATTGCAGCAAATGGGGTTGATGATATTTTCTTAACTATAAAAAATGCCTGTGCAGCTGGAGCTATTTTAGCGGGAACAAATGAACTACCAACTCTTGAAAAGATAAGTGAAATATCAGAACTAGTTGATGTAAGCCCTAGATAATAATTGGGCGTTTTATTTGTTTTATAGTAAAGTTTATTTATGGCTGTAAATTACAAAGCACCAATAAAAGACATTGTCTTTGGTTACCAAGTTATTAATTCCTATGACGTCTTATCAAAAATTAGTCAATTTAGTGACTTCTCTGAAGATATTGTCATACCAACAATGGAAGAGTGTGGGAAGTTTGCAGAAGAAGTTTTGGCACCAATTAATGCCATAGGTGACGAAAATGGAGCAACTATAAAAGACTCCGTTGTTACAATGCCAGAAGGTTTTGTTGATGCATATAAAAAATTTGCTGAAGCTGGGTGGTCTTCTATTTCACTCCCATCTGAAATAGGTGGTGGTGGTATGCCCATCGTTCTGTCCGGTGGAACGTTAGAAATTCTAAGCTCTGCAAATCTAGCTTTTGGATTAGCTCCAGGTTTAAGCGCAGGAGCAATTTCCGCCCTTAATTTTCACGGAAGCCAAGAACAAAAAGATAAATTTCTTCCTAAATTAGTTTCTGGAGAATGGACTGGAACAATGAACCTGAGTGAACCACAGGCAGGTTCAGACCTTGGAACTATTACAACTAAAGCAGAAAAAGCTGATGATGGAACTTATAGAGTTACTGGTACAAAAGTTTGGATTACTTTTGGTGAACACGACATGACAGAAAATATCATACATCTTGTATTAGCGAAAATCCCTGGTTCTCCGGAAGGGACTAAGGGAATATCAATGTTTATTGTTCCTAAATTTATGGTCAATGAGGATGGGTCTACAGGTGAAAGAAATGAAGTTCAATGTCTTTCAATCGAAGAAAAACTAGGAATACACGCAAGCCCTACTTGTGTCATGGAATATGGCGGTAATGAAGGTGCGGTTGGCTACTTAGTTGGCGAAGAGAATAGAGGGTTAACCTATATGTTCACAATGATGAATGAAGCAAGAGTTTGGGTAGGTGGACAGGGTCTTTCATGTGCTGTTCCTGCATTTCAGGGTGCTGCTCAATATGCTCGTGATCGAGTTCAAGGAAGACCAGTTGGAATGAGCAAAGAAGATGCAAAAAAATCAACTATTATCGACCATGCTGATGTCAGAAGAATGTTAATGACAATGAAATCTTACACCGATGCAATGAGATACCTAATGTATGATAATCAATTAATGATGGATTTAGAATATTTTGCTGAGGATGAAGAAACTAAAGCATTCGGTGAAGAAAGATGTGGACTTCTAACACCTGTAACTAAAGCCTGGGTTTCAGACTTAGGAGTAGAGTTGAGCTCAATAGCGATACAGGTTTATGGCGGTATGGGTTATGTAGAGGAAACTGGCATTGCCCAATATTTAAGAGATGCAAGAATTGCACCAATTTACGAAGGCACAAATGGAATTCAAGCACTTGATTTAATGTTTAGAAAATTACCTCTTGATGGAGGTCAGGCAATGCAACGACTTTTAGCAGAAGTTAATGAAACTGTTGAAGTAATGAAAGCTGGTGATGAGGAGTTACAAAAAATGGCATCATTGTTGGAAGCTGAAGTTAATAACTTATCTGAAGTAACACTTTGGCTTGGTGGAAAAATGCTCGAAGGAGAACTTGTAGACGCTAGCTCTGCGGCGACACCATATATGAAAATGTTTGGCCAAGTTATAGGTGGATACTATATGGGGAAGGCTGCAATACTAGCAAAACAAAAGCTAGAAGAAACTAATGATGATTTCTATGCTGACAAGATTACTCTTTCCATATTTTATATGGAACAGTTGTTACCTTTAGCATCTGGCTATACATCATCTATAAAAGCTGGAAAAGATACTCTATACAGTATTAAATCTGAAAACTTCTAATTGATCGAGCTTCTAAAAGATAAAAATAATACTATTGCTTTAATTGGAGCAAGTAGTAATAAAAACAAGTTTGGCTATAAGATACTTGTAGATCTTGATAGTAAAGGCCATGTCGTAATCCCAATCAACAATAAGGAAACCCAAATTGAAGGTAAAAAAGTATTTAAAACTGTCAATGAAATATCCGAGTGTCCATCGATTATCAATTTTGTAGTACCTCCAAATATAGGATTTACAATTACTAAAGAATTGGTTGAAAAGGGATATGATAACTTCTGGTATCAACCTGGGGCTGAAAGTGTTGAGATTTCCAAATATTTAGATTCTAAAAATAAGAACTATATTGATGATAAATGCATAATGGTCGTAAGTAATTTAATAGACAACTACTAAAAAAATTTAACCTTCGGTATTTTTGTTTACGTGATTTAAATCATCAAAAGATTTTTCAAGTTTATTTTTTCTGGTAGTTTTGAGCTTTTCAAATGATTCTACTGTTTGATCTAGGCGTTTCGTAACTTCATCAAAGGAATCTATAAACTTACCTATTTCACTTTTAACTTTTTCATGAGCAAGAAGAATATTTTTTGTATCAGTTTGAAGACTAAATAATTTCATTGAGTGTCTAATTG